>PDWI01009586.1_pt1 | contig 11075 bp, 8 predicted proteins | sample 1430891 | NCBI WGS metagenome assembly PDWI01 (sample SAMN01162508, study PRJNA174530) | Oral metagenome, whole genome shotgun sequencing project. | biome: Marine environment; feature: Marine mammal; material: Swab sample of the gingival sulcus; isolation source: swab sample of gingival sulcus... | reverse complement strand
CATTGATCTAAATAACAAGAGATAAAAGAGAGTATACCCTATGAATAGACAAGCGACTCACGTTGCAATTATCGGTGGCGGCTCAGGGGCTAGTGTCGTGTTGCGCGGCTTGAAGCAGTTTACCGAAAACATTTCGGCGATTGTTACAGTGGCAGATGACGGTGGCAGTTCGGGCGTTATTCGGGAAGACCTTGGCATGTTGCCGCCGGGCGATATCAGAAACTGCATTGTAGCACTATCTGATACCGAACCAGTGATGGAAGCATTAATGCAGTATCGTTTTAATAATGGTCAATTTTCGGGGCATTCGCTAGGCAATATGATTATTGCAGGCCTAGTCGACATGTCGGGCAGTTTTGAAGAAGCGTTATCACATGTGCACGACATATTTGCCGTCAAGGGCAGAGTGTTACCCGTATCATTAGAAGATATTGTGTTAATCGCAAAATTAAAAGATGGTAACATTGTGCGCGGTGAATCGAATATTCCCAATGTCGTACAGTGGAACAAAACGGCGATTGAAGAAGTGTTTATTGAGCCGGTCGGTGCGCGGGCTTACGAAGAAAGCGTACGGGCAATTTTAAAAGCAGATGTTGTACTAATTGGACCAGGCAGCTTATATACCAGTATTTTGCCAAGTTTGTTAATGCCCCAAATAAGAGATGCACTTAGACAAACACGTGCCAAAATTGTGTTGTCAATGAATTTAATGACGCAGCCGGGGGAGACAGATAATATGTCAGTTGGCGATCATTTTAATGTAATAAGCAAGCAAATAGGGGTTCAGACAATTGATTATTTATTGGTCAATAATAAAACTATATCAGACAAGGCACAGCGCAGGTACGCCAACAAAGGGTCTTATCTTCTGCAATTCAGCGAAGCGGAAAAACAGGCCATTTTTGATAAGGGCGTTAAAATTATTGAAGGCGCATTTTTAGAAGAATATGCTGGCTACGTTCGACACGATGCTGTGAAATTATCGCAGACCGTACTCAATCTAGTACAAAATGAAAGTGTTGAAATCAATTGGAACAGAGTACCTTTTCATTAGTTTGCAATTGGATTATAATAAATTCAGGTGTTGGCAACGCGCATTGCGTTGCATGTAAGTAATGAATTGAAGGAGGATTAAATGAAAATGTCAAAGGCAGAACCTTACAAGATTAAGATGGTTGAACCGCTTAATATGACTACGCGCGAAGCACGCGAAAAAGCACTTATCGAGGCGGGATACAATCCTTTTTCGTTAAAGGCTGAAGATGTCTACATTGACCTATTAACCGACTCGGGCACAGGTGCAATGAGCGACAGACAGTGGGCAGCGCTAATGATGGGCGACGAATCGTACGCTGGCTCAAAGAGCTTTTATCGACTTGAAAAAGTCGTAAAAGATATTACGGGTTACAAGTACGTTATTCCGACCCACCAAGGTAGGGGTGCCGAGCAGGTATTGTTCCCCAACGTGCTTAAAAATAAAGGTGATTACATTATTTCGAATATGCACTTTGACACCACCAAGGCCCACGTTGAAATAGCTGGTGGCCGCGCCGTAAATACAATTGATGAAGTCGCCTTTGATACACAAACCTATCATCCATTTAAAGGCAATTTTGACTTAGCCAAAACAGAGCAGTTTATCATTGATAAGGGTGCCGATAAAGTGGCTTGTATCGTTATGACAGTTACTTGTAATTCGGCCGGTGGTCAGCCCGTTTCAATGGAAAACATGCGCGGCGTTAAAAAAATTGCCGACAAATATGGCCTAAAATTATTTATTGATGGTGCGCGCTATGCCGAAAATGCCTATTTTATCAAAGAACGCGAAGCGGGCTATCAAGATAAAAGCCTTCGTGAAATCGCCCGTGAAATGTTTGATTTGGCAGATGGCATGGCAATGAGTGCTAAGAAAGACGGCCTTGTCAATATGGGCGGTATACTGACATTTAAAGATGATGAAGCGCTCTACACGGCTTGCCGTTCAACCTGTGTGCCAATGGAAGGTTTTCCGACATATGGTGGCTTGTCAGGCCGCGATATGGAAGCCTTGGCAGTTGGCTTAGAAGAAGCACTAGAAGTAGACTTTCAGGCTAGCCGCATTGGTCAAGTTACTTATTTGGGCGAAAAATTAAAGGCAGCCGGTGTGCCGGTGCAGTATCCAATTGGCGGTCATGCCGTGTTTGTCGACTGTAAAAAAATGTGTCCGCATATTCCTTATTACGAGTTTCCGGCTCAGGCAGTTTGTAATGCCGTTTATTTAGAATCGGGCGTTCGACCTGTTGAAATCGGTTCATTTTTACTAGGCCGCGACCCCGATACTGGCGAGAATTTAGAGTCGCCACTCGAACTGATGCGCTTGACGATTCCAAGGCGCGTCTATACAAACAATCATATGGACGTCGTTGCCGAAGCGGTTGTCGAGGTGATGAAAAAGGCCGATACGCTGAAGGGTTTAACCTTTGATTATGAACCAAAAGTCTTAAGGCATTTTACCGCTAGATTAAAGCCAGTTGAATAAGGTGTAATCGGTTAACTATTCAGTCAATTTGTCATTTCGAGCACTGTCGAGAAATCTAGGGTTTTTAAAAGCGAGATCTCACCACTGCGGTCGAGATGACATGATGTTGTGCAGTGCAATTAAATAGTTAATAGAATATTAAATAGTAAAACAAAAAATGCAAGTAGACGCTAAAATGCGACCTGCTTGCATTTTTTATTTGTTGATAGTGATTGGCTTACAGATGGCAATGTGATATACTATTGACATGTAAACTAGAATTTAAACTATAGGTGATTAATTTGAAAATTTCAACCAGTGCAGGCGGTGTCGTGTTCTTAGGTGATACGATGTTGCTTTTGATGAAAAAAAATGGTGATTGGGTATTACCAAAAGGGCGAATTGAAGAAAATGAACATAGATCACAAACGGCACTACGCGAAGTATTAGAAGAGGCAGATGTCAGGGCGACAATTCACGAATACTTGGGTACCATTCACTATAAATTCTATAATGTCTGGCGCAACAACGAAATGACCAGTAAAACTGTGCACTGGTATTTGATGACAACCAAGTCGAAACACTGCTATCCGCAACGCGAAGAGGGCTTTAAATTGGCGCGTTTTGTACCAATTGATAAGGCCTTTGAAATGGTCCATTATGATGACGAGCGCGGCATTGTCGAAAAGGCAATAGCACTCTATGTCGAAAAGTATCTAAAAAATTAGTTTTAGGTGAAAATATGTCTTATGCTTCAAAAATTAAGACGGATATCGCGGCGCAAATGTCGGGTGGGCGCAAACGCCAAATGGCTGAGTTGTCGGCACTTGTCAGGGCATGTGGTACGCTGACAATAAGAGCGCAAGGTAAACTTGACTTAAGCTTGTCAACTGAAAATAGAGCCGTTTCTGAAATAATATTAACGCTGTTCAGCAATGTCTTTGATATCAGTGGGCGGGTTGTTTCAATTGAAAAAGAAGCGTTAAATAAACACGTTATTTATCAAATTGTCGTCAGCGATGTCAAAGATGTACTCTCTCAGTTAGCCGTTATCGACACGAAACAGTTTTTTCAAATTATTGATGATGTCCCCAGTTTCGTCTTTGCTGATAACGCCAACGCAAGAGCGTATATTCGCGGCATGTTTTTAGGGGCCGGTTCAATTAGCGACCCCGAAAAGTCGTATCACCTAGAGTTTGTCGTCAATTCAAAGCAGTTTGCCGAACGCTTTATCGAACTGTTAAAAGCCTTTGATATATTTGCTAAAATATTAGAACGCAAAAATCACTATGTTATCTATTTAAAAGATTCGAATCAAATTGTTGATGTGCTCAATATTATTGGTGCACATCGCTATTTGTTATCGTACGAAAATACACGCGTTAATAAGGCGATGCGCAATAAAGTCAATCGCATTGTCAATTGTGATACGGCAAATCTTAAAAAAATGATGGCTGCAGCCAACAAGCACATTGCCGCCATTAATACCATTGAAAATATGCGCGGTCTCGAATCGTTGCCCGATTCACTAATTGAAATTGCCAAACTGCGTCTTGCTAACAGAGAAATGACCTTACTTGAGCTCGGCCAGCTTTTGACACCGCCAATTAGCAAGTCGGGCGCCAATCATCGCATGCAAAAAATAATGAAAATTGCCGCTTCGCTCGAAAAAGATAATAAAAATGCCTGAAATGCCGATAATAAAATTAGCGTATGCGTTATCGTCAGCGCATAGTAGTCTTTAAGTCTTTAGACAGTGCTAACATTATGGGTAAGGGTAAAAATATGAAGCGGACAATTTTAGCATTTTTTTTAGGTGCGGTTTTGCTGGTAACAGCTTGTAAACCGCCAGCCAACCCGCGCGAAGCGGCGTGGCAAAGAATGGTTGAAAGCACTAAAAATTCAACAGTTGAATTCTATACGTGGAGCAAAGATAAAAACATGCGCGACTGGTTTACTAAATCAGTACGCAGTAAATTAAAAGAAAAATACAGCATCAATTTAAAATTATCTGATGCTGATTTTGAGCATGTTGTCGAACAGTTAGAAGCCGACAAGTTGGCCAATAATAGAATTGGTAAAATTGACTTACTGTGGTTAAATGAAGCGCAATTTGTCGAGATGAAAAACAAAGAGTTGCTCTATGGCCATTTTACGGAAGATATACACGATTATGCCGCTTATTATTCTGTCGAAGACTTGGCGGCTAACTACATTGGCAATACGCCAACCGAAGGCTACTTAGTGCCATTTAATCAAAAAACACTAACTTATTATTACAATCGAGATAATATCGATGAAGCGCCACAATCACTTGAACAATTAAAACAAGTGTTGTCTGAAAAGCCTACTATATTTACTTATCCGCAACCACAGGACCCAGTAGGAGGCGCCTTTGTTCGCTCGGTCATTTTAAATTATGTCGATGTCGAAGCGTTTTATAAAAAAGATTTAAGTGAAGCAGAACTCGATCAATTAATCGAACCGGGCCTAAGCTATTTGCGCGATATTGCCAAAGATTTAGTAAACGAGGGCAAGGTGTATCCGGCGACAGTTGAAGAACTAGACGAGCTGTTCTCTAATAATGAAGTGGCCATAACCATGTCGCTTGACTATCAACACGGCAGCAAAATGACTAGCAAGGGTAAGTTTCCGTTTGGCACGCGCCCCGTTATATTATCAGATGCAAATGTTTATCAGCGGCATTATTTAGCGATTCCTTTTAATGCCTCAAATAAATCGGCTGCAATCATAGCGATAAATGATCTAATTGGCAAAAAAATGCAAATTAACAAAATGCGCAATGCGGCTTATGGTGGGTTACCACCTTACAGCATAGGCTTGATTAGCGATGAACTGCGCGATAATTTAGACCGCGCGCTGCACAAAAAAAGCATAGCTAAAATTACGTCATTGCTCGACAGCGGCGTCAACGATATACCGCCACAATATCACGACTATATAAACGCGGCTTGGCAACAGACCGTGCAATTAAATACAGAGTAACTATGAAAGGTAAACAATGTCATTTGTTCATTTGCATTTACATACTGAATACAGTTTATTAGATGGCTTTGCTCAGATTGAGCGGTTGTTTGACAAAGTAGCCGAATTGGGCATGGACGCCGTCGCCATTACGGATCACGGCGTCATGTTTGGCGCCGTTGAATTTTATAAAAAAGCAAAAGAACATGGTATAAAACCAATTGTTGGCTGCGAGGTTTACCTTGCAGCACGAACAATGACAGACAAAACGCCGACTTACGACAAGCGGCGCTCACACCTTATTTTATTGGCTGAAAATAAAACTGGTTATCAAAATTTAATTAAGCTCGTCTCGAAGGGGTTTACCGAGGGGTTTTACTACAAGCCGCGCATTGATAAAGCGTTGCTCAGGCAGCATAGTGAAGGGCTTATTGCACTGAGTGCCTGTTTGGCGGGCGATATTCAAACTGCGCTAAATAATGACGATTACGCCTTTGCCAAACAGCTAGTCGAAGACTATTTGACAATATTTGACCGCGAGCATTTTTATTTAGAACTGCAAGACCACGGTTTAGTTGAACAAAAAAAAGTCAATAAAATGCTACTAAAATTGGCAAGCGAATGTAATGTTCAAGTAGTTGCAACCAACGACGTACACTATATTGAAAAGAGCGATGCCAAAACACACGATGTATTACTGGCAATTCAAACTGGCAAAACCCTTTCAGATAAAGAGCGCATGCGCTTTCCCAGTGAAGAATTCTACTTAAAGTCGCCACAGCAAATGAAAGAACTGTTTGCCTATGCACCGCAGGCAATCGAAAATACAGTGAAAATTGCCGAACGCTGTCAGTATGACTTTGATTTTAACACCACCCATTTGCCGGCTTTTGATCCACCACAGCCGCTTACCAGTAAGCAGTATTTAATTCAGTTATGTAAAAAGGGCATTGTAGAAAAATATCAAAATAATAAGGCTGCCCGCGAACGCCTGCAATATGAGCTAAAGACGATATTTGATATGGGGTACGAAGACTATTTCTTAATTGTCTGGGACTTCGTTGCCTTTGCCAAACAAAATGGCATTTTGGTTGGCCCGTGTCGCGGTAGTGGTGGCGGTAGCATTGTCGCCTATAGTTTGGGCATTATCGATGTCGACCCCTTAAAGTACAACTTAATTTTTGAACGCTTCTTAAACCCGGAACGCATTACCATGCCCGACTTTGATATCGATTTTCAAGACGATAGGCGTGGCGAGGTAATTGATTACGTGGTGTCAAAATACGGCGCAGATCGCGTGGCGCAAATTATCACCTTTGGAACAATGGGCGCCAGAGCGGCCATTAGAGATGTTGGCCGCGTGCTCGGCATGGCCTATGGCGATGTCGATGCCATTGCCAAAGCAGTACCTTTTCAATTGGGTATTACAATAGAACGCGCCTTAAGGCGCAACGATACTTTGCGTGAACAGTATCGCAGCAATGGTGAGGTACGTCGCCTTATTGACATTGCCAAGGCCATTGAAGGCATGCCACGGCACGCTTCAACCCATGCGGCGGGCGTTGTGATCAGTAAAAACCCAATCGATAGTTATGTGCCACTTTATTTGCATGATAAAAGTGTTTCGACGCAGTTTAATATGGACATATTGGCAGAACTGGGCTTATTAAAATTTGACTTTTTGGGTTTGACGACGTTGACAATTATAAAAAATGTGCTTGATCTAATTAGACAAACGACGGGGCAATTGGTCGATTTGGCAACCATGCCAATGAACGACAGCAAGGCATTTAAGCTGATTGCCAAAGGCAATACACTCGGCGTGTTTCAACTTGAATCGGCCGGTATGATACGCTTTATGAAAGCTTTAAAACCAACTTGTGTAGAAGACATTATCGCCGGTGTTTCACTTTACCGACCCGGCCCAATGGATTCGATACCGACTTATATAAAAAATAAAAACAACCCAAAAAATATTCGCTATGTAACGCCCGAATTAAAGCCAATACTCGACGTGACCTATGGTTGCCTCGTCTATCAAGAACAAGTGATGGAAATCGTCAGAAAACTGGGCGGTTATAGTTACGGGCAGTCAGATTTAGTGCGTCGTGCCATGAGCAAGAAAAAAATGGCAGTGATGCAACAAGAACGCAAAAACTTTGTCTACGGTTTAGATGACGAAGACGGCAACGTCGTCATCAGCGGTTGCGTTAGAAATGGCATTGCGGCTGAGGCAGCTGAAAAAATATTTGATGATATGATCGACTTTGCCAAATATGCCTTTAATAAATCGCACGCGACTGGCTACGCCATTATTGCCTACCAAACGGCCTATTTAAAAGCCAATTATCCACTGGCCTTTATGGCGGCCTGTATGACAGCTAGTATGGGGTCGCACAAAAAGATAGCGCGTTATATTAAGGCCTGTAAAGACATGAATATTGCCGTTTTAGCACCTGATGTCAAGGCCTCTCAGGGCGCATTTTCGGTTGAAAACGATGCGATTCGCTTTGGCCTATTCGCCATTAAACATGTCGGTAAAGGGTTAATTAAGGCAATCATTATCGAACGCCAAAAAAGGCCATTTGGCGATATAGAAGACTTTTTAGAGCGGATTGATTCGCATGAGCTCAATAAGAAAGCAATAGAGAGCTTAATAAAAGCTGGTGCTTTAGACAGCTTTGGCATGCAGCGCGCTATATTAATCGCTAATTACGAACGCTTGGTTGATAGCGTACAACAGCGCCAGCGTCACAGTGCAGTTGGTCAAATTAGCTTGTTCGACGAATTGGGTGGTGTTGAAAAACCGCAGTTCAACTATGCGATGCGCAAGCCACTTAGCTTAACAGAGCGGCTCAACTACGAAAAAGAGGTCATTGGCATATATGTCAGTGCACATCCACTAGACGACTATCGACGCGTTATTAATCATATTAGCACGCTTAATATTGCCGATTTAAGCGATGAAACGGGCATGCCAGATGCTAGCTTTGAAAATCAGCGGCACAAACTGGCTGGCATTATTACGCGCGTATCGGTAAAAAATACCAAACGCGGTAATGCCATGGCGTTTGTCACGCTAGAAGACTACACCGGTGATATAGAAGTTGTCGTCTTTAGCCGTACATATCAACAATACCGTCATTTTCTTAAAGATGATAATATTGTGCTAATAACGGGTACTATTAATTTGAAAGACGAAGAACAAGTAACGCTGATTGCCGATGTCATTAGACCAATTAATAAAAGCTTTGTGGCAAGAGAAGACGCTGCCGTTTATCAAACTAATAGCGCTACCAAGACAATATATTTAAGAGTCGATCAATTGTCGGGCGAACAGCAAAGTTGGCTAGATAATTTAAGTCGACAGCATGTCGGCAAGCAAACAATAAAAATTTTTCAGACAAATAATCAAAAAGTGTTGGTCTATAAGCGTGGCATATCAGTAACAGAAAGTGTTATCACAAAATTCAAGGGCTATTTCGGTGCTGAAAACGTGCGCTTAGTCGATAATAAGTAATTTGAGCATGTCAGCGCGACTGCCAAAATTATCGTGCACTCGAAAAAAAGACTTAATAGTTACGATAATTCAATAAAAAAGTACATAATAATAAAAAATTTGTTATAATAAGATGACAAGTTAAATGGGAGGAAACATGAAAAAAACGAAAATTGTATGTACAATTGGGCCAGCTAGCCAAGACAGAGCAGTTTTTAGCAAACTGGTTGAACTGGGTTTAAATGTGGCCAGATTAAACTTTTCGCATGGTAATCACGAAGAGCACCTCGAAAGAATTAACATGATTAAATCGGTACGCGAAGAAATGGGCGAGCCGGTAGCAATTTTGTTAGACACCAAAGGCCCTGAAATTAGATTGGGCAAATTTGACAAAGAAGTACAATTAAATGAAGGTGATAGCTACACCTTAACCACTGAAGATTATCTCGGTGATTCTCAAAAATGTACAGTATCTTACGATGGCTTGCCAGACGATGTCGAAGTAGGCGATAAAATACTAATTGACGACGGTTTAGTTGAACTTGAAGTCGTCGAAGAACCGTCAAAAACTGAAATTAAGTGTCGCGTTAACAATTCTGGCATTATCAAGAGCAACAAAGGTGTTAATGTACCAGGCGTAAAAATTAACTTGCCATCGTTGACGCCAAAAGATATTTCTGATATTGAATTTGGCATTGCGCAAGGCATCGATTTTATTGCGGCCTCGTTTATCAGAAAAGCGGCTGACGTGTTGGCGATTCGCGAAATTTTAGAGCGCAATGATGCTTACGACATTCATATTATTTCTAAGATCGAAAACCGTGAGGGCGTCGACAACCTCGACGAAATTATTCGCGTGTCCGATGGTTTAATGGTAGCGCGGGGCGACTTGGGGGTAGAAATACCAACCGAACAAGTACCGCTAGAACAAAAGAGAATGATTGAAAAGTGTAATAGCGCCGGCAAGGTGGTCATTACAGCGACGCAAATGCTCGATTCAATGATTAGAAATCCGCGGCCGACGCGTGCCGAGACGACCGACGTCGCCAATGCCATTTTTGATGGTACCGACGCCATTATGTTATCGGGTGAAACCGCTGCTGGTAAATACCCCGAAGAATCGGTTGAAATGATGGCGACTATCGCCCGCGCTACCGAACAGGCACTCGATTACGAAAATATTATGCGCAAAAAGTTGCTTAAAAAAGCATCAGACGTTACCTATGCAGTTTCGCATGCCACAGTGACGACTGCAAGCGATCTAAAGGCATCTGCTATTATTACGGCAACTGCTTCAGGCTTTACAGCTAGAAAAATATCGCAAAATCGGCCACAATCGATGATCATTGCCGCTTGTACAGATGAACGCGTCAGAAGAAAGCTGGCCCTTGTATGGGGTGTCTATTCATTTATTATCGCCGACGAAAAGACAACCGAAGCAATATTTGATAAATCGTTGGCGCGCGCCCGTCAGCTAAACTATATTAAAGAGGGTGAAATTGTCATTATTACGGCCGGGGTACCGGTTGGTGTAGCTGGTGCGACAAACCTAATGAAAGTGCACTTAGTGGGCGAAATACTTATGAAGGGCCTCGGTATTGGTAAAGAAGTGATTAGCGCAAAAGTATGTACCGCTAAAGATGGCGCCGAAGCCAGAAGTAAAATTGAAGAAGGCGATATACTGGTCGCTTATGCAACTGATAAAGATATGATGGATTCAGTCAACAAGGCCAGCGCCCTAATTGTTGAAGAGGGCGGTTATACATCGCATGCTGCCATTGTGGCGCTCAATTTGAATAAACCTGTGATTGTTGGCGCAACTAACGCCATGCAAAAGTTTAAAGATGGTCAGTTAATTACCTTAGACTCAGATAAGGGCATTATCTACGCCGGCAAGACAAGAGTTTTATAGTCAACAGTCTGCGATATCTGATTTTGTCGACACTCTAAAACGAGCTATTTCAGCTCGTTTTTTTGTAGTAAAAATATAATTACCCCAGATTATTCACGCCAGTGCGTGAAAAGCGCTATAAGATTTGAGAATATAGGTTGAAAACATTTATGTTTTCAACTGCGTCGCAAGCTGTCTTGACA
>PDWI01009994.1_pt1 | contig 11076 bp, 8 predicted proteins | sample 1430891 | NCBI WGS metagenome assembly PDWI01 (sample SAMN01162508, study PRJNA174530) | Oral metagenome, whole genome shotgun sequencing project. | biome: Marine environment; feature: Marine mammal; material: Swab sample of the gingival sulcus; isolation source: swab sample of gingival sulcus... | reverse complement strand
CATTAGAGCTATGCAAGATGTAGTGAGAAAGGGAACGGCGGCAAGTATGAGACATCAAATACCAAGCTCTCTCAATATAGCAGGTAAAACAGGAACAACAGATGATTATCGTGATAGTTGGTTTGCAGGATTTACTGGTAACTATCTCAACGTTGTGTGGGTTGGTAATGACGATAACCAAAAAACACGATTATCAGGAAGTAGTGGGGCATTAAAGGTATGGATGGATATAATGAAACAATTGCCACTCAAACCGCTCAACCTCAATACCCCAGAGAGAATTGTAGAACGAGAGATTAATATGGCAAATGGATTACTTATGGATAGTAGTTGTCGTGGTATTAATCATAGAATCGATAGGTGTGCAATCAGATGGTGCTAATATGAATAGAAGTATCAATGAACTTATTGACAGTGCTACAAATTTCTAAAACGCAAGAAGAAGTTTTTTAAAATTATATGATTGTTGAAATCTTGATAGATTAATTGAGCAGTTATGGTGAACTGTGTTAGAATATTGCCAATATATTTTTAATCAAATGATTTATAATAAATATAGTAAAATAAAATAAATTAAAGTTTAAAGTACATAAGCTATACAGTAAATGGGCGAGAACGTAGTTTACGTTATTTCTATGTATGCAGAGAGGATTCAATGTTAAAACAAGTAAAAGTTAGTCAATTATCATTATTAGTTATTTCAGCTTTGGGGTTATCGGCGTGTAGTGGATTGTTATACGATAATATTACCGCACCTGTGTATAATAGTGTGAGTGCAAAAAAATCTCAAACTACATCTTCATATCCTCGTTATCAGTCGGCACAAACGTATCAGGAAGTTGCTCAAGGTGGTTCTCAAAATTATGACTATGCAGGATATTCTCAATCAATGCGAAATCAGCAAGCAATGCAATCACAGCAGATGCAACAATCAATTGAAAATCCAAATTCAGATATTACTGATCCGTATCAGTCTAACAACTATACTGTTACTGACACAGTGCGTCCTAATGCGGTAAGAGACAATTTGCCACAGAATTCTGTTGAGCAAGCCACAGGAAATGTTACGGAAAATGTTACATCAAACGCTCGTAATTATGTAGATAATAAACAGCAGCAATATCAAACAGCTCAATCATCAGCAACAAATGCTATGAATGAGAAAATTAACTCGGCGAAGGCACAGGCTGAAGCTACAAAACGAAATGCTGAACGCTTAATACCGAGTGCGGCTCAAGCAAAACAAGAAGTGAGTAAGGTTGTAGATAGCTCAACAAAACAAGAAGTGAAGTCATCGGCAACTGAAGCATTGCTAGAAGAGGCGAGAAAAGCTGTAGCGAGTAATGATCTTGATAAGGCGGCATCAGCACTTGAGAGGGCTCATAGAATTACTCCTAAAGACGCTAAAATTTTATACGATATTGCACAAATTCGCTATGCCCAAGGCAAATATACTCAAGCAGAATCATTTGCAAGTAAGGCGGCAACGTATGCCAAATCGCCATCACTTTCCAAAAAAATATGGCAAAAGTTATCACAGACAAGACAAGCTATGGGTAATACCACAGGTGCAAAAACAGCGGCAGCAAAGGCAGCTAGTTATTAAAAATAGCTAGTTTTAATAATATAATGAATATAGTTGATTTATTTGAGCAGGGTGGCAGTTTATCTGGCACCCTTTCTCATTTTGAGTTGCGAGAAGGGCAGCTCGAGTTAGTAAAAGCGATTGATGCATCTATTGATAATAAACGCCATCTCGTAGCCGAAGCAGGAACAGGAATTGGTAAAACATTTGCATATTTGCTCCCAAGTCTTGCCAAAAATAAGAAGGTATTTGTATCTACCGCTACTAAGCACTTACAAGAACAAATTTATTTTAAAGATTTGCCTATTATAGAAGATGTTTTAGGCAGACGTGTTTCTGCCTGTTTACTGAAAGGACGAGCAAATTATATTTGTCGTTATCGCTTTGAGGAATTGTATGCAGCACAAGGAAATTTAAAAGGATTTAAACGAAAACTCAATAAAATTCGCAAATGGCTTGATGAAACACTCACTGGTGATTTATCGGAAATTTCGGATTTTAACGATAAAGATATTGGTCTTTTAAATCGTATTTCTGCCGTCTCTGAAGCGTGTATTAATAGAGATTGTGGTTGTGCTGATGATTGCTTTGTTCAAAGAGCGAGAGAAAAGGCAAAAAAATGCGAAATAGTGGTGGTTAATCACGCATTGCTGATGGCTGATATTATGCTTAAAGAAACGGGCTATGCAGAAATTTTGCCAGATGTTGATGTCGTTATTATTGACGAGGCTCATCATCTTCCTAAAATTGCCACACAGGCATTTGCCGAACAAGTAACTTCAGGGCAACTGTTGGAGCTTGCACGAGATAGCAAAAAAATATACAAGCAAGACGCTGGCGATATGGAAAGCTTTGAAGAAGTTCCTAGTAATTTAGTTGCGGCAGTACAGAACTTTTGTGATACTTTAAATGATTATCAGAGAGAAGGGCAAATAAAGCTTGCTGAAATCAAACAAATTCCCAAAGTATATAAGGCATTTCAAACAATGATGCAAATGATGAAATGTCATCTTGACGGTTTGGCTTTGCTTGCTGAACGCAGTGATGACTTATCTAATATTAATGCACGAGCTCTGGCGATGGCTAATCGTATTCGTCATATCTTCTTGCCACCACCTCCACAGATTGAAGAGGAAATTGTAGAAAATAGTGGAGAAAATACTGCAGAAGATTGTACTGAAGAAGACACTGTTGAGGTTGATGAGGTAATAAAAACTCCAGCATCAGTGGCAATATTAGAGTGGGGGGATAATTACTTCCGTGCCTCACGCTTGCCTATTGAAATGGACGGACGTTTTCGTCAAGCGATGAGTTATTATGCTGATAGTTGGATATTTGTATCAGCGACATTGGCACTTGGCGAATCATTTCAGCATTTTAGTATGTCATTAGGACTTCCTATGGATATCGATACACTTATCGTTAATTCTCCGTATGAATATGATAAAAATGCTGTTATTCACATTCCTTACAATCTTCCTGCCCCTAATTATGATGGTTTTGTTGAGGCGTTGGTTGATAATGTTTTGCCGATTATCAGAAAAATTGGTGGGCGAACGTTTATGCTCTTTACCAGTTATAAAAATTTGCGTGCTGCTACTGATAAAATGGAAGATACAGAATTTAATCTTTTTGTACAAGGGGATATGCCGAAATCTCAACTCATTGATGCATTTATTAAAACTGATAATGCTGTCTTACTCGGTACGGTCAGTTTTTGGGAAGGTGTTGATGTGCACGGAGAAAAGCTGTGCTGTGTTGTTATCGATAAAATTCCATTTCCATCGCCGGGCGATCCTATTATCTCCGAGCAAGCTCGCTATTTTGAAGAACAGGGAAAAAATAGTTTTGTTCATTGTTATATTCCTCAAGCTGCAACCCTATTAAAACAAGGGGCAGGTCGTCTTATTCGCAGCCGTAGAGATAAGGGTGTCTTAATTTTTGGAGACAATCGCCTTATACATAAAAACTATGGCAAACAACTCATTAATGCTCTGCCACCTGCAAAACAAGTGGATAGACAGGGTTTAGAAGAGTTTATATCACGAGAATTGTCGTAGGGAAAAACTATTACCTACCACCTACCACACCACATAAACCAACGGTGCAATATACGGCTAAATCCTTGTTTATGCCCTTGTGGTAAGTTACACTCTACAGGTCATTGGTTTTATTATTAAATAGTGTTAAAAAATCTGTTGTAGGGTGGCATTAGCGAATGCGTATATGCCACCGCACATAACGGCACAACAAATATCAAATATGAAGTAATGCCTTCTTATTCTTTACGCTTTATTTATTGCTCGGAATAATCAGCGTTAAAATAATGCTTAAGTAACAGAAAAATGCGTACGGTAAGTATTGTAATACTCCAACGCCTAATTGGTCGGCAATAAACACACCACAAACGCTCCACGGAACGAGAGGGTTGATGACTGTACCAGCATCTTCTAATGTACGAGAGAGATTGTTTCGTGATAAACCTAGTTTGTCATACACTGATTTAAAAGTTTCACCTGATAATAAGATACTTAAGTATTGTTCACCAATTAAGATATTTACGCCAACACTTGTTGCGGCTACGGCAACCGTTGCACGCATACGACTGGTGAGCCAACTAACAATAGTAGTAAGTAGTTTAGGGATAACACCAAGAGCGAATAATAATCCACCCATACTGATAGCAAGTAAAACAATAGTCATAGTAAAGAACATACTTTGTAAACCGCCTCTGCTGAACATACGAATGAGTTCTGGAGCCCATTCGCTATTTGGTTTGTAGCCAGAGAAGAAATAACTACCGTATTGTGAAAAATCATTTAATCCCAACACTTGTGCAATCACAATAGCAATCAGTGATGTGTAAATCATAGCCATAACAGCTGGAATTCTCAATACTGCCAAACTAACAAGGAGGGCAAATGGGATAAGGGCAAGAGGACTAATAAGTCCTGTTGCTTGGAGGGCGTTTCTAAATTGCTCAATTTCTTTTACTTCGGTAACAGTATTTGCTTCTAATATAGAAAGCGTCATATATAGTACACAGCAAATAATGAAAGCAGGTACGGTAGTACGCATCATATTTTTAATATGATTGAATAAATCAACCTCTACTGTTGCTGCAGCAATGGTTGTAGTGTCGGATAATGGCGACATTTTATCGCCTAAAAAAGCACCAGAAACAACAGCACCTGCAGTGATAACAGGACTAACAGCAAATGCCTCTCCAATGCCCATAAATGCAACACCGAGCGTTGCTACTGTTGTCAAACTACTGCCTAGAGAAATACCAATGATACCAGTGATAATAAATACAGACACATAGAAATAATCAACGCTCATTAATTCTGTGCCATAGTAGATTAAACTAGGAATTGCCCCACTCATCAAAAGTGCAGAAACTAATAAACCAATAAAGAAAAATAAATATACAGCCCCAATACTCGGCAACAATGATGATGTCATTGAGTCTTGCATCTTACGATAAGAAATACCACGAATGCGACCATAAATCATAAGACATAGCATAACAAAAATAATGCCGATGTGAGGAACCCAACCTGTGCTGATAATTAATAGCGATAGCAAGGCAACAGATGTCGTTGCAATAATTATTGCCTCTAAAAGAGTAGGCTGATGGAGTGTTTTTATTGTTGCGGTCATTATATTAATTTCCTTTTTTTGTATTTATAATAATTGATATAAGAACGTGCAATCATACCATAATTGAGTGAGTAATTGTTAATGGTTTTTACTTAAATAGCCTCATTTTTTACCTTTTTCCTTTTTATGTTTAGATAAACTATCGGTATAATGATAGAATTATATGTATCTATCACTACTACTTGAGTATTAGCACAGAAATGACTCAAACAATAATCCCAGAGATACAGGCTAGGATAAAAACGAAAAAAATTATAGCAGTTGAAACTTGCACCAATATTTGTTCTGTTGCGGTGTGGAATGGCACGGCAATGTATGAAAAAATCATTGAAACAGAGCGTTCGCACAGTAAACAAATTTTGCCGATGTGTCAGCAGGTATTAGATGATGCAGGTATTACAATGCAAGATATTGATGCTGTTGCCTGTACACGAGGGCCTGGGGCATTTACTGGGTTGCGTATTGGTGTTGGCGTTGCCAAAGGGTTGGCATTTGGACAAGATGTGGCTATCTATGGTCTTTCATCTTTGTTGGTGTTGGCATATCGGACAATACAAGAGCATTCGGAGCAAAAAATCTCAACCGTAACAGCATTGCTTGATGCTCGTATGGGAGAATTATACTGTGGTCGTTATAAAAACAATAATGGTGTGCCTGAGTTGATAGGAGATGAGTGTCTTACTGATATAGAGAGCATCTGTACAAAATTTGATGTATTAGATAGTAAGACCTGTATTTTTGCAGGTACAGGAGCAAAAGAGTATCAACAGCAGTTGATAACAACAGGTGTTAAAATTTCTCATATATTGTATCCAACGGCTCAAGATATTATTGCCGTAATTCATAATGGTGGAATACAGCCTGTGAGTGCCACAGAGCTTGAACCAATTTATTTACGAGATAAAGTAACGTATTAATAATTACAAAAACAAGAAGAATTAAAGAAAATGACAGAAAAAAGAGAAAAGCAATACGATGAAGACGGTTGTGTTATCCGTATTAATAAAGAAGAAGAAAAACGTAAGCGTGATGAAATTAGGTTATTTGTCAGAGAGGGCTTGCTCTCTCTTGCTAATGATAAATACGCCACTTTGCCAATTGATGAAATTTTAATAAAAGCATTAATTGAAGGTAAGAGATTGACTGGCAATGCCTATCAACGTCATTTGTCATTTTTGGTAAGGCTTGTACACGAGCAAGGCTTTACCGATATAAAAACAGCATTTGATCGAGTTCATCATCCGTATCGCAATGATCCTGCTAAAATACGAGAAATAGAAACGTATCGTGATCGTTTGTTGGCAGGTGATAAAGAAGTATTGAATGAACTGTTAGCTAAATTTGCTGATGTCGATATCCAATATTTGCGTCAGTTAGCAAGAAATGCTAACAAAGAGTATAAGGCGGAAGTAAAAAAACGTCAGGAATTAATGGAGATGAATGGCAAGCCATTTACCGAACCAACAAAGCCAACAAAAAGTGCCAAATTATTATATCAGTATCTTTTTAAACTAGAGTTGATTGAGTGGTAGAGTGAGCAATATAATGAGTATAATGAATGTAGCACAAACAGGATACATAGAGCATACAGAACACGAAGAAGATACAACGCATTTAACGACCATACTCGATTGGATACGTTATGCTACTTCCCAACTTTCACGTCCTGAAGTTGAAACACAGCTAGTTTTTGGACACGGTTGCTTAAATCCTTTTGATGAAGCTCACGCCTTGGTGCTAGGATTACTATATTTGCCATTTAATCTCGATAGTAGCTACTTTAACGCACGCCTTACTGATGAGGAAATTGCTCGTATTGAAGATGGTCTGCAACAACGTATTATAGATAAAAAACCAGTTCCTTATATTACCAATCGTGCAATGTTTTTGGGACTAGAGTTTTTTGTAGATGAGCGTGTGCTTGTTCCACGTTCTCCCATTATGCACCTTATTGATAAGGGTTTTATGCCTTTAGTACCTCATAATGAGAGTGAACAATTTGAAACGGTATTAGACTTGTGTTGTGGTTCTGGTTGCATTGGTATTGCCAGTGCCTATATGTTGCCAAATGCTGAGGTTGTCGTCAGTGATATTGATGAGGGTGCTATTGAAGTTGCCAACATTAATATTAGCAGGCACGATATTGGTGGGCAAGTAACGGCGATACAATCTGATTTATTTGATAATTTAGATGGTTATACTTTTGACTTAATTGTTTCTAACCCTCCGTATGTGGATAGCGAAACGGTTGCTCATTTACCTGAAGAATTTCTTCACGAACCAGCTCTTGGATTAGGTTCTGGAACTGATGGTTTAGATATTACTCGCTGCATTTTAAAACAAGCTATTCATTATCTCAATGTTGGTGGTGTCTTGATTGTTGAGGTCGGTGCTTCGTGGGATTTGTTGGAAGAGGCATATCCAGATGTTGTCTTTAATTGGCAAGATCTGGGCGATGGCGTAGAAGGCATCTTTGCGATGAGCTATGACGAACTGGAAGCATATCAAGATTTGTTTTAGTGAAATAAATTAAAATTAAGTAGTAATAATTCCACTTTCTCCATTTTTAAATAAATCTGCCTGACGTAGTGATATACCGTTAAGCTTGTTAATAGGAACGGTAAAGGCTATGCCGTCATCGTCATCATTAATGTGAATTCTTTGCAAGACTGCCTGCAACACGTCATTTATCATAGTATCAGGGAGAATGAATATCAGCAGTGCATCACTTACTTCGTGATTAACACGGAAAAGGTTATCAAATTTACTGAGCCCCATTCCTTCGGCATCAATCATCGTAACACCTGATGCTCCTGCACTTTTAGCTGTTTCTACGGCAATTTCTTTTTTGTCTTTTGGGATAATGAGAACCAAAGCACTAAAACTGAGCTGAAGTTTTTGGGCAAGTCCAGGTTCGCTGACACCATCTACTTTTATTGAGTGTTCATAATTACGAGTAAACGGATTGCTGATATCTTGTGGAGATGTGGCAATTCGTTTCGCAGTATCTGACTCAACCCCAGTTCTATCAATAATAATACCGTACACCATTACGGTAATCATAGGAAAAAGGGAGGCAAAGGCGATAAGGCCAAAACCATCAATTAACGCATCACGTCCATCAATATTATTGGCAAGTCCAATACCAAGAGCTGTAACGAGAGGAACGGTAATTGTTGACGTTGTAACGCCACCACTATCGTATGCTATAGGGATAATATAGCGTGGTGCAAAGCTTGTTAGAATAATAACAACAGTATAGCCTGCAATAATGTAATAGTGTATCTGTTCGCCAGAAACAATACGATATGCTCCAAGAGTAACGCCGATACCGACACCAAGAGCAACAAATATTCGCAACCACAAGTTATTGATGCGCCCATCACTGATTTCTACTGATTTTTTACCAATGGCAATCAGAGCAGGTTCGGCAAATGTTGTGGATATACCAATTAACATTGCAAAACCATAAATTGTTGACGTTGAATTGAGATGAGTTAATTCAAAGGCGATAGTTTCTCCAAGGTTGAAAAGCCCCATCTCGAGTCCGAGAACAAAGGCTTGCAAGCCAAGGATAACTAAAATAAACCCTGCTAAAACAGATTTCCACTGTTTCAAAGGTTTCTTCAATACAATGAACTGGAAAAAGAGGATAATACAAATAATTGGCGTAACATCAAAAATTGTTTTTAGCAAACCATTGAGAAGATAGCTGGCAGATATGGTAATAGCTTCTGTAGCAACAGCGTCAATAGCTATTGGTAAGGTAGACGCTTGTGCCTCAACAAAATGATATACGGCAATACCATATACTTGTACAAACACCATTGGTGTGAGAGAGGCAAGGGCAATTAATCCAAAACCGTCAATGAGAGGATTTCGTCCTTGAATACTTGATGCAAGACCTATTCCAAGAGCAGCAACCAATGGCACGGTAACCGTAGAGGTGGTAACGCCACCTAAATCGTAAGCAAGACCAATAATTTCAGGTGGTGCAAAAAATGTTATGCTGACAACAGCTACATAACCAGCGATAATATAATAATGAATTGGATGTCCTTTAATAATTCTCCAAATACCCAAGAGAATTGCAAAGCCCACCGAAACAGCCACCACTAACCGCAATATCGTAGCATCAATTCTACCCAGACTGATAGAGGCAGCTTTTTCAGCAATAATGATAAGGGCAGGCTCGGCAATGGTAGTACCAAAACCAATTAAAAAACCAAAGAGTAACAGCCATACTATATGCTTTGACTTGGCAAAGTTGTGTGCTAAATCTTCACCAACAGGGAATATGCCAATTTCTAAACCAAGCAGGAAAATTGCCAAACCAATACCAACGATAAGCATACCAAAGGTTGCATTAATCCAATTTTCAGGAAGTGAACGAATAACAACGAGTTGAAAGAAAACAATAACGGCAATAATTGGGATTAAATCTCGAAACGATTCTCGGAGTAGCTTTATAAATAGTCTAATGTACATATCGGTGAGGTGTTTTATGGTGTGAAATAAATTAGTTGTGAGAACGTTACAAGAAAATTGTTACGATAACTAATGCCCTTAATCTCTTCAAAATTAGACTTTATTGAATTACTGAATATTATAGCAGATAAACGCAGTAAATTGATAGTTAAATATCAGTAAATTATAATATATTTTATGTATTGATAGAGAAGTAAAAAATATAGGCATAAAAAAAGAGGATAGAAAATTTTCTATCCTCTGTTATGCATTATATTATTGTTATGTGTCTCATTCATACTCTGATAGACACGATATGCTTGGTATCCAGTTATGGTTGAGTGCTTGCTAATAAGAAGTTGATGACATCAAAAAATCTTTCAGTATCATTAGATGCGGTAACTAAATATTTGCCATTAACAACGACTGCTGGGACACCTGCACCTTCACTGCCAAAGTTATTCATAAATATACCCCACAATATTACAGCTTGGCGTAAGTTATTGGTAACTTGTAAAGATTTCCACGCTTGTTCAGCTTGTTTCTTGTCAATATTGCTATTATCAACGATAAATTGGATAGCCTCTTCTTTTGAACCTTTTAAACGACGATTGTTATCTTTGTGAATGGCATCAAAATATTTTTGATCAAAATTATGCCCCAATTCTAGTTTATCGGCAACGATTTTGACGTGTGCTAAAAATGACCATATATCGCCACCTACAGCAGGAATTTGGTAGAGCTTAGTATCTTCAGGTTTATTTTCGGTTGCCCATTTGATTATTCTCGGTTCTAAATTAGCACAGTGTGGGCAGGCATACGAGAAGAATTCAACAACTTCTTTCTGACCTTCTTTATGCAGAGGAAGAGGGGCGTCTAAAACTTTATAATCTACGCCCTCATTGTAGAGAAATTGAGCTGATGCAGTATTGATAGTACCTAGTGATAATGCCACTAAAAGCACTGAAAAAAATAAAGAAATTGGTTTTTTCATAATGTCCTCCAATATTGTATATTGTCTATAATCCTACCATAGCACAGCGATTGTGTACAATATTATTATTTATTGGTTAATGGTTATTGTTTATTTATCATATTAATTTAAAAAGCATTTAAAAAATTATTTAAAGATAATTACTTTTTACCGTATGATATACGCTTATTGTAAGATAAGAATGATAATAGAATTAAATAATAGAGAGTAAGAGAATGACATTTAATTACCAAAAATGTGAGTTTGTAAAAAGTGCAGCAGCGTTGGCTGATTGTCCTCAATCTGTGAGAGAGGTGGCTTTTGCAGGGCGTTCTAATGCAGGCAAATCAAGTGCGTTAAATTTATTAACCAAGCAAAAAATAGCCAA
>PDWI01009585.1_pt1 | contig 11076 bp, 6 predicted proteins | sample 1430891 | NCBI WGS metagenome assembly PDWI01 (sample SAMN01162508, study PRJNA174530) | Oral metagenome, whole genome shotgun sequencing project. | biome: Marine environment; feature: Marine mammal; material: Swab sample of the gingival sulcus; isolation source: swab sample of gingival sulcus... | reverse complement strand
CGTAGATATGGGACCTCTTTTCCAAACGCCAAAAGAAGCAGCTAAGCAAGCAGCAGAAAACGACGTTCATATACTTGGCGTATCTTCTTTGGCAGCAGGACACAAGACTTTAGTTCCCGAAGTGATTAATGAGCTCAAAGAAATAGGTAGAGAGGATATATTGGTAATAGCAGGAGGAGTAATACCAAGGATTGACTACGATTTCTTGTTCGACAAGGGAGTAGCTGCTATATTTGGTCCCGGCACTAATATCCCGGAGGCTGCTCTGGAATTGTTGAATATATTGATGAAAGTTAGGGAAGAAGCGTAGAACGGAGTTTTTAGTTTTTAGTTCTTAGTCACGCTCTAACAGACGCGTATTTAATTGTTAATGGTTAATGAGTGAGGAGCTGGGAGTTGGAAGTAGGAAGTTTCTTGGACGGAAGACGGAAGGAATGAAGAATGGTAGAGACGCATAAATGCGCGTCTCCTTGGTGTTCTTTGCGGTTGAAAAGTTGGGAATTGGGAATTGGGAGACGGAAGCAAAATGAGGTGTTATGTTTTAGTTGCGCTTTGACGGATGCAGAATTAATAATAATTTTTTTTTAATAAAAAATTGGATTTTAACACCGTATCTAAAACCTTGAAAGAAGCAAAATTAAATATGAAAGTATATACAAAAACAGGAGATAAGGGCAAGACTTCCCTCTTGGGAGGAAAGAGAATTGCAAAAGATGATATGCAAATCGAAGCCTACGGTACGGTTGACGAGCTTAATTCACATGTCGGTAATATAATAAACTACACCGATAATAAGGAAATAAAAGAACAAATTATCCATATACAAAGGATTCTATTCAACATAGGTGCAAAATTGGCATCCGACACTGAAAATAAAAAAATAAATATAGAATTTAACGAAGAAGAAATCACCTTATTAGAAAAACAAATGGACAAATGGGAAAAAGAGTTACCGCCTTTGAAGGGCTTTATTCTTCCTTCCGGATCATCCTCAATTTCAGCATCTCATATAGCCAGAACTGTGTGCAGAAGAGCAGAAAGAAGAATAGTGTCAGTAAACCAAAAAAAGGACGAATACGACACAACCATCAGGTATATAAACAGACTGTCCGATTATTTATTTGTACTATCTCGCAAGTTTGGACTTGATGAAAATGTAAAAGACTCCTTTCTCTAAAACAATTCCCTTCCCTACTAAGTGGCAAGCACCAACCATAAGCAGCAACCAACGAAAAAATTGCTGCTTACACTTATTGTTGGATATGACTAAACGGCTCAAATATTATTTTATTCTTTCACCAATTTTTCTGTATAGTTATACTTTTCATTAAATATATTTATAAAATAAAATCCTGATTCTAATTTCGATAAGTCTAAACTCTTCACCGATTGTCCTAATAATTTCTTACGTAATACTATTTCCCCCTTAACATCATAAATTTTCAAGTTATGATTTCCCTGAATATCCACAATGACGTTTATATGATTACTTGTAGGATTAGGATAAATATCAACCAACTGTGAAATTACTTCTTGAATATTAACTTTATCATCAGAAACAAAGTGGAACGTCGTAACATCTATCCAACCACCGTCTCCATCAACTACCGTAAAATCAAATTCGTCGTAAATCACATCATTTCCATGATAATAAATTTTTACTCTTGAATTGTTTATATCGTCTTGAGTAAAATTATCTCCTACCTCTAATTTTTTGTCTTTTAAATAAACATCACATATCTTCGGTAATCTTACTAACGTGAACTCCAGTTCCTCTGCAGTATTATTATCATCCTTCACCAACAAAGCGTCTGGACTTATTGCCCAAGCTTTATCCATTGCTATTTTGAAAAGATTATTGTTCTCTATATAAGGATTATCAAGTACTGCATCGGAGCATACCTCTAACACAAAACTGCTTAACTTTCCACTTTTCTGGGATTGATTATCTACTATTTGTAAATACCACTTTCCTTTTGCACTTTTGCCGTTAAATTTACTTAATGGTTCATCCGGCTTAAACAATCCTTTAGGGGGTTGCTTTATATAATCGCTTGCTTGGTCATCGAAACCCAAATTAAACGTACCTTGATAATTAAATCCTCTGTTCCCAAACAATAATACTGTATCACTTGATGAAATAAGAGAGGCTGAAATTTCTCTAAATCTTGTATGTTTACCTGTGAAGTGTACATTTACATCAGTTACACTCACATCTTCTGAAATTTCAACTTCCATAATTGCTGGTTCCGAAGATCTTATCAAAACAGGATCATCATCTGATTTAATATTTTTACAATTAGAAGCTTTGGTAGCAAAAGTATATAACAACGTATCATATTGGATCAAACCACAGCCATTTTTGTACTCTAACTTCCAGTAGTAGAGTGTTGAATAGTCTAATATCACATCAGGAGTAAAAGTAGTGTCATAAATCTCAAATTCTGATATTGTCTCGTCTTTGGGGAATCCCGGATTTTTTGACAAGTGAAAATTGACATAATTTGCACCTCTAGGCCTATTCCATTTGAATGATACTTTTTGACCAACACCTGAACTGCCCGGTATAGGATTCAAAATATTTGTGTTTGAATAATCATTAGAATAAAAATCCCAAGACATAAATCTTCTTATGGTATCTCCATTCGAAGATATTCCCAAAACCGTTGGCTCGTAGTGTCCATTTGCATTTGAATTATCAAAATCAAACTCTATTCTAGCAGATTTTCCTGTTTTAACTATTTCTGGAACAACAGTATACCCTACCTCCTCCGGCAGTCCGATTATTTCAAATCTAATGTCATCTTGATATCCATTTACCCCTCTTGTTGTTATATTCACATCATAATCCAAGGGTAAACATATTTTTCTGTTGGAATTTGATATATCAAACACAAACGAGGTATCTTTTCTGTCTGATATTCTAAAATTTTGTCGCGATACTTGATAAAATATATTATCATTAGCTTCCACTTTTATCCTTGCGTTCAGTGCCGTTTCATCAATATCTGCTCCTAAATCAGGAATAAAAACCGTTGCACTTCCATCATTGGGAGTACCGTATTTTAGAACGTATGGAAAAGTAAATCCCTTGTCCACGGATAAAAGTACATTCACGCTTTGACAATTTACATTTTCATTGGTTGTATTTGCAACATTCCAAGTTACATTTATAGAATCGCCAATCTGATGCGTCTTTGTGCTATTTGGATATGTAACTTCAAATGGTCCTGCATTACCATCAGCATAAAACTTCACATCAACCCAATCAGAGCCTCCGTCATTGGCATGATTATCTCTAACCAAAAATCTAAAGTCTAAATCTCTTGAATAAGTAGGTAAAGTCTCCGAATTATTATGTGTTCCGTACAGTACAGAATATTGCTCCGGAAAATAGCGAACAGGAGTATCTTTAGGTTCTCTAACATTAAAAAGAGGTGAATTCTCAATAGGCTCTCCCGGAATAGCAGGAGGACCTGTATTCATCTGTTCCCAAGAGTAGGTTAAGTTGTCATCCTCACAATCGTAAGCACTCCCCTCCAATACAAACGGTGTTTTTATTGGAATTGAAAATCCATTTTCATAATCGACCGAAGCAATAGGATCCGTATTTGATTTCGAAATAAAATCCGCACATTTTTTCCCCCTATAATCTCTACTAAATGTCTTTATCTGCTCTATAGAAAAGGCATGAAAAGTTTCCAGACAAGGATAGTCAATATCTCTTCCACCCCCACACAGTCCACAATATGCCATTATAGAATTACCTCCTCCCGGCTCATACCCATAAGAAGACTCATTTTCTCCATCACAATAATTGAATGTGTGTTGTGCACTAAATTGATGTCCCATTTCATGACAAGTAACATTTGTTACTATATAGTTCAAATCATCTTTGTAATGGCAAGTTACACCTCTTCCTTTAGAACCGTTAGAACACACCACTCCCAAATTAGCTATTCCGCCTACATCATCACACCTTGTGGTAAATATATGACCAATATCAAAGTCATTTCCAATTGTATTGTGTATAACTTGATGAACCTCTCCCAATAGTCTACTTCCTACTTTCGGATTTTCAAATGGATCCGTTTCTCCATCTAACCAAATTAATTTATCATTTTCTTCATGAAGTATGAAGTGTATTCCAACTTCATTTTCATAAATTTGATTTATTCTATTTACTGAAGTATTAATGTCATCTAATGCTTTTTCTACAGTTCCTCTGGTAACGCCCCATTCTCCTGTACAGGCAATTGCCAAAATATAATTTAATTGATGTATGGAATCGCAGACCACATCTTCTCTGAAAGAAATATCAGTATCTCTAACAGGATTATAAGGCTTTTGCAAAAGACTAGGATCGTCTTTGGTGCCACAGGTCAAATTCAAATTACTTATATCTACAACATAATCTTTTGTGAAATAGGAAATACAATAATCTGTAACATCTTTACCAAAAGGGTCTATATATATATTCCCTCTTTTGGAAGCTATTGAAGCATAAAAACCTCTAGGTCCTATCTTGAATCTTATATTCATACCTTTATTCACTCTTGAAAATCCCTTGTAAGAACGAATATTAGGATATTTCTCAGCCAATTTTGGCATCATAACAGGTGAATATACCACATCGAAGAGTTCGTATTTACCATTAGGCATAGGTATATACAGCGGTAAAGACTTATTTTCTTTATTAAATTCAATCGGAGCACCTTCCAAGTAATTTACTATACCCTCCAAATCCAATTTATTTGTAGAATATCTTTGGGGAATGATTCCTCTATCTATTTCCCTAACATTAGGTATTTGATTTTCATCTACCTTTCTCCAAAAGTTTTGACCAAAAGATTCTGTAATTACAAGAATAAAAACGAATGTAATAATTTTTTTCATAAGCCTATATGTTTCCATTTTTTTTATTTTACTACACGAACTTAGATAAGTTTTTTGTTTACGTCTTTTCCGCACAATATACTTTGAAACGTTTTTTATCAAAAACTTGTTGTTTTTGTAAATAAATTTTAACTTTTTACCATATCTACCATAAAAGTTTAAGATTCGGAATATTTACAATATTTTTACAGATAAAAATACAAAAATACAAAAATTTCACAAACACCAATCGGCTTAATAGTTAAAAAAAACATTTCTTTACACTCAATTTTAAATTAAAAAACTCATAAAAATTTCTAAACGTTAAGATATTTTCACCCACACAATTATTTTGTACACGATTAGTACAAAAGCATCTTAATCACGTATAAATTTGTTACATGGTTTAGTGAGAATTAAGAAAGTTAATAGCAAAAAATCACTGAATATTTGTGCTATTTAAACGAGTAGCATAAGAAACCTTTGAATAAGCATTAAAATACTTATTCAAAGGTTTCTATAAATTAACGTAAACTTAACATACAAATTTATCACCTAATATCATCTTGGTATAACTTTGTGCTTTCATTACTTTGGGCTTTTACAGAGCCTTGTTTTAATAACAACAGACGAAAAATGGACATCAACACCTTTTATGTAATTATCGTTGGAGTACTAATTGTTTTAGCGATTTCGGATTTAATAGTCGGAGTCAGTAACGACGCCGTTAATTTTATAAATTCCGCACTAGGCTCAAAAGCCTTTAATTTCAAAGTTATAATGGCAATTGCAGCCTTTGGAATATTGATAGGAGCCACATTTTCTTCGGGCATGATGGAGGTTGCGAGAAAAGGCATTTTCCATCCGGAAAACTTCTATTTTTCGGAGATAATACTGCTATTTTTAGCCGTTATGATAACAGATATACTACTTCTGGACTTGTTTAATACATTTGGAATGCCGACATCTACAACTGTCTCCATCGTATTTGAGCTTTTAGGTTCTGCCGTAGCTATGTCTGTAATAAAAATAATAAACGACCCAAATCATTTGACATTAGACCAATATATAAACTCGGGTAAAGCTCTTACCATAATTCTGGGAATATTGCTATCTGTTGTAATCGCTTTTACAAGTGGAGCTATCATACAATATTTTAGCAGATTATTGTTTTCATTTGATTACAAAAAAAACTTAAAATACTACGGTGCAATTTGGGGAGGAATAGCAATTTCTGCAATAACTTATTTCATCTTGGTAAAAGGAGCCAAAAGTGCCTCTTTTATGGACGACGAACTAAAGAACATGATAAAAGCCAATGGCTTTATAATCATTCTTGCGTGTTTCGCTGTGTGGGCGATATTATTCCAATTAATAATAATGTTCACAAAGTTCAATATACTTAAAATAGTTGTTTTAATAGGTACTTTTGGACTGGCAATGGCATTTTCGGGTAATGACCTAGTAAACTTTATCGGGGTTCCGTTGGCTGGATTTGAATCCTACACAGCTTGGGCAGCTTCAAAATTGCCGGCAGATTCTTTCCTTATGAACGACTTAGCAGGAAAAGTTGCAACTCCTACATATCTACTTTTGATTGCAGGTATAATAATGGCAGTCACACTGTATTTCTCTAAAAAAGCTCGCTCGGTTACAGAGACAGAAATAAACCTTGCAAGACAAGATGAGGGACAAGAAAGATTTGGTTCTTCTGCAGTATCAAGGTCTATAGTAAGAACATTTACAAAAACCGGCGCTTTCATAGAATCTGTACTTCCGGACACTTTAAAAACAAAATTAGACCAAAGATTTGATAAAGCCGTTTTTGAAGAAGAACAAAAGAAATTGGGAGAGAATGCGCCTGCTTTTGATTTAGTTAGAGCTTCAGTAATTCTATCCACTGCAAGTATAATCATTTCGATAGCAACATTTTTGAAATTGCCTCTTTCTACAACCTATGTAACTTTTATGGTTTCAATGGGAGCTTCACTATCAGATGGTGCTTGGGGCAGAGAGACAGCAGTTTATCGAATCACAGGAGTATTTTCTGTTATAGGCGGTTGGTTTTTTACGGCTATAGTGGCTTTTATCGTATCTTTTACGCTTGCATTCGTATTCTACTATGGTGGTATTTATGTCATCATTGCGATGCTTTTTGTAGTGATCTATATTTTATATAGAACTCACGTTTTGCATAAGGAAATAGAAAAAGAAAAAGAGGAAAAAGTAGAAGACAAACTACTAAATTCTTACGGCAAAGTCGAAATAATAGAGTACAATTCTAAGAACATACAATACACTTTCAATGAGATAACAGGAATCTTGGAATCAACTATAAAAGGCTTATCTCATGAAAATTTATCATTATTGAAAGATAGTTACAAGCGAACTAAGAAACTAAATTTCAAGGCAGAGCAACTCCAAAATCAAATAAACAAAATGATTGGCATGATAGTGTCAAATGACATTGAATGTGGTAATTATTACGCCGTAAGTGTTTATTATTTGAGAGAGTTGGTCGATAGTGTAAATAGTATTGTTGAGAGAAGCTACAATCATTGTGACAACAATCATAAACCTCTTTTATTAGAGCAGATAAAGGAATTGAAAGCAGTAATGGGGCATATTAATGAGTCGTTAGAAGGTTTTTCTAAATCAGTAACTACGGAGACCACCAAACACGATTATGTAACAAAAGAAAAACTTGTGGATGAATTGAGAAAATTGAGGAAAAATCAAGTAAAAAGAGTAAAATCGAAAGAGGTTGGCACTAGAAATAGCATACTCTATTTGAGTATTATTGACCATTTTAGAAGCATCGTTAATTTTTCTGACAAATTAGAGACCATACACAGAGATTTTATAGATGAAAAAGAAGATAAAATTAATTAAGTTCTTTTTCATAAGAGCTTAAAAATAATGTATATAGTGTTTGAAAATGTTATTAGCCAGTCTTTGCGAGTAAAAATAATTTAAAAGACAATTCCTGTTTAGAGCTGTTCTAAAATAAGGATAGGAGGATATATTGCCGATAAATATTCTTTATCTTTGTTTCGCATTAAATAAATAACGTTCTAAAACAAAATAGATATGGCAAATTTGAAGACACAATATGCAGGTTTAGACCTTAAAAACCCTATAATAGCATCGAGTTCCGGTATTACAGATTCCGTGGAAAGAATAAAACAATTATCGGAAGCCGGTGTAAGCGCGATAGTTTTAAAATCTATTTTCGAAGAGGAAATTCTCTTGGAAATGAAAGAAACTATGCAAAATATGACCGCACGTCCCTATGTATCTCTTGAAGCAATGGACTTTATGATAGACGAACCACAAGAAGATCTTATCCGTAAGTATTTGAACTTAATTTCAAACTGCAAAAAGGAAGTAGATATCCCAATTATAGCAAGCATCAATGCTGTTTCTAATCAAAAATGGACATATTTGGCTTCAGAAATAGAAAAAGCAGGTGCTGATGCCCTTGAATTGAATATGTTTGCATTACCATCCGATATGGAAAAAACTTCAGAGGAAATCGAGGATACTTACCTTGCAATTGTAAAAGAAGTTATAGCACAAGTAGAAAACATCCCTGTTACGGTAAAGATAAGTCATTATTTCACGGCAATGGGAAATATGATTGATAGGTTTGCAAAATTAGGCGTAAAAGGGATAGTTCTTTTCAATCGTTATTACTCTGCGGATATCGACATAGAAGAAGAATCATTTACCTCCTCTTTCATATTGAGCCACAACTCCGAAATCGCTCTACCTATGCGTTGGGTAGGCCTGATGTCTGACAAAGTAGATGTAGATTTGGTTGCAACAACAGGCATACACTCAGGAGAGGATGTGGTAAAATTATTGTTGGCAGGTGCTCCCGCAGTAGAAATAGCGACGGCACTATACAAAAAAGATTTTTCGGTGGTTAAGGAGATGAATGATTTTATAGCTAAATGGATGGACGAAAAAGAATATGAAGAGATAGAAGACTTCAAAGGCAGATTAGCTCATAGAGGCAATAAAAAATCTGCTTCTTGGGAGAGAGTGCAGTTTATGAAAGAGTTTCGCCATTTTATGAATAAACATATGCACAGGTAATAAAACAATTTTATCTTTTGCCGATTGCAAAAAGCACAAGATTACCGACTAATCTATATATTATCTCCTTAGATTTTGTTGGTACTTTTTGTGCTTTTTGTGTTTTTAGTACTATTTTTTGATTTCTCAGCGTGATAATTAAAAATTCTAATTTAAATTTGTGTTGTTAAAAAAAATCAGATATGAAAAAACTTACATTAATTTTGGCACTGGCAACGTTATTCCAAGTAGCATATGCTCAAGTAGAAACAGAAACACACCACAACAAAAACATATTAGGCGGTGGTTTTAGCTTCTACACTTCGAACAATGACATTTTTTATCTAAGCCCCATAATAGCTTTTAGTAACACTGACTCGAAGACAACATCATTTGGATTTTCTCCATACTTTGGAAGAGAAATAACTACCCATACTACATTAGGTCTAAAAGTTAATTATAACAACATGAATATAAAGAAGTATAAAAATCGGTATTCTCAACCACAACATAATTCAAAAATAAGTTCCAATGAATTAGGCATAGGGATATTCGCAAGATACACTTTCAATCCTGAAAATGTAGCAAATTTATTCGTTGAACCTTATTTTTCTTATAACAAAGTAAATTCAAAGAATAAAAACGAAAATATCTTGACAAGAGAGTATGATGTAAATTATGTAAGATTAGGAATAGATGCAGGAGTATTATACAACGTAAGCAAAATAATAAGAGTCTCTCTAAGAATAGGAGTAGCTGATTATGTAAATGGAAGTAGAATGTTATCTTCACAACACAACGATAATGAGAGTAATGATTTTAGCCATTTCTCAACTGCACTCAACCTTTCTAACGTATTTTTTGGATTTGAGATAAAGTTGTAAATTTCAATAAATATGAGACACCCTAATCAAAAAAATATATAATGAAAATAATAATAATAATTCTGGTGTTTGGGGCACTATTGCAGATATCAAGTGCACAAATCGTAACAGAAACACACCATAATAAAAATATATTAGGCGGGGGATTCAATTTCCACACTTCAAATAATCCTCCTATTAACTTAGGTGGAATTGTGAGTAACTTTGTAAATGCATACTTTTTCACAAAAGCAAGATTTGAAATGACAAAATTCAGTATTTCGCCTTATTTTGGCAGAGAAATAACACCTAATATATCCTTAGGAATTAAGTTGAATTACATAGACACAAAAACAGAACAAAAAAATGTCTATATAGGAATTCCCCAAATGCCTCAGCCACAATTTATTTATTCTGAAATAACTTCTAATGAATTTGGAATAGGAATATTTTCAAGATACACTTTCAATCCTGAAAGCAAAGTAAACTTATTTATTGAACCTTATTTTACGTATAACAAATTGAATGCAAAAGAAGATGTTGGTAACAATAGAATAATATGGGAAGTGAATACAAATCACATACACACAGGAATAGATACCGGAGCATCGTACGACATTAGTAGTATTATAAGCGCAACTCTAAAAGCGAATATAGTAGATTATGTAAACGGTAACAGAGAAATATTACGCCTACATGGAGATAACGAAAACACAAAATTTAGCCATTTATTAACAGCTACAAACCTTTCCAATGTATATTTCGGATTTGAAATTAGATTGTGAGGTCTGACATTCTGCTTTAATTCACAAAAAATATCTTCAAAGAGATAGCCTCCGGCTCTTCAAAATCGTTGGTACCGGTACTAAAAACGGTATATACACCTGAATTTACTTTTCGCCCTTGTAGATCGTGTCCTTCCCAAATAGCCTGTCCACCAAGTGCTTTTGTTTCGTAAACCAAGCGACCGGATATGTCTGTAATTTTCACGTTGGCATCTCTTGCCAATCCTTTTATGGCTATCACCCCCTCATAATCGGGAGCAACAGGATTTGGGAAAGCATAAGCATAAGAGGAATTTTTGAGCTTTCCGGTTAGTGTCTTCGTTTTGTAGCTCAATATACCGCTCAATGTGCCTATTATCATTTCTCCGGTATTAGGGTTATAGCCCAATGATGTGATATAATCGCTGAACAATGGGCTATTATCAACGGTAAAATGCATCAATTCCTCATCGCCCTCAGGAGAAAGAACATAC
>PDWI01009584.1_pt1 | contig 11076 bp, 9 predicted proteins | sample 1430891 | NCBI WGS metagenome assembly PDWI01 (sample SAMN01162508, study PRJNA174530) | Oral metagenome, whole genome shotgun sequencing project. | biome: Marine environment; feature: Marine mammal; material: Swab sample of the gingival sulcus; isolation source: swab sample of gingival sulcus... | reverse complement strand
TTTATACGGTTCTCGCCATATCGAAAAAAACAGAGGAGTACAATGAAAAACACGACACTAAAACATCTTCGCCACCTTGCTGGTTTGTTATTACTGGCCTGTAGTGCACTCAGCACGACGGGGCTGGCACAACCTTATGCCAGCACCCACAAAGGCCAATCTTTCATCAATGATTTTTCAGGTAAATATGGCTATAATCGCAAACAGCTTACTCAGCTTTTTTCGCAAGTTTACCGCGACGAAAATATCTTGAGAAAAATCGCCAAACCCAAAGAAAAAACCACACCGTGGTATCAATACCGCCAACTGTTTTTGGACGATTCGCGCATTGACAACGGCATCGCGTTTTATCAAGCACATCGCCAAGTGCTGCAAGAGGCCTACGAAAAATATGGCGTGTCCCCTTTTATCATTACCGCGATTTTGGGGGTAGAAACGCGCTACGGCAAATTTATGGGCAAAGACAAAGTGATTACCGCGCTATCAACCATTGGTTTTGATTACCCTGAGCGCGAGCGCTTTTTCACCAACGAATTGCGGGCTTTTTTGCAAATGGTAGCAGAAGAAGGCTTTGACCCCTTCGCACTCAAAGGTTCTTACGCAGGCGCTATGGGAATGGCGCAGTTTATGCCTTCCAGCTACCTCAAATTTGCCGTGGATTATGAAGGAGACGGCAAGCGCGATTTGTGGCATAACCCTAATGATGCGATTTTTAGTATCGCCAACTACCTAGAAAAAAACGGCTGGGAACGCGATGGCGACATCGTCAGTCAGGCCAACAGCAAAGGCTATACGGGCACTGTTTTGCACTTGCCCTTTACGACCATAGGAGAACTGAAACGCGATGGCGTATCGCTGGCACAAGGTCAAGCCTATAGTGACGATACCTTAGTGGGTTATATGGAATTTGATGGTGGCGGAGAAACCTTACCCTATATCACGCATGGCAATTTTGCCGTCATCACAACTTATAACACCAGCCCTTTATATGCAATGGCAGTGACGGAATTAGCTAAAATTATCGAAAATCAAACCCATTGGTAATCACTTTTCGCCATTTACGATAAAAAGCACTATGAAAACAAATCACTGTGCGATAAAATGTGCCCTCATTTAAAGGGTATCAAAAAATCTCACAAAGGAGCAATACAATGAAAACAAAGTCTTTTTCACCTTACAAAAGCCTAGTTGCTAGTCTATTTTGGCTAGGTTGCGTACATGCAGCTGACAGCGCATCTGTTGAAACCGTTGCCATAGATTCAAACACAGATAACGCCGACATCGCAAGCATTGATGGTGAACTTGTTTTTACTGACAACATGCTGTTACTGGCAAAAAACTCAAGCAATCCGACAGCAAATAGGACTGACTTTGGCAACATCGGCACGGGAGACACAGACGTAAAACACATAAACCACCAAGCACCCGTTACTGCTAGTGTTGAAATCAGCCACAATTATAGCGTGCGCGGGAAAAGCTACGATGTCCTTGCCAGTGCTAAAGCATTCCAAGAAATCGGTAACGCCTCGTGGTACGGCCCTGGCTTTCACGGTAAAAAAACTGCCAGTGGGGAAGTTTTCAATATGTATGCACTCACTGCCGCGCATAAAACCCTACCATTAGGTAGCAAAGTGCGCGTCACCAACTTAGAAAATGGCAATCAAGTCATCGTGCGTATCAATGACCGCGGCCCTTTCCACGGTGGGCGCGTTATCGACTTGTCAAAGGCTGCTGCCAAAAAGCTCGGTATCCTAAAAAAAGGACAGGCAAAAGTTCACGTTAAAGCCATTTAATACATCATAAAGGAATCAATGCCATGCCAAAAAAAATAAAGCAACTCATTATGCTTGGTCTCCTGTGCACTTGGATACCAACGTGGGCACTACCCAAACTCTCTCCAGGAGAAATCGGCGGTAAAGCCTACATCTTACTGGAAGCCAATAGCGGAATGATTTTGGCACAGTATCACGCGACTGAACCCATGGCACCAGCCAGCATTACCAAGCTAATGACTGCCTATGTCGTCTATAAAAATATCGAAGAAGGCGTTGTTTCTTTGGATGATAAAACCGTTATCACCGCGCGAGCCCGCGAAATGGGCGGGTCGCGCATGTTTTTAGAACAGGGGAGCCACGTCAGCATTGACGATTTGTTAAGTGGTTTGGTGATTCAGTCGGGTAACGATGCGGCAGTTGCACTGGCAGAAGCAGTCGCAGGGGACGAAGAACGTTTCGTTGACTTAATGAACGCCGAAGCCAAAGCGTTAGGTATGAAAAACACACACTATAAAAACGTCTCTGGTATGCCCGAAGAAGGCCACTATATGAGTGCTAAGGATATTGCCACCCTATCGCTGGCGATAATCCACGACTACCCCAAACACTACAAGCGCTATGCGGAAAAAACCTTTACTTGGAATAAAATCACCCAGCCCAATCGTAACGCCTTGCTAGTGAGCAACCCGAACGTTGACGGCTTAAAAACAGGGCATACTAAGGCGGCAGGATTTTGTTTGGCGGCTAGCTCAAAGCGCGGCAATATGCGCTTGGTCAGCGTTGTCTTAGGCGCTAAAACTACAGGCGCGCGGGCGCGGGCTTCAAAAAGGTTATTGGCCTATGGATTTAACAACTTCCTCAACCAACCTATTTACAAAGCGGGGCAACAAATCACTTCCACCACGGTCAGTAACGGTGCCGAAGATCAAGTTGGCGTAGGACCTGCCAAGGTCGTTTTACTACCCTTACCCAAAGAAAACCCCACCGAAGGATTGACTTCAACCCTGATTGTGAAAACCCCTCCACAAGCCCCCCTGAAAAAAGGAACTGTCATTGGCCATTTCAGCATTGCCAGAAATGGGGAAGAAGTTGCAAAAATTACCGCGATTACCTTGGCTGATGTTGACGAAATTGGCTTTTTCAAGAGCCTCTGGCGCGGTATTACTAGCACTGTTGGCGGTTGGTTTTCATAAGGGTTTCATCCATCCAATAAACCTCCAACCCGCCGCGGTAACGCAAAGCAAGCCGATATCGTTGTTCGCGCACGGCGATTTACAATGTTGCTTTAAGTGCTAATTCCAACAACAGTTCGCTGGTGATAGAATCAGTCACCAAGTGATTGGCGTAACCGTATTGTAGTGCCACATGGATGGCAGGTACTTTATTTCTGCCCCCCGCAATCAGCAGACGCTCTTCCTTATGTCGCAGGTCGGGCAAGCTGATGCCTACTGTACGATTGTTTAAATCAGGCAAGCAAATGCGCCCATTTTCATCGACAAAATGCGCGCAAATACTGCCCACCGCGCGCTGGTGCAAGCTATTCATTTCATCTTGCGTATAAAATCCCGACGTAAATAACACACTTTCTTGGCTGAGTGAGCTGACGGTAAAAACGGCAATGCGGCTTTTTAAACCACTTTCCAACACGCGCCAAATGGTGGATTCGCGCTGTATCAAGTTTTTGGTCGTCAGGTCTTCAAACACAATCGGCAGTGGCAATAATTGCCCCGTGCCATTAAAGGCCTGCGCGATTTGATTAATCGTCTCCGATTCGTTTAAGCCTTGTCTTGCCTTAATTTCGCTACCGCGCAGTTGCACGACTTCGACATTTTTTCGCAATTGCGGCTGTAGCTGTTGCGCCATGGCGTAAATGGTATGACTCCATTCAACGCCAACGACATCGTTATCGCGCACAATGGTTTCTAGAAAGCGCGCGCCCAGTTCACCGATAGCTTGTTGCATTTTGACCTTGTTATTATCTATCGGTGTGGGGCAAATATGAACGCTAGCCAACTGATAGTGCTGCTTAATTGTCTCGGCAATTTGGGTATATGTGTCGCGCGGGTCATTAATGGTGATAACAACATAGCCTTTCTCACTGGCGTATTGCAACAATTTAGACACCTTGGGACGCGACACGCCAAGCACATCAGCAACGGCTTGTTGCGAATGATTGCTTTGATAATAAAGCTTTGCCGCATCGATGGCTTGCTTGTCTTTATCGGGTAGGTCAGGGGTTTTCTCATTCATTGTCGTTAGTCACTACTACATGGCTTCTCAGAAACCTTTGAAGAACCAGCCGAGCGGTTTAAGATTGTATCTTTCAAGGCATCCTACATTTTATCGGATAAATGTGGATACTGCTGCAAAAATGCCTGTTTATCCAAATAAGAGGTTTGCGTCCCCAATCGCGTCACCGAGTCAGCAGCGTAGTGATTGGCAATGGTAATCGCCTTAGCGACGTCGCCATACTTCACATAAACGCTGGAAAAACAGCCAATAAAGGCATCGCCCGCGCCCGTGGTGTCTTTGGCGTTGACGACAATGGGCGGAAAGTATTGCTCACGCCCGTCTTCAGACAACCACAAAACACCGCGTTTCCCCATGGTGACAATCACATTTTTGACCCCAGCATCGCGTAGCGCGGCAGCGGCATTGTGAATATCGGCCTCACTATCCACGGGCATGCCCGTCAATAGTGACAGCTCGGTTTCGTTGGGAACAATAAATTCACAGGTTTTGACTTTGTCTAACACTAAATCGGGTTGCGCGGGCGCGGGATTTAACAAGACGGGAATACCGCTTTCTGCACCTAAGCGAATGGCTTCGTAAACGGTTTGCGTGGGTATTTCTAATTGCAACACGATTAATTGGCATTGCTTAATGTCCTCAGCCGCCATTTGAATATCATTGGGAGTCAACAGGTTATTGGCTCCCTTGACGATAATAATGGAATTGTTAGATTCAGGGTCAACAAAAATAGGCGCCACACCGCTGGAGGCATCTGTTTTCAGCACATAGCACGTATCAATACCGTTTTGCTTAAAATTGGCTAGGGTATTGTCGGCAAAAATATCGTTGCCCACACGCGTGAGCATCAGCACCTCAGAGCCTAAACGCGCGGCAACAATCGCCTGATTAGCGCCTTTTCCTCCGCATCCCATTTTAAAGTCAGGGGCTTCTAGCGTTTCGCCTTTTTGCGGCATGCGGGTAATGTAGGCAATTAAATCCACCATATTAGAACCAATAACTGCAATATTCATAATTAACCCCCTGATACGGTTTTTTTAATACCCGTGTTAACGTGAAAATGCTTGCTGTCGCCAGCGGCTAACCACTGTAGTGTGCCCGCTTTTTCCGCCGCCAAATAGCCCTCTGGCCGCGCTGTGGCGGGCAAAATAAAGGCGGCAACTCTTTGGTCGGCATTGTTTAAAATCCAGCGCGTAGCGTGAGGAAAGTCTTGGCTACTAAACGCCGTGCTAAAAGTCACACCCGTCTGCGGATGTCGCAACTCAAAAGACAATGCCTCGCCATAGCGCGCTAAATTATCGGCAAAATAGACGATTTCTGGGTCGTAGCAATCGGGCTTATTCAAGACGTTGGCATCAACTTTACCACTGAGAATATCGTCATTAAACGCTTGCCACGCGGTGGTTGGCTGTACGTGGGCGGGAATGCTGCGCCGCAATTGCAAGGCGGCATCGGGAATATTTTGCGACATCACGCCGTTTTCCACGTAGGCGTAATTCATGTGACACATGTACAGCAAAGGCATGGGGCGGTAATTCGATAAGTTCTTAACGTCCATATCAATGTCAAAGCGCGCTTCACCCGCACGCAATGTCACTGACGGTCTAGCGCAGTAGTGGTATCCAAAGCCTTGTACGTATTCGTATTCACTCACCACGCGAATCTGCTTATCGGTGATTTCCAGCCAAGCAGCATCCATGCGAGCGCAGGGAAACTCCCCGTGTAGCGGATGCGTGTCCTCAGGTGTAGGACAGCCCCCGCCCAAAATGCCTGAGTGAAAAGCAAAGCAGCCATAGGTGTCAACAATCTGTTTGCCGCGCTGTGGACGCGCAAATCTATTGTCCATACGCAGTGAGGTGCCATCGAATTCCGCATCCCAAATCATTTGCCCCATAAAGGGTAGTAACTCAAGGTGTCCGCGTGAATTTTTTAGCGTTAGTGTGGCGATATTGTCGGGGTAACAGGACGCGCTCACGGTGAACGCATCTGATTGTATAAGGATTTTTTCCTCGCTAGTGAAAAGGCTAGCATGTAAGGGTAAGTGATACATGATCAACTCCAACTTATTTTTTATTTATCTTAAACCTAAAAAATGCAGTTGCGCCGTAGGGTGGGTTAGCGAGGGGCTAGCGTAACCCACCGCCTGCACAAATTCAAAATATAACAAGAAGTTAACTACTGCAAATTAACTGCGTTTTTAAGGTTTACAGTTCTTTATAATGACGATATAGCTGTTGAAAACACTGATAACGTCTATCGTGCAAAGCTTTTTTGTCAGTATCGCACGGGAAGTGTTCAACGCTAGGGGCGAGCTTCATCGCCTCCGTTAAATCGCCATTGTGCGCGGCAGCACAAGCGGTCATGGCACTACCTAGCAATACAGGCTCGTCAACCTGCGGCAACAGCAAATCACAACCAGTGGCATCGGCGTATAAACGCGTCAACAGCGGGCTTTTGGCATGACCTCCTGTTAACACAATGCGTTTGAAAGCATAGCCGTTTTCTTGCATGCGCTGCATAATCGCGCGCGTCCCGTAGGCGATGGCACACGCCGCTGCCCAGTAGGTTTGTTGAAAGGTCTCTTTGGGCGTGGTAAAGGTCAAGCCTGAAATCACACCGCGCAGACTGGGGTCAGCATGAGGCGAGCGATTGCCGAGGAAGTCGGGCAAAATATGCGTAGTTGGGGCAGGGTCACTATCATTGAGATAGCCGTCTAATAAAGCTTGGCTGACTGCAGCGTGAATATCAGGCAAGAAGTCATCAGCACCGCGGTAGCTTTGAATCAAGTGCTCTAGCAAAGCCCCTGTGGTGGTTTGTCCACCCTCATTCAACCAATAATCGGGGTGAACCACGCCGTGATAAGGCCCCCACACGCCTTTGACAGGCAGGCTGTCGCGGTGCATAGCCATATGACAGTTAGACGTGCCTGCCACCAAGCCTAGGGTTTCGGGGATTTCCTCAGCAGATAACAGGGCAAAGCTCAACACCGCCCCCGCGTGCGCGTCAATCATTCCCGCGCTAACGAGGCAGTCGGTATGCAAGCCCAAATCCGCCGCCGCCTGCTCGGTGAGCGTGCCAATCGCGCTGCCAACGGCTTCAGCTGTTTCAGGTAAATTCGCACGTTGCAAGACATCAGATAAATCTAGCTGTGCCAAGAAGTCTTTATCCCAAGACGGCGAGCGATGCGGCATAAAGCCCCATTTACACGTTAGGGTGCACACCGAACGGGCATTGTTGCCCGTGGCTTTGCGCGTCAGCCAGTCCGACAAATCGCCCGCATAACCCAATTTTTCCCACACATCGGGACGGTGGCGTTTTAGCCACAACAGTTTGGGCATTTGCATTTCAGGTGACATCGTACCACCGACGTAATTGAGTGGCTCTGCCCCAGTGTCTGAGCAGGCTTTGGCCTCTGCCACTGCGCGTTGATCCATCCAGACGATAACATCGCGGATGGCATCCCCCGAATCGTCGCCGTTTTCAGCCAGTGACAGCGGTTGAAAGTCGCTGTCAGCCAGTGCCAACGAGCAGGTAGCATCAAAACCAATAGCGGTAATGTCACGCGCTTTTAAGCCACTTTGTGTCAATGCTGCTTTGACGGCAAAAGCGATGGCTGACCAAATATCGCGCGTACTTTGCTCTGCCCAACCTGTGTGTGGGCGCGTCATCATAATATCGTGTTTGGCAACGCCTAATAATTGCCCGTTTTCGTCAAAAATGCCTGCGCGTGCACTGCCTGTGCCGACGTCTATACCTATGTAGTGTTTCATTTTTTCCTCTTTTCAAGTTTGTTTTTAAGAAATAATCAATATTGTTTTTGACTTTGTAGCAAATCAACATAACGGAAAACTTTTGGCATGATTATACCTACCGCGTCTGATGGCGATTGGCCACAAATCGAATTACCATGACGATAATCAAAAACGCGCCCCACAGCGCGGTAGTCAAAAATTGGTTTGCACCTAATATATTCATACCGCTAGAAATTAATTGCAATGACAATAAAGCAATGATTAATGGGGTGACTTTGCCAAAACCGCCAAAAGGGTCTGCTCCCGACAAAAAGCAAGCGAGCAAGGTAATCAGCAAATAATCTTTGCCTGCATCAATACGCATAGAGTTATTTTGGGCAAGCATGACAAATCCCGCCAATGCCGCCAATAAACCCGATAGCGCGTACATCCACACAAACGTGCGTTTGACGGCGATACCCGAAAACTCGGCTGCGTTGGGGTTTGAGCCAATCATATAAATGGCAAATCCCAAACGTGTATAGTGCATGATAAACCACACCAATAGACAGGTTGCCAAAAATATCAAAAAGACAATGGGAACGCCAAATAGTGTGCCATTACCAATCAGCTGAATGCACTCAGGCATGCCTGAAATGCCGCCACCGCGGGTAATCCACTCCATTGCCCCTTTGAGCAAAATCATCGCTCCCAAAGTGACTAAAATCGGATGTGCATCAAACCATGCCACCATCAGTCCAATCAACGCGCCAATCATTGCTCCGACGACTAATGCGCTCAGTAGGGCAACGAGTCCCAAACCCCAGCCCACGTCGGCAAAGACCTTGGTTAATAATGCCGCCGCCAACAAGCCGCCTACATTGGCAATGTAGGTAATGGCGAGGTTGAGTCCGCCCGAAATCACAGGGATAAACATCGCCAAAGTCAAAATGCCTAACTGTGGCAATTGAATAGCAATGGATTTTAACGCCCCAGCCGACAGCGTTTGCGGTGCAATAATGCCAAATAGTATCGTGGTCGCTGCCAAAAAGCACAGCATTAACAAACTGGTATTTTTCAATACATTTTTCATGATAGACCTCCCTGACGTTTGCGCACAAAGACCTGCCACTGGGTGGCAACGATGGCGAGCAAAATGACAATCCCTGAAATAGCATTAAAGGAATAAGGTGAAAAATGCAGCAAAATCATGGCATTTTTCAGCAAAGCCAAAAATAACACGCCGAGGATAGTGCCCAGTACGCTACCGCGGCCACCGCCTAAGGTCGCGCCGCCTAACACGACGGCTACCAGCACATCAAACTCCCAACCGTATAAAGCTTTGGGGACGACTTCTTGGGCAATGGTAATCTGCATCATACCTGCAATGCCCGCGCAAACGCCCAGCCAGCCGTAAGCAAATAAGTGTACTTTCCAACCGCTAACGCCCGCGCGCCGCGCGCCCTCGGGATTAGAACCATAGCCATAGAGTTGTCGTCCAAAACCCGTAAACCTCAATAAATAAGTCGTCACCACCGCGACTGCGAGCATCACTGCCACAGGCAAGTACAGCATGGTGGTGTCATCCACGCGAATAAACACGAGGCGATCGGTTAACCAATCGGGCAAGCGGTAAATGCTTCGCCCATTATGGGTTAAGAAGATTAACAAGCCAAAAAAGACGTTAAAGGTGGCAATGGTAATAATGATCGACACTACGCGAAAGCCATAGATTAACAAAGCGTTAAACATGCCCAACAGCGCACCAATGCCCATGGCAATCAGCATACCCGACAGCCAGCCACCGCCGTCTAAGCCCTTCATCAACAAAACCACAGTGGCGTATTGCACCACTGATGCAGCAACGGCAAAAGAAATATCAATGCCACCGATAATCAGCACCACCAGCAGACCAATGGCAAAAATCATTTTTACCGCGTTTTGGTTGAGCAAATCAAAAAAGTTTTGCAAGGTAAAAAACCCAGGGGCAGTGAACGATAAAATCGTTGACAACAATAGAATAAATAACAGTAGCATGCCCTCGACGCTACGTAAACGATTAACCATAGACGGCCTCCTCTAAGGTTTTTTCACTGATTTCATTAGGGATAAATTGCTCGGCAAGCGTGCCTTGTTGCATGACGTGTACGCGGTCGCATTGATAATAAACTTCGGACACCTCATCGGAAATAATGAGAATGGCGAGTCCTTGTTGTGCCAACTCACGCACGACTTTAAAAATCTCAGCTTTGGCACCGACGTCAACGCCGACGGTGGGCGCATCTAAAATCAGCACTTTGGGGTTAGTCGCTAGCCACTTGCCGATAGCGACGCGCTGCTGGTTGCCACCCGATAGCGAATTGACAGGGAGGCTGGCATCTTGATACTTAACCGTTAATTTTTCCAACCAATAGTTTGTCGTTTTGCTCAAAGTCTTGGGTAATAATGCCCCCAATGCTCGACTCAGCCTATCCAACACTGCCATAACCGTATTGTCGCGTATCGACTGCGGTTGAATTAAGCCGAGGTTAAGGCGGTCTTCCGATACATAGGCAATACCTGCATGAATGGCATCGCGGTTACTGCGAAACTTCATAGGCACGCCGTTCAAAACGATTTCGCCACTATCAACGCGACACATGCCAAACAGAGCGAGGGCAAGTTCCGTCCGCCCCGCGCCCAGCAAGCCTGTGATGCCAACAATTTCGCCTTGGTGCAAGGTGAAATTGATGTCGTGAAATTCGCCGTGTCGGGTGAGGGATTTCACATCTAGCACGGGCTGGGTAAATACCTGCTCGGGGCGAACGCGGTATTCAATATCTAACCCCGTCATCAGTTGCGACAGGGCTTTGGGGTCAGTGCTTTTAGCGTCTAACACATCAATGATTGCCCCATCGCGAATCACGGTGACGCGGTCAGCAACGTCTAGCACTTCGGCGAGGCGGTGGGACACGAAAACCACAGAAATGCCATCAGCTTGCATTTTCTTCACGGCTTGTAATAAGTAGTTGACTTCGCTACGCGTGAGGGATGCCGTGGGTTCATCCATAAAAATAATGCGAGCATCGGCATTTAATACGCGACAAATGGCCACCAATTGGCGTTGGGCAATACTCAGCGAAGACAAAGGCGCATGTAAATCCAAGCTAATGCCCAGACGTTGCATGACAGCGTGGGCTTGACGATGCATCTCGCGTTTGCTTGGACGGTGTAGCGGATGAGCGACAAAGTGGTCAAAGGCGATATTCTCCGCCACGCTGAGCTGGGGAAACAGCGACAAATCTTGCCAAATAACGTGAATGCCCGTAGCTGTTGCCATT
>PDWI01009583.1_pt1 | contig 11077 bp, 10 predicted proteins | sample 1430891 | NCBI WGS metagenome assembly PDWI01 (sample SAMN01162508, study PRJNA174530) | Oral metagenome, whole genome shotgun sequencing project. | biome: Marine environment; feature: Marine mammal; material: Swab sample of the gingival sulcus; isolation source: swab sample of gingival sulcus... | reverse complement strand
GTTGCTAATCCTAAGTCATTGTGATTATGAACAGATATTATTGCCCTATCACCTGTATATTCACTTAACTCTTTAATCATAGCTCCTAACTCATTTGGTAATCTATATCCAACTGTATCAGGTAAATTAATAGTTCTTGCTCCTGCACTAACAACTGCATCAATTACTTCTTTCATAAAAGAAATTTCACTTCTTCCTGCATCTTCTAGAGAAAATTCCACATCATCAACAAAAGTTTTAGCATATTGTACTGCATAAATTGCTTTTTTTATAACTTCTTCTTCTGTCATTTTTAACTTATATTTCATATGAATTGGACTTGTTGCTATAAAGGTGTGAATCCTATGAAGTGGTGCTTTGCTAACTGCTAATCCAGATTGTTTGATATCATTTTCCACTGCCCTACTTAAAGAACAAATAGAAGAATTTTTAACAACTTGTGCTATTTGACTCACCGCATCAAAATCCCCAGGACTTGCTGCTGCAAAACCTGCTTCTATTACATCAACTCCTAGTTTTTCCAACTGTAAAGCAACTTTTATCTTTTCATCCGTATTCATAGAACAGCCTGGGCTTTGTTCACCATCTCTTAATGTTGTATCAAATACTATTATCCTATTTTTATCCATTATTTATACCTTTATTATTTAATCTGTATTTTATCTAAAAAAGAAAACTAAAATATATCGAATTTATATATTAGAGAGATTTAGAAAGAAGTAGAAGAGTATTAACACTTTTAATGAAATGGTTATTATAAAAATCAAATATTTTCATAAGACTCCCCTTTTATGTAAAATTTATGTATTATACATAAAATAAAATACTTTTGTCAAGTTGTTTTAGACCACTTAGATAAGTACACCTGATTTCGGCCTTCAATTTTAGCTTTATAAAGTGCTTCATCAGCCCTATTATACAATTCATCAAAGGTAGATAAATTAGAATAAGACTGTATAATCAAACCTGCTGAAATAGTAACATATTTACTACAACCACTTTGACTATGCTCTATTTCTAAGGCCTCTACTCTTTTTACTATACTTTCTACCCAAGTAACAAATTTATCAATATTAGAATCTAAAGTAATGATAGCAAATTCCTCACCACCTATCCTAAAAGCATAATCAGAGTCACCAAAAGTAGCATTTTTTAAAACATTGGCTATTTGTAATAAAACTTTATCACCTTGAGGATGACCATAAGTATCATTATATTTTTTAAAATAATCAATATCTAAAGTAACTAATCCTAAAGACAATTTATCTTTTTTAACTTTAGCTATTGTTTTATTTAATATTTCATTAAAGTATCTTCTATTATAAAGCTCTGTTAAATCATCTTCAATACTTAATCTTTTCAATTTCTTTTTATAAGTTATATCATGTCTTATAGTGATGTATTTTACTATATTTCCTTCTTTATCAAAAATAGGTGTTATTTTGATTGTTGACCAAAAATGTTTTCCATCTTTATTTTTGTTTTCTACCTCACCTTGATATATTTTTCCACTTGAAATAGTATCCCACATAGTTTCATAAAATTCATCAGAGACATTCTCACCATCTATCATCTTATAAGAATTTCCAATTACTTCTTCTTTAGAATATCCTGTAAGTTCACAAAAAGCACGACTAACATCTGTTATTATATCTTGAGTATTTGAAATAGATAGAGAAACATTTTCATCTACTATTTTCATCAAATCTTCTTTGTCAAAATCCGTATCTTGTATCCTTCTGTTCAATATATTTTCTTGTATATCAAATAATAATTTTTCTAAATTTATAGGTTTAATAGCAAAGCTAGTAACACCTAATTTAACAGCTTCACTAAGATATTCTATATCTGAGAATGCAGTGGTTATTATGATAGGAATATTTGATATATTGATTTGTTTTAACATATCTAAACCGTTTAATTTTGGCATTTGAATATCAGTTACTATTATATCAGGCTTATGTTTTTTAAATAGTTCTAGTCCTTCTTCTCCATCTTTAGCAACATATAATTTGTTTATATATTTTTCAAAAAGGGATTTCATTTCATCCCTAATAGATGTTTCATCTTCTACATATAACAATGAAATATTAGCAAATAATTCTTTGTTTATTTCTTTCACTTTATCCTCACCACTTCTATTTTTAATAGATTTTACTTACAAAAATACAATCAATAAGCCTGCCAATTTTTAACGTATCCAACGCATTATATCTAAAAATATCTTCAAAAGATTAATTTATATTTATTTTAGGGGTAAAAAGTAAGAATAGTATTTATATAAGAAGGGAAAGATAGCTTAAAAAGCTATCTTTATATATTTAGGATTTATTCAGAAATACTTTCATCCTTGTTTTCTTCATCTTTTAAAGACTCACTATGTAAATCCTCATCTTCAAAAACTTCTCCACCATTTTCTTTGATGATTTCTCTAACTCTTTGTCCTGTAATAACTTCAATATCAAGTAGTTCTTTTGTCATTTGCTCTATAGATTCACTATTATCTCTTAAAGTTTGCAGTACTATTTCATATCTTTCATTTAGAGTCATTTTAATATAATCATCAAGATTTTTAGCAGTTTCATCTGAAAAATCTTTTTGTGTTTGTCCACCTAAAAACTGATTAGTTCTTCTTTCAAGAACCATCAATCCAGCAATATCACTCATACCATAGATAGATGCCATAGATTTTATAATATCAGTAGCTCTCTCTAAGTCATTTCCAGCACCTGTAGAAATCTCACCGATAAATACTTCTTCAGCTGCTCTTCCACCTAATAGTGTATCAACTTCAGCAATTAGCTCATGTTTTTGCATCAAGTATTTATTTTCTTCAGGAGTATTCAAAGTATATCCAAGTGCTGCAAGACCTCTTGGAACTATAGATACTTTATTTACTTTTTTAGCACCCTTTGTAACTTCGGCAATAAGTGCATGTCCTGATTCGTGATAAGCAACAATTTTTCTTTCTTTTGGAGAAATTCTTCTTGATTTTTTCTCCAATCCAGCGATTTGTCGCTCTACTGCTTCTTTAAAATCACTTGCTTCAACTTGCTCTTTGCTAGCTCTTCCAGCTAGTAGTGCAGCCTCATTTATAATATTTGCTAAATCAGCCCCTGCAAGTCCTGCTGTCATCTTTGCAACTTCTTTTAAATCAACATCATTAGCTAGTTTTACATCTTTGATATGAACTTTTAAAATCTCAATTCTACCTTCATAATCAGGTTTATCAACTAAAACTTGTCTATCAAATCTTCCTGGTCTAAGTAGTGCTGGATCTAAAACCTCTGGTCTATTCGTAGCAGCTAAAACTATAACAGGTGCAGTTTCAGTAGAAAAACCATCCATCTCAGCTAAAAGTTGGTTTAATGTCTGTTCTCTTTCATCATTTCCACCCATTGGTCCACCACTTGCTCTACTTTTACCAATAGCATCAATCTCATCAATAAATATAATAGCAGGTGCAGCTTTTTTAGCTTGTTCAAACAGATCTCTTACTCTACTTGCTCCTACTCCTACAAACATCTCAATAAATGCAGATCCTGAAACTGATAAAAACTCAACTTCGGCTTCACCAGCAACTGCTTTAGCAAGTAATGTTTTACCAGTTCCAGGAGGTCCTACAAGTAAAACACCTTTTGGTATTTGAGCTCCAAGTTTCACATATCTTTCAGGTGAACTTAAAAAATCTACAACTTCTTGAACTTCTTCTTTAGCCTCTTTATTTCCAGCCATATCATCAAATTTTACATTAGGCTTTTCTGAATTTATCATCTTCTTAGAACTACCAATCCCAAGAATTCCTCCAGAACCTCCACCCATAGATTTTTGCATCCTTTTAGCAAGAAACATCCAAATAGCAAAAAATATAAATATAGGTAAAACCCAACCAAACAACATATCAGCTAAAAGATTTTCTTCATTTACACCACCATAATCAATATTGTTTTTTTCTAAAACATTGATTAGTGTTTCATCAGGAACTACTCTTCTTGCAGTGTAAGTTTTAGTACCTACACCATTTTTAACAACTGCCTTTATCGTTGTTCTTCCAATTCCTACATATTCAACTTTACCTGAACTGATTAATTTTTTCAAATCAGCATAGGAAATGGTCTTATTTTTTGATGAACCAAAAGCAGCTATTGAAGCATCACCTTTACCCATTTGGTCTTCTGGAAAAACCATTCTAAAAACTAATATTGTAACTATTGAAAATAGTACAAATACTAATAATGGATTGTTATTAAAAAAGTTGTTGTTATTTCCTCCATTATTGTTTTTATTTCCTTGTTTATTATCCATAAACTAAAACTCCTTATTTTTATAGACAAATGTAAGCCATTCGTTTTTACGAATAAGCTCTAATTTTTCTAAATCTTTAAATTTATTTTTTATTCTATTTTCATGCTTATCCAAAATACCAGATATTATCAAAATACCATCTTCTTCTAAACATTTTTTTAGATCACTTGCAATCATAAGTAAAATATCCGCAACTATATTTGCGATGACAACATTGTACCTTTTTTTACTTTTATTTGCGGACCCTAACCAAGAGTTATGAACTTTAACATTATTTAGTTCAAAATTACTAAAAGTATCAGTAATACACACTTCATCCGTATCACAAATATCAACAATAGCACCTTTTTTCGCACTAGCAATACTTAAGATACCACTTCCACATCCAACATCTAAAACTGTGTTTTCTTTAGACACATATTTATCAATAGATTGGATACAAGAAGATGTAGTTTCATGATGACCTGAACCAAAAGATAAGGCAGGATTTATGATGATATCTATCTTATCATCTTTTTTTTCTTCCCAAGAGGGTCTTATATAAAAGTTTCCTATCTCAACTGATTTTACTGATTCTTGATATTTTTTTATCCAATCAATATTTTCTTTTTTTGAACATTTTATCTCACAAGCTACATTTAAAGCATCAGAGAACTGTGTCATTCCAAATTCAATATCAGATAAATCACTCTCACTTCTAACTATCAAAGAACCATCATCTTCTTCAATAGCACCATCAGTTAAACTTAACAACAAATCAAGAAAAGCTTGATAGTGTTCATTTGGTTTGATTATTAATTCATAGTAATATTCAGACAATTTTATCCTTAAATATAAAGTGAGGTATTCTATCTAAATAAATTTTTGAATATTATTAAAAGAAGTTTTCACACATATCTCTCATAACTTTTACATCAGTAATTCTGTTTACTATATCTCTAAACTCAGCAGCACCTTTATAACCTTTTGAATAAGAATGTAAAAGTTTTCTAAACATAATTGCACCATGCTCACCATGAAAATCTATCGTAGAGTCAAAATGTTCTAAGATAATCTCTTTTTTCTTTTGTGCACTTATATCTTCACTACCTTGCTTTAACTGGTAAAATACCCAAGGTTTTCCTATAGCTCCCCGCCCTATCATAACACCGTCAGCTTTTGTGTACTCCAAAACTTCTTGTGCTTTTGCATAATCTTTTATATCACCATTTGCAATAACTGGTACAGATATAGCCTCTTTCATGGCCTTTATCGCATCATAATCAACTGGTGCTTTATATTTACCTGCTCGTGTTCTTCCATGAACTGCAACATAATCAACCCCACAAGCTTCAACAACTTTCCCAATTTCAACGGGTATTTTGTCGTTTACCCCTATTCGCACCTTTGCAGTGGTGTATTGTTTTTTAGAGTATTTTTTTACTGTTGATAAAATCTCTTCCATTTTTTTCAAATCCCCTAAAAGATTTGAACCAGAGCCATGATTGAAAACTTTTGGAGCTGGACAACCACAGTTTAAATCTATCCCATCAATACCTTCAACATCATTTAGTATCTCAACAGCAGCCTTTACTAAAGAAGCATCATTTCCTGCTATTTGTACTATATAAGGGTCTTCACTTGGTGATTTTTCTATCATTTTTAAAGTTCTAGCAGATTTATAAACTAAAGCATTTGAAGAAATCATCTCTGAGATGGTTATATCTGCTCCAAATTTTTTAACAACGCTACGAAAGGGTAAATCAGTGTATCCAGCAAGAGGAGCAAGCACTATAAGTGGCTTGCTAAAATCTATTTTTTCTTTCATTTATAAGATATTGCCTCTAAAGAGTATTGTTTTCCTGCTTCTTTTAAATCAAGTAAAGCTTTGTAAGGTATAAATTCTTCATCAGAAGTATGAGATATAATCTCTCTCACTTTGTCTATCATCTCATATTCAAATAAAACATCTAAATATGAAGTTTTAGCTTCTTCACTTTGTAAAGATAATTTTTCAAATAAAGAAAGCATATCATTTGGTTGTAAAATATTTTTATAGTTTTTAGCCAAAATACTATAATCTTCTTTTCCAAAATCTAAATCTTTTGCAATTTTAGCTATCTCATCTTCACTAAATCCAAATTCATTGTTTTCAGAATCTTTAGCAAATAGCATCATAGCCAATTCTTTATCTAATTTTACATTTTTATAGATTTTCTTAACTGTTGTCATAGATTTTTCTTTTACTACTTTTATAAATGCTTCTCTTACTACATCTGAAGGATAGTTTTCACTTTTTTTGACAACATCAACAGCAAAATCAACTTGTTCTTCTATTTTATTTAAAAGGTTTTTGTTATATATACTAGAAACATTAGCTAGTTTTAAAGATTTTTCATTTACATATTTACCATTTTTTATGTTTTGTAAATTTGCAACTATGTTATTTAGTTCTTCATCACTTGAAGTAAAAGTACTATCTTTTATCTCTAATTTAAACTGTTTTAATATAGATGATAACTGTTTAAATTCTTTTGATTTGAATTTTTTATTTGAATTTTTTTCTAATAAATTTTGTTTTATCAAATCTATTATATTCTCATGGTCTTTTTTTATGGCTCTTTGTTTAAAAACATTTAGTAAACCATAAAACATAATATGTATTATAGTTGCAACAAACAGTAACACAAGAGGTAATACTATCCAAACAGCAATAGGTAAATTAACTGATAATTCTAAAAAAGACAGTCTGTATTGACCCAACTCTAAACTAAATAAATACCCATAAACCAATCCTATAAATAATATAGAAAAAACAATATATTTTCTAAATCCCATCTTTTATCCTTTTTTACTTTTCCTCTTCGTAGATTTCTCTACAAGGCGTACAAAACTTTGCAAAAGGTTTAGCTCGTAGTCTTCCTATAGAAATAGGCTCATCGCACATTTCACAAACCCCGTAAGTTTCATCATTGATTCTAACCAAAGATGCTTCAATCTCTTTTAGCTCTTTAAACTGTTGATTAGCAATAATCCCTTCTTTGAAACTATCACTTGAAACCTCTGCATAATCATACTCATCATTACATTCTAGGTGTTGTAAAGAATCTATGTTATCCCTACTTTCTTTTATGTTACGTTCAATTAAAGTTTTTCTTTCTAAAAGCACTGCTTTTAATTCTTCAATCTGTTTTTTACTAGCCACATTTTTCCTTAGTCTTTAAAATGTGGAATTATACATAAAAGTACATAAATTATTTATGATATGGATGATTATTTAAAATACACAATCCTCTAAACACCTGTTCACACAATACAATATTAGCAATTTTATGAGCCATAGTCAAGGAACTTAAAGAAATTATACTGTCAAATTTAGATAAGAATTTCTTTTCGAAACCATAAGCCCCTCCGATAAAAAAATTGACTTCATTTTTATTGGCTAATAATTCTGAGAATTTAAAAGAATCCAAACTCTTACCTTGAACATCCAAAGCTATATTGTACTCTTTAAAAAGTGGTTCATAGGCTCTTGTATAAGATTCTTGGGCTTCTTTTTCCCCTATAGTTTGAGCTTTTGCTATATTTTTATTGAAAATATAATGAACCTGAACTTTCGCATATTTTGAGGACATCTTTATAAAATCATTGATTATCTTATCTGATTCATCTTTACTTGGTTTAACGATAGCATAAATATTTATTTTTAACATAGGTATTTCCTTATTCCTTATTTTTAAGATATATCAAAAGAAGTAAAGCCAAACTAGCTATAAATAAAGGGAAGAAAAACAAATATTTTTTCAATATGATTTTATTGTTATCTATCTTTGATTTTTCTAGCTTATTTATATCTTCATAAATCAACTCTAAATCATCTTTAGAATATGCAGTATAAGACTTACCTTTAGATACATTTGCTAAGTCTTTTAATAAATATTGATTTGAATTTCCTATACCAACTGCATATATTTTTATACTATATTTTTTTATCATTCTTTTTATGACATCATAAGGAATTGTACTTTTATTGTCTTCTCCATCACTTAAAAGTATGATGATATTTGATTTTGCGTCATTGTTTTTTAGTATATTTATACTTGAAGCTAAAGAGTCCAATAGTGCCGTTTGTTTTCCTACCATTCCAACTTCTAAGTAACTAACTAACTGGGCTTGGGATTGTTTATCAAAACTAAGTGGACTTGCTAACAAAACAGAATCACCAAAAACAACCAAACCAATATTGTCTGATACTCTTTTTTGTATAAAATCCCTAACTATTTCTTTTACCACATCAAAACGGGTTTTTGCCCGATTATTTCTATCCAAATCCCTTTGTCTCATCGAACCACTTAAATCTAAATCCATTATGATATTTACACCTGAATTTTTTATATTTATAGTGTCTTCTTTTTTTACTGGTGAGGCTAAAGCAAGGATGGAAAAAACTATGACTAAATACTTTAAAAATACTTGGATAAAATCATTTGTTTTATTTGCTTCTTTTATCATATTTAAATGAGGAAATAACAAAGTAGCACTTTTAGCCTTACAAAAAAACGAACAAAAAACAAAAAATAAAATCAAAAGTAAAACATAAGGGTATTCAAAACTTATATTATCAAACATCGCACATATCCATAAAAGTATCAATCTTAGCTTTTAAATTTTCATCAAATTTTTTACTTTCTTTTTTATACTTATACTCATCTAAACTTTCTATCAAATCTGATATAAAATTCTTTTCTCTTTGAGTTTGGGCTAAAAGTCTTAGATATTTAGTTGCTTCATAAGAAGCTTTTTTACTATCACTAAAATCTAAATTTTCAAGTTTTTCATAGTATATTTTTCTTTTACTTTTTTTCTTATTTTTAAAAAACTTAATTAGTAAAAAAATCAAAGTTATAAGAATAGAAAACATCAAAAAACAAAGTATAATAAAAAATACAAAAGAATTATCAGGGATTTCTACTATACCTTTTATATCGTGTATCTTTAAAGTTTCATTCATTATTTAAGTAGTCCTATTAGTTTTTTTACGGGGTTTTCATCTGTATATATTTTGGTAAATCTTATAGCACAAGATTGTAAATGCTTATATAATTTATGGTCATTTTCTTCTAACTTTTCTTTATAAGCTTTTATACTTTGTTTACTAAAAATTCCTTCATAAGATATCCCAAAACTAGGGTCTTGAAAACTTACATTTCCCAACTCTTTAGGTTCTTCTTCAAACCTATCCCTTACTATTATGACTATAAGTTCATGTTTTTTAGCTAACAATCTTAAATCTAGATTTTCAATATAAAAAAAATCTCCAATCAAAAAAACCATAGACTTATGAAAAATATTTTTAAACAATTCGTTTAAAACTATAGGATAATCTATACTTTTATTAAGGACAGAATAATTATATATTTTTTCACTCATCATCTGAACATTTAGCATCTTTTTTGATTTTTTAGTACAAAGTTCTAAACTTTCATTTGCTATATATGAAGAAAAAGAATCACTTTGTTTCACACAAATAAAAGCCAACAAAGATGCAATCTCACAGATAAGTTCTTGTTTCAATCTTGCCGTACCAAAATAAACCGAACCACCTAATAAATTTACTATTTTTATGTTCAATTCTTTTTGCTTGTAAAATACCTTTACAAAAGGCTTTTGCATCTTTGCACTAGCAATCCAGTCTATATTTTTTGCATCATCTCCATACTCATATTCTTTTAATTCACAAAAGTCATAGCCTTCCCCTTTTAATTTAGAGCTATTGTTTCCTATAACTTCGCTAAAGGCTTCTTTTTTTGTTTTTATGAGTATCTTTTTTAGATTTTTATTCATATTTTATGGTATTTCAATAACTTCTAAAATCTTTTGAATAATATCATCAACTTTGATTTCTTTTGCTTGAGCTTCATAGGATAAAATAATCCTATGTCTTAAAACATCTTTTACAACCATAGCCACATCAATTGGGCTTACATAGTCATGACCTCTTATAAAAGCATTTGCTTTTACAGCTTTAAACATATCTATGGTTGCCCTTGGACTTGCTCCAAATTCTATATCATTTGCTATATCTTCAAGATTATAATCTTTTGGATTTCTACTTGCATCTACTAAACTTACTATGTATTCTTCAAGTTCTTTGTCTATATGGATATTTTTTACTTCTTCTTTTAGTTCTTCTAAAATATTTTTGTCTATTATCTTTTTTATTTTTTCAAAAGAATTCATGGTTACTTTTTTTGCGATTTCCCATTCTTCTTCTTTGTTGTTATATCCAACAACAATTTTGAACATAAACCTATCAAGTTGAGCTTCAGGTAAGCTATATGCTCCTTCACTTTCTATTGGGTTTTGAGTTGCTAAAACTAAAAAAGGACTATCTATTTTAAAAGTATTATCTGCTATTGTAACTTGTCTTTCTTGCATAACTTCCAAAAGTGCTGATTGAACTTTAGCTGGAGCTCTGTTTATCTCATCTGCAAGCAAAAGATTTGTAAATATTGGGCCTCTTTTTATCTTAAACTCTGTATTTTTCATATCATATATAGATGCTCCAATTATATCACTAGGAAGTAAATCAGGAGTAAACTGTACCCTTTTAAAATCCAAATCAATGGCTTGTGCCACTGCTTTAACAGTTGTAGTTTTTGCAAGACCAGGAACTCCTTCAAGTAATATATGCCCATTTGTTAGTAGTCCTATCAAAATAGAATCTACCATTTTTTCTTGACCTATTACGCCTTTTTTTATCTCATTTTTTAACTCTAATAATTTTTGATGT
>PDWI01009582.1_pt1 | contig 11077 bp, 7 predicted proteins | sample 1430891 | NCBI WGS metagenome assembly PDWI01 (sample SAMN01162508, study PRJNA174530) | Oral metagenome, whole genome shotgun sequencing project. | biome: Marine environment; feature: Marine mammal; material: Swab sample of the gingival sulcus; isolation source: swab sample of gingival sulcus... | reverse complement strand
GTAATTGACATTGTTTCCACATTGAATGCTTCTTTGAATCCCAATATGACAGACGAGGGGACCCAGTTTCTTCGGGGTTTATATGGGGCCATACTGACGGAATTGCCAAAGGTATCCACAACCAATGACACGACAATTCTCAGCAGGGTTCATGCCTATATCAGTCGTCTGAAAGAAATCTGGGAAGCCGATGTCATGAAAAAAGGAGCATCCAGCGTGAATCCTTACGTGATGCCCAATCAGCCAAAGGCTGTGCAGAATAATGCCCAGCCCCTGAAAGGATTTGCTCCCCAGCCTCCCCAGGAATCCCGTTTCCATGGCATCTGTGCATAACAATGCCGAAGGGCTTGATGGAATGAGCACTGAATTGACAAAACCCAATATCATGAAATCCAGCATGATTGGTGATCTGGGATAGATTTTTACCAAACAGGAAAATAACAATGGATATACAACAGGCATACCAGCGTGTGATGAATACCATGGATGAAATTCAGGTTCTCCAGGAAAACCATATACACTCTTTTGATACCCAGCTGCTGCCGGATATGGAAAGACATTCCCGGGAACGCAAACTCTCATTTGACCGGTTTTACATGGAATCTGATGAATTGATTTCATATTTGGAAACCGCTTTGGATGAGGACATGGCAAAGGAAATTGTGGAAAATGTGAATGCCAGGATTTCCGGCCTTCTGGCCCAGAACGATCTGTTGTCACAAAAAACCATGGAACATAGAAACAGGATTCAGGAAAGTTTGAACAACCTGTCCAGGGGCAAAAGTGCCATGGATTCCTACGGGACTCCTGCCTATATTAAAAACCGCCCCCGGGCAATCCATGTAACCAACTAATACTAGGAGCAAAATCCAATGGAACGATTTTTGTCTCTGGTACAATATGAAATGCAAAAATTGTAACCAAAGGAGGATATTATGAGCATACAAGCAATCCGTCCCATCAGTCAGGACAATATGGTTGACCTTTCTTCTTCCTCTGCATCTTCCTTGCCCCAGGCAGAACAAAATTATGCCGTGGACAAGGTCAGCCAAGCTGGTAAGATTGCTAACCAGCAGAGGGAAGAAAACCTGTCCCCGGATCAGGTAAGGGAACTGGCAGAAGAGATGAATGACCTCATGGATGATCTCCAGACAAGCCTGGGATTTTCCATCCACGAAGAACTTCACAATCAGGTTGTTGTGGAGATCAAGAACCGGGAAACCAATGAATTGATCAAGCAGATTCCCACGGAAGAATTTCTGGAAATTAAAGAAAAAATGGAAGAATTCAGGGGTATGATTCTGGATCAAAGCGTATAATTCCAGCCCTTTTTTCTGAAAGGGATCTTTTCATCCATGCTGGACAGAATATATGCAGCATGCAAAATCTGTTTTTCTTTGTATTGAATGGAAGACCATGCCATCCGGAATCCAGCCTTTTGGATCATTATGATCAAAAAGCCAACAATCCTCTTTGCCAATAAAGGTAAGGATGGATCTGTTTTTTCTTGATTCTTCAGGAATTTTATTGCTATGGTTTCCCATGATCATTTCAATGAAAAAACATATTGTTTTTCTTTTCTCCGTCTTGCCAGGGGCTTCCATTGGAGTTTCGTTTCATGGAATCTGACGCCATTTCCTTGACACATTGGAAGCCCCTTGTAGACGAGATATTTCCGAATCTTTCCCCAGGGGCATTTTCCCTGTTTACCAATCGGATCATTCGTCTTGCCCAATCCCGGGAGCAAAGTGCTGACAATGAAAAGCTGCCTCCCCTTGCCTCACTTTCTCCTGAAATATGCCGTGATCTTGTAAGCGTTCTGTTGTTCAGCGAATTGGTTTCAGAATATTTGGTTGTCAATCCAGGGATGCTGGAAGTCCTTGCCCATCAGGAGCCGCAGCTTGAGTCTCTTTCCTCTTTTTCCCAACGGCTTGAAGATTTCCTTGATTCCCATCCTTCCGGGGATGTCAAGGAAGCCATGCTTGCGTACAAGGGGCGGGAAAATGCAAAAATCGCCTGGCAGGATCTTACGGGCAAGGCAGATCTTGGCACGACCCTTGCGCATCTTTCCCATCTTGCCGAGGCCTGCCTGAAAAAAGCACTTGACTGGTTATTTGAGAAAGTCTGTGCCGTCCATGGTACTCCATTGGATGAACGGGGAAATCCTCAAAAAATGATCGTTCTTGGCATGGGCAAACTTGGGGCAGGGGAGCTGAATTTTTCTTCAGATCTGGATTTGATCTTTGTCTTTTCATCCCCGGGAACCACCCAAAAAGAGGGCACTGGCACAGGGATTTCCCACGAGCAGTTTTATACCCGGCTGTCCCGGGAATTTGTCCGGTTTTTTTCTGCTGCCCAGGGAATGAATTTCTTCCGCATTGACACAAGACTTCGCCCCTTTGGAGACAGCGGCCCCATGGTCATGAGTGCTGCAGATTTTGAAGAATATTACCAGCTCCACGGCAGAGAGTGGGAACGATATGCCATGATCAAGGCAAGGCCCGTTGCAGGAGATATTGAGGCAGGAAACCGATTGCTGGCAAGTCTGAACTCCTTTGTATTCCGCAGGTATTTTGACTATAATTCCTTTGATTCTTTCCGGGATATGAAATCCCGCATCTCCTCCCAGGTAAAAAGCAAACACTTGCAGCGGAACATCAAACTTGGTCCCGGCGGCATCCGGGAAATTGAGTTTTTTGTCCAGCTGTTCCAGATGATCCGGGGCGGTGTGGAACCGGAACTCCAGGAGCGAGGGGTGTTGAAATGCCTGGCTCTGCTGGCATCTTCTGGCCTGATTCGCAAGGACACAAGCAGAGAATTATCCCAGGCATACGAATTTTTGCGTCGTCTGGAAAACAGGCTCCAGGCTTATCAGGACAACCAGACCCATGATGTACCCGAGCAGGAAGATCTCCACCTGATCATTGCCCTGTCCATGGGATACAGCAATATAGAAGATTTTCAGACCGAGTTGTCCCGGATTCGCAGTAGCGTGGATCGCCATTTTTCCCAGCTTCTTGTGGGAGAGCAAAAACAGGCGGAAGATGCTTCTGCTTCCATTTTCAAGGAAGCCTGGCTGGAGGTCAACGATGTTCAGGCACCAAATGAATCCTCTCTGCTCAAGGGAGTCAAGGATGCAGACCAGATTCTTTCCCTGCTCCAAAGTCTTGCAACCCATCCCAACACCCGGCGTTTGACCAAAAACGGACACAAAAAACTGACGGCCCTTGTGCCGCTGCTCCTCCAAAAGGTCTGCCAGCATGGGGATGGGGCTGTTTTGCTTTCCCAGCTGATGGATCTTGTCATCACCATTGAACGCCGAACCTGTTACCTTTCTTTATTGGTGGAGAGCCATGCGGTACTGGACAACCTCATTGTTCTTGCCCGGAAAAGTCCCTGGATCATTGGTTTTGTCAGCCGCCATCCTGCGGTGCTGGATGAACTCCTCCATCCTGACACCCTGTATTGTCCGCCGGACAGGGAAGCCCTGGAAAAGGCAATGGCCCAACGCATGTCAAAAAATCAGGACAATGATCCAGAGTTTTTACTGGGAGAGCTCAATATGTTCTGCCAGACGAATATGTTGCGGGTGGCAGCAGCAGATGTGAGCGGCAATTTCCCCTTAATGGAGGTGAGCAACCATTTAAGCTGGATTGCCCAGATCATTCTGGAACAGATCTGTTCCATTGCCTGGAATATCATGACAGAAAAATATGGAACACCCCAGGGTGCCGATCCAGCGGATATTCAACAAAGCGGTTTCCTTATCATTGCCTATGGCAAACTTGGGGGGCTTGAATTGGGCTATAAGTCAGATCTGGATCTGGTGTTCATCTGTAAGGATACCCAGGGGAAGACGGAGAGCCCGGATCATCCCATTGACAATATCCGATTTTATTCCAATCTGGGACAACGGATCCTCAATCTGCTCACCCTGAATACGGAATCCGGGACCCTGTACAAGGCAGATATGCGTCTTCGTCCCGGGGGCAGTTCCGGGATGATCGTATCTTCCGTGGAAAGCCTGGACGATTATCTGCACAACCAGGCATGGACATGGGAACATCAGGCCCTGATTCGGGCCCGCCCCGTGGCAGGGGACCGGGATCTTGCCCGGCAATTTCAGGAAATCAGGAAATCCGTACTCTGCACTCCAAGGGATCCTGAATTGTTGTGCCGGGAGGTAGGCGGGATGCGGCAAAAAATCCGCAGGGAAAAATACCAGGCAGATCCTGAATATTTTGATTTAAAGCAGGGAGCAGGGGGCATTGTGGACATTGAGTTTCTGGTACAATACCTGGTCCTGAAACATTCCGCTCAATATCCAGAACTTACGGTCTGGACGGATAACGTGCGTCTGCTGGAATCCCTGGAAGAAAAAGAACTGATTACCTCCCGGCAGAGAAAAATGCTCAAGGATGCCTATGTTGCCATGCGAAGGAGGCTGCATCGTTTGACACTGCAGGACAAAACCTGTCTTGCGGGCCAGGATGAAATGGTCTGGGATATTCAGGGCGTAAGAGATTTTTACAATGAAACTTTAGGAATTTCTGATATATAGAATTTTCAGCGGAGAAAAGATCACATGGGCAATATCATCGGAATCAATGAACACGGACAATTGGCCGTACCGGACAACCCCGTCATCCCCTTTATCCAGGGAGACGGCATTGGAAAAGATATCTGGCCCGCTGCAAGAAAGGTGATAGATGCTGCCGTAACGTCCTCATATGCAGATAAAAAATCCATTGAATGGCAGGAAATCATTGCCGGGGAAAAGGCCTTTGAAAAAAGCGGTGAACATCTTTCCGAGGCTTCCATTGAAAAAATCCGAACCCACAGGGTTGCCATCAAAGGCCCCATGACAACGCCTGTGGGAAAGGGATTCCGCAGTCTGAATGTACGTCTTCGCCAGACCCTGGATTTATACGCCTGTGTGCGTCCGGTTCGCTATTATCCGCCCACCCCAAGCCCTGTGACATCCCCGGAAAAGGTGGACATGGTGGTATTCCGGGAAAACACAGAGGATCTGTACGCCGGGATTGAATATGCGGCAGGCTCTGAAGAAGCCACCCTGCTCATTGATATGCTGAAAGACCAATTTGGATGTAACATTTCCCCGTCTTCTGCCATCGGTATCAAACCCATGTCAAAGGAAAAAACCAGAAGGCTTGTGATGCGTGCCGTGAATTACGCCATTGCCAATAACCGAAAAAGTGTCACCCTCATGCACAAGGGCAATATCATGAAATTTACCGAGGGAGGATTCCGGGAATGGGGATATGAAACGGCAAGGGAAGTTTTTGGCGATCAGGTCCTCACGGAGCAGGAAGTGCAGGATACATATCAGGGGAAATGCCCTGAAAATAAAATCATGATTCGGGATCGCATTGCCGATATGGTATTTGCCGAAGTGCTGCTTTATCCTGAAACCTTTGATGTCATTGCCTGTCCCAATCTGAACGGAGATTATATTTCCGATGCCCTGGCAGCCCAGGTGGGCGGCCTTGGCATGGCTCCCGGAGCCAATATCGGAGATGAATGTGCCATATTTGAAGCCACCCACGGCAGTGCCCCGGACATTGCCGGAAAGGATATGGCAAATCCCTGTTCCCTGATTTTGTCCGGTGCCATGATGTGTGATCATCTGGGATGGAACAAGGCAGGCGATGCCATTCGCAGGGGAGTTGCCAAAACGCTGCAATCCGGAAAACTCACCCCTGATCTGGCAGCCCATGTGCCGGGGGCAACCAGGGTTTCCTGTTCCCAATTTGGTGAGATCTTGTCCGAAACCATTCTGACCTCATCCTGAAAAAAACGTGGCACCCAATCTGTTCCTGCATGCTGTCTACCAATTTGTTGGGGAACTCCTGTTTCCCGGAAGATGTCTTTTGTGCAAAGCATATATTCCAGCAGACAGCAATGGAGCAGGTGATCTAAGTCCGGATTCCAGCATAAAAAATTGTCTTTGTTCTTTCTGTATTGCTGAACATGGATGGTCGCCCTTTGAAGAACCCCATTGCACATTCTGCGGTCAAGAGTTTGCCCAGGGAGAATCCCATGTCTGTGAGGACTGCCTTCGTCATCCTCCTGTCATCCAAAAAGTCCGGTCAGCCTTCTGGTATCAGGGGGTGGTGACACAACTCATTCCCCTGTATAAATACCAATACAAACTATCCCTGACAAAACCCTTTCAACAGGCATGGTTTGAAGCCTATTGCAAATATTTTTCTTCCCCTGAACCAGATCTCATCATGCCCATTCCCCTTCATGGGACTCGTTTGTTTTCCCGAAAATTTAACCAGGCATATCTCATGGTAAAAGAATTTTCCAAACAATACGCAGAACGATTTCAAAATGACACAAAGACCAGGATTGATGCGGAAAGTCTTATCCGGGTTCGTGCCACAAACTATCAGACAGGTTTTGACAAAAAGATGCGAAAGAAAAACATGAAAAATGCCTTTTCCCTTGCTCCGGGTGCAAAGGAAAGAGTCCAGGGAAAATATATCCTGCTTGTGGATGATGTCTATACTTCCGGGGCAACATGCCGGGAAGCGGCAAGGGTATTGCTGAAAAATGGCAGGGCCAGAAGAGTGGATGTACTCACCCTGGCCCACGCTTGATCCTGTTAATCTGGATAACCCATAAATATCAAATATCTTTTTGTATTATACGGGTGCTGTTTTTTCCTGCAGCCATTTTTTTGTGGATTCTGGTAGTACCGGAGCAAGTTTTTCATACACCCGGTCATGGTAGGCATTAACCCATTGGATTTCCATTGGATCCAGCATCTTCAGATCAATAAGATTTTTCTCAAAGGGGCAAAGGGTCAGTGTTTCAAATTCCAGAAATTGTCCAAATTCCGTTTCCACGCTTTCTTGAACCAGAATCATGTTTTCCAGACGAATCCCGTATTTTTCTTCTCGGTAAAGGCCGGGTTCATTGGTTAGAATCATCCCAGGTGCAAGGGCAACATCGGCAGGCCAGGAACTGATTCTGGCAGGGCCTTCATGGACACCCAGAAAAAAGCCCACGCCATGCCCGGTTCCGTGGCCAAAATCCAGACCGTTTTCCCAGAACACCTGTCTTGCAAGGGTGTCAATCTGGTATCCCCTGGTTCCCCTGGGGAATTTTGCTGTGGCAACGTTGATATGGGATTTCAGCACCATGGTATAATCGACAATTTCTTGTCTGGACGGATTTCCAGGATGAATGGTACGGGTGATGTCCGTGGTGCCGGTGCGGTAATTTCCACCGGAGTCAAACAAAAACAGGGCATCTTTTGCAATGGGGATATCGGTTTCAGGGGTTGCCTGATAATGGCACATGGCACCGTGGGCACCGGATGCTGTGATGGAGGTAAAACTTGGCTCCACAAAATCTTTCTGCTCTGTTCGGCATTCATATAATTTGGCAGCAGCATCCTGCTCTGTTACAGGGGAAAATTGGTGCTCCAGCCAGTACATGAAATTTACCACGGCAGCCCCGTCCTTGATTGCCGTGTCCCTGGAATGGACAATTTCCACGGAATTTTTGATGGCTTTCATGGATTCAATGATGCCGGGACCTTCCAGAATAACCGCTTCAGGAGAAATGGTGCCAAACAAGGCATCAGAAGTTGTTGCAGGATCAAGGCAAATTACCTGACCATCCTGTATGCTGCCAGCCACGGCATAAATCTCTTCATATCCTTTCAGGGTAATGCCATCATGTGCAAGGCATTGGGCAAGGTTAGCCGGGATTTTTTTTTCATCCATGAACAAAAAGGCATCTTCCATACCGATCAAGGCAAATCCCAGATTTACAGGGGTACACGGAATGTCACGGCCCCGCATGGAAAATGACCAGGCAAGGTCATCCAGGGTCGTTACCAGCAGCCAGTCTGCCCAGGATGCGGAAATCCTTTCACGGATTCGTTTCAGCCGGTCTTTTCGCATCTCACCGGAAAAAACTGCGGGGAAATCAAAGGCCAGAGAATCTGGCATGGCAGGCCTGTCTTTCCAGATGCTGCTGACAATATCCAGATTTGTAACAAGTTCCAATCTCCTTGGTGCAAGGGCACCTTTCATTTTTCTTGTCGCGGTAACAGAAAACACCTTGCCGTCCACTCCCACCCGCTGGCCTGGGGCCAAATTGGAACAAAGCCATTCTTCGGGGGTGGGGACTCCGGGTTTCCCGGCAGGGAATAAGGTAAATTCTGTACCTTTCAGCTGTTCTTCTGCCTGAATCCAATATCGGAAATCTGTCCAGAGAAAAGCTGCATCACCTGTAACCAAAGCAGTTCCGGCAGAACCGGTAAATCCTGTGAGCCATTGGCGATGTTTCCAATGGTCGGGCAAATACTCTGTCTGGTGCGGATCTGCCGTGGGCACCATGAGGGCATGGATATTATGAAGGTTCATCTGTTCCCGTAACATGGATAGTTTTTCTGCTGATGTCATACTTGCTCCCCGACTGTAGAATTTTATGTCAATGTCATTACCATTGATTGCCTGCAAGATACAAAGATGTGAGACTGTACATTTATGGTATATTTCCCTATGATATTCGAATATACAATTACAAGATTTATAATTCCATCAGACCATACAGGCAAGCCCTTTTCATTGGGCCGGGAGATACGGTGAATATAACCAACGGACAAGATTGTGTACGGATTCTGGAACGGGAGGGCGAGCTTGTTCGCATTTCCTGTCCGGTTGACCCTTATCTGGAAATGGCCCAGATTACAAGACAGGTATTTGCCGCCAGAGGGCCTGCCATTTTGTTTGAAAATGTCAAGGGCAGTCCCTTTCCTGCCCTGTCCAATGTCTGCGGCACCCATGAACGTGCCGTAAAATTGCTGGAACCCCAGCTTGCCCGTGTGCAGACCCTGATGGACATGCTGACGGATGCAGGAGAGTGGAAAGGCTCTGCCCTGGATCTGCTGAAAAAAGGAACCAGAGCAGCAAAGGCAGCAGTTCATGTCCTTCCCATAAAGACCGCAGATTCACCCGTAACTTCCCATATGACAAGAATCGACCAGCTGCCCCAGATCCAGAGCTGGGCACAGGACGGCGGTGCATTTTTGACCCTGCCCCAGGTGTTTTCCCTGGAACCCGGCAAAAAAAACATCCTTGCATCCAATCTGGGCATGTACCGGGTGCAGCTGTCCGGGAACCAATATATTCCCAATGAAGAGATTGGACTGCACTACCAATTGCACCGGGGAATCGGCAATCATCATCAAAAGGCCCTTGCCATGGGCCAGACGTTGCCGGTGTCCATTTTTCTGGGCGGTCCCCTTGCCCATACCCTTGCCGCTGTCATGCCCCTGCCCGAAGGTATGAGTGAACTTGCCTTTGCAGGTGCCCTTGCCGGGAGAAATTTTCGTTACATCCGAAAAGGAGATTTTATTCTGTCTGCGGATGCAGATTTTTGCATCACAGGGTACATGGTTCCGGGAAAGGTCAAGCCTGAAGGCCCATTTGGGGACCATCTGGGATATTATTCCCAGACCCATGATTATCCCTATCTTACCGGAGTAAAGGTATATCACAGGCCCGGCGCCGTCTTTCCCTTTACCGTTGTGGGCCGCCCTCCCCAGGAAGATTCCGTGTTTGGCAAACTTATCCATGGGATGACGAAAAAAGCCATCCAGAAACATATTCCGGGCGTGGTGGAAATCAATGCCGTGGATGATGCCGGCGTACATTCCCTGCTGCTGGCAAAGGGACGTGAGCGGTATGTGCCTTATGAGAAGAGACAGCCCAGGGAATTGATGACCCATGCCCTGGCCATTTTGGGTGGCGGCCAGCTGTCCCTGACAAAATATCTGATGATGGCAGCCCATGAAGATGCCCCCAGTCTTTCTGTGGGCGATGAAAAAGCCTTTCTTTCCCATATATTTGAACGGGTGGATTTCTCAAGGGATTTGCATTTTATCACAAGGACCACCCAGGACACTCTGGATTATACCAGCGGAAAGATCAACCGGGGTTCCCGTTTAATCATCACGGCAGCAGGAGAGCCCATAAGAAAATTATCCGACAGGATTCCCGAAAATTTTTCCCTGCCCAGCGGATTTTGTCAGCCCGCCATGGCCGCAGCCGGAATGATGGTCATCCAGGGGCCCAAATTTGTGGATTATCCTTCTGCAAAACAGGAATTGGCCGTTTTGACAAAGACACTTGAATCGCAAGAAAATATGGAAGAAGTTCCTCTGATGGTTGTGGTGGATGATGCGGAATTTGCAAGCCGGAATTTTGCCAATTTCTTATGGATTACCTTTTTGCGTTCAAATCCCTCCCATGATATCTACGGAGCCTTTGAAAGAATTGAAAACAAACATTGGGGCTGTGCTGCTCCCATGATCATTGATGCCAGAATCAAGCCCTTCCATGCGCCCATTTTGCAGGAGGATTCACCAGAACACCAGAAGATCCAGCAGCGGATCCTGAATTTTGCCGCCAAAGGCGGCCCCTTGCATGGAATCTTATGAGGCACGCCATGAACCAGAATACAGACCATAACATTGGCCATAACACCAACCATAATATTGATCAGATGCCGCCTGGTTCTACAAGGAGCCGGGGCAATAAATTTCTCAGGTATGCTGCATTTTTCATAACCATTTGTGTGTTTATATATATCTTCACAGGGTTTTTGTTCTTTCCCCTGGGCGGGACAAAAATGGTGGAAAAAAGATTGTCTGCATCCCTGCACAGAAAGGTACATATCCGCAGCATCCGTGCAAACCCATTGTTGCTGTCCATCACTGTCCGGAAATTCATCATTGAACAATCAGAACAGAGAGCCCAAAGCAACCATGCCACAGAGGAGCACAACAGGAATTTTCTTTCCATTGACCGTTTGTTTCTGTCTGTTTCCCCAAGGACATTGCTGGGCCGTTCCCTGTTTGTTTCCAAATTGCAGATAACCAATCCCGTGGTTTCCATTACAAGGGATGCCAACAAACAATTTCTTTTTCAAAACATGTTATCCCGGAAAAAAGCTCCGGATGATTCAAGCAAATCCAGATCATTCTCTCTGGATCTGAAAGGATTGGAAATCATAAACGGGCAGGTACATTTTC
>PDWI01017478.1_pt1 | contig 11079 bp, 13 predicted proteins | sample 1430891 | NCBI WGS metagenome assembly PDWI01 (sample SAMN01162508, study PRJNA174530) | Oral metagenome, whole genome shotgun sequencing project. | biome: Marine environment; feature: Marine mammal; material: Swab sample of the gingival sulcus; isolation source: swab sample of gingival sulcus... | reverse complement strand
ATTATTTTTGTATTCATTTTTTTACCTCTCTTTTTTTAAAATTAAAACTTGACTAATTAATATAACTATTTGTTTTTGCAAAAGAATTATATCATTTTTCTTTGCAATTGGAAAGTAAAGGTGGTATCATTATTTTGCTCCGCCACTTTTTACTAAGTGCGCATATATGCAAACTTCGTTTGCGATGCGTCCTGCGGAGCAGGCCCACTGGCGTGGGGTTGGTTGGTGAGGTGGTTGGTTTTTGTTTAATTTATTTGGAGAATTTAAAATGAAAAATGAAATTAATTTTGCTATTTCAAAATTAAAAGAGCTTAAAAAAATAGACAATTCTAAAGAAAAAAATTCTTACGAAGCAAGCGTATTATGTTTTAAAAATTTAATGCGTGATGAGATTATTAGATTGGTTGAAGATAAAAATTTTGATTTTTTAGAAATTTCTGAAACAACAGAAAATTGGGGAGATAGTGTTGCCTATGTAATTGAGAAAAAAATTAATGTCAATTCTATAATGGAATTTGAACCTTTATCGGTTCACAAAAAAGAAGTTCTGATTCAAAATGTTTCATACGAATTTGCTTATGCTTTAATGCTTGCTTTTTCAGGCGGAAACGAAGAAAAAGCTTGCGAATATTTTTATCAAATGGTCAGTCAAAAAACAGCTGATATTTTAGACTCTATAGCTCAAAATTTGGAAGATGATGATTATTATGATGATTATAGCGATGAAGATGAGCTTAAATATTATTAATTTTTATTTTTAAATATGGCAACATATTACTGTCAAATGCAGACAATTGGTAGGGCAAGCGGTAGAAGTGCTATCGCTGCCGCCGCTTATCGTGCATCTGAAAAAATCAAAGATTTTATCAATAATAAAGTTGCTGATTTTCGAAGAAAACAAGGCACTTTATACAGTAATATCGTATTGCCTAAACATTTACAATCAGTCCAAATTACACGCCAAAAATTGTGGAATTTGGTTGAATTAGCCGAGAAGCGTAAGAACAGTGTTGTAGCCCGTGAATTTGTGGTCGGTTTACCCCACGAAACTGATGTGGAGGGTATGAAAAAAATTACCCAAGAATTTGCCGAAAAACTGGCTAATGATAACGGTTGGGTAGTTGATTATTCCATTCATAAACCTAATCGAAAAGGCGATGAACGTAACTATCACGCACATATTATGGTTACTACTCGCACTGCTGAATTAGACGTAAACAATGAGCTATTTTTCACCAAAAAAACTAGGGCTTGGGATAACAAATATACAGGTTCAAAAAAGTTAGAAGCCGTTCGTAAAGATTGGGAGAATATCGTTAATCGTGAGCTTGAACGAATTAATTCAAATGAACGTGTGAGCTGTGAAACTTTGGAAAAACAAGGCATTGACCGAGAGCCACAAAAAAAGCAGGGCGTTGAGGCTACAAATGAATACCGAAAGACTGGCAAAATGTCAGATGAAATAGCCCATAATATTCGCCTCAAAGAAATAGCAATTTTACAGAGAGAAGTTGAGATTTTGAACCGTAAAAATCAGCTTATCAAAAATTTTAATTTTAATATTCGTATGGAGATAGCCAGTATGGAGATGATAAACCAGTTAGAAAAGCAACACATTGAGCAAATGGAGCTTTTGCGTAAACAGCAAGAAGAGCAAATAAAGGCTTTTGAAACGGCACAAGCTCGTCAAACGCAAAAAGAAATGGATAAACTTGCGATAAATCACGATAACAAAATTCAAGATTTGAAAGCAGAGCAACAATTGAGAGCTAATAACCGCAGTAGCTTCAAAGGTAAAGAAGATGTGCCGACGCTTGAAAAGGCGTTGCAAGAAGCAACAAAGAAAGCATTAATTTTACTTGCCAAATTATCGGATAGATTTTTAAAAACAAATTTAACCGAAAAAGCCAAACAAATAGATTTTAATCGTGTTGAAATTTTGAAAGAAAAAGAAGAGGAAAAACAGCGATATTACCTTGAGGCAGAATATAAAGACAGTCAAATGCTTAAAAATCTCGGTGCAGAATATGATCGAGAACGTCGAGAATTTTACATTACAGACGACCATAACAAAGAAGATTTTGAACAATGGAAGCCTCGAACTCTCGAAGAACGTCGAGAGCAGACATTACAAGACTTGGAGCGACAAAAACAAGCTGAAAAACAGGCTGAACAAGAGCAGTCAGACGAACAACGTTATTATCTCGATAGCAAGTTTGAAGATAGGGATAAACTCAAAAATTTAGGTGCTGAATACGATAAAGACCGCAAAGAGTTTTATATTACAAACGACCACAATAAAGAAGATTTTGAGCATTTTAATCCTCGCACATTAGAAGAGCGTAGGGTGCAAACTTTGCTTGAACTTGCAGAGCAAAAGCAGGTTGAAAAACAAGCTGAACAACAACAGCCAGTTGATGAACAGCGTTATTATCTATCCGCCAAATATGAAGAAAGAGAGCTTATTAAAAATCTTGGTGCTAGTTACGATAAAGAAAATAAAGAATGGTACATTACGGATAAACAAAATAAAGAAGATTTTGAGCAGTGGCAACCTTTGACACTCGAAGAGCGTAAGGAACTGGCATTGCAAGAAGTACGCCAACGTCAGCAAGAGCAGATAAACAAACAGTCTGCCGAAGAAAAGCGTTACTATCTTACTGCGAGTTATGAAGATAGGGATATTGTTAAAAATCTCGGTGCTAAATTCGATAAAGAGAATAAAGAGTGGTATGTCACTGATAAACACAATAAAGCTGATTTTGAATACTTTAATCCACAGACTTTGGAAGAACGTCGTGAACAAGCATTGCAAGAGCTTAAGCAACGCCAGCAACAACAAACCCAGCAACAAACAATACCTAATGACTATGCTAATTTTGATGCTGATTTTGAAGCTAGACATAATCAGTTACGTGAAAATTCATTCGCTCAAAATTTTGCCAAATCACAAGAATTTGAACAAAATAGCCCACATCAAAACAAACGTGAAAATAGTTTTGCCAAAGCTTTTGAGAAAGAGCAAGAAAGGATTGCCAATCGTGGTAATGAACCGCAAAATCAGCGTGAAAACAGCTTTGCTAAAGCCTTTGAGAAAGAGCAAAGAGAAAAAGGCGTAGATTTTTCTAAGCAAGTGGAAGTGCAAAAACACCAGCGAGAATTGCAAAAGCAAAAAGAACAGAGTTTCACTTATTCTAGATAATTTGAATGCGTAATTTACTATGCTTATTCACGTACTTTTTGTACTACATTTGCTATTTTGGGTAGTGGGGATTTTGGCAAGTGTTAATACTAACGCCCTGCGGTTGTTTCCTCGAATTTATTGGAGCAATTTCCGCAGGGCTACAATTGAACCGATAAATTCGAGGTTTGATATTATTGATTAGCTGAAATTGAAATGCTTTGTTGGCGTACTGCAATAATTTCACGCATAACATTATAAATATGTTGTTTAGTATTAGTGTCTTGTGATGATAATAATTGAGAAATTTTATCATCAACATCCTCTCTTTTGCCGATGTTTTTTTGTTGTAATTCTAATATTTCCGCAGGAATGCCACGTTGCATTTTTGCAGGGTTATATTCAAAGTCTTGATAGTGTTTATCGTCATATTCTCTCATCGTTTGCCACCATATATTTTTATTTGTTGTTTGCTTGGTTTAAATGCGGTAATTAGTCGTATTTTATTATCTCTCATAGTCCATATTGCCGTTATAAACCTACCTTGAATGGATATTCCAGTGATAGACTTCCTTACTTCGCCATAGTCTATTCTGTCATCTTCTTGATGAATTGCCATATCATCAAAGAATAAGAACATCATTGTATTTGTGCAATATGTCCATTATACCCCCTAATTCATTTTATCCTTTAAAAATATCTTTCTGTCCGTTTTTTTTACAGTAATCTTCCATAAGTTTTCGAATAACAAGTGACGAATTAAAACCCTGTCTTTTGCAAATTGCCGAGAATGTATCTCGCAAATCCTTATTAATTCTTAAACTGATATTTATATTTTTATTTTCCATTTTTATCACTCCATAAACTTGGCGTTTACTTTATCAATAATTTTGTTAATCAATTTCAAATCTTTCATCAGCTTTTTTCTGAAGCCCAAAGGAAAGCCATCATCAGAAATATTTGTTTCTAAATCACAACGCTCGGATTTTAGTAAACTCAATAATTCAGATAGCTCAATATCAGTCAGTTGCAAGGTTTTCATTGAATTAGCTCCACTGTCTACCACTAACTACGCTATCTCCATTTTTCGTTTTTTTAGCGGTAGTTATATTATCAAAATCATTGTCGCTGATTGGCAGAAATAAAAGGTCACAACCAGATGGTGCTTTGTTTATTATATCTTTCTTTATTTCTTCAGCGTCTTTAATATCACCACAAAACTTGATGTATCCTAAATCGCATTTGTCGAATCCTAGTTTGTAAAAATACCTCATAAATCGAGCTGCTGCATTTCTATCTTCTCTCTCGTTTCTCAAAAGTTTTATTGATACAATTAACCATTTTGACTTGTGTTTTCTTGCTTTGTTCATAATATTGCTCCATTCGCATATGTCTGTGTTTTGTATTGACAAATTATATACTATGTCAATACAAAACACAAGGATTATTTACCAAAATTTCCACGATTTTTTTGTTTTAGGGGCAGGCAAGAAAGCGTTATGCTGTTCAATTAATTTATCAACCCTTTTATTTAACTCTTGAACCTCTTCAATGCGTTGCTGTAACTGGTTTTTAAGGCTTTCTACTTCCTTTTTAAGATATTCATTTTCAACTTCAAATTTAACCAAGTTAAGAGCGGTTGAATTTTTATCTTTAATCTTTTTTTCTTCGGTTAAAGTTTCAGTAGGTGCTTTAATATTGGGATATAATCGCAATACTTCGGCAAATTGTATCTTTTTATCTGCGTTTCGGTTTAACTCCCCTTTTTTAACCTTTTTGTAAATTGCTTGATACGATACTCCAACCACATCGGCAACTTCTTGAATTGTCATATCTTTCATTGTTTAACTCTCTTTTTTATCTTGTTTTAACCAGTTTTAACTAGGTTTATTTTTGGGTTTAATTATTATACATCATTTCTACTAATCCACGAGTATAATGTTGCAGGCGAGCAATCTACAATCCTTGCTATACTGCGTTTTGATACGCCTTTTTGCAAATAGTCGATAATCTCATCTCTGCGGTTATCGAGTTTTAAACTCTTGGCTTTACCCTTTGGTCGCCCCAATTTGACACCCTCTGCTTTTTTCTTGGCTAATGCTTCTTTTGTTCGTTGTGAAATAAAATCACGCTCAATTTGTGCCACCATTGATAATACAGTTGCGAGTATCGTACTAGCAATATCATCTTGACCGCTGAATATTAGATTTTGTTTTACAATGTGAACGGCTATCCCTTTTTTTGCCGTTGCTTCTAATAATTCTAAAACTTGCAATGTATTACGTCCAAGCCTTGATATTTCAGCCACTAGGATAATATCGCCTTTACTGTAATTATCAATCATTGAACCAATCGACCGTTCACGCCACGATAATCGACCGCTTGCCGTATCTTCGATTATGTCATTCACTGATAATCCTTTATCCTTTGCGTAGGCTGTAATGCCTTGCAACTGATTTTTAGCATCTTGTGCATCAGTTGAAACCCTTAAATAAACCCCTACTTTTGCCATTTTTGCTACCTTTTCCAAAATAAACCATATTAATAATTAAATTATACACTTTTAATAAATAAAAAACCATATTAAAATAACTCTAATATGGTTTAATTAAAACGGTCGTTTTTTCTGAACGGTTTAGAGTTTCTTTTTGTGTTTTTTAAACCTTATTTAACCTGTTTTAATTCTTTTTTATACATTAATACCTTAATGTTATCAACGCTAAATGCGTAGCAAGGCGTAGGTATTCCATTTTTTTGTGCAACAGCCTTAATTAAATCTTTATCATCGATTGTGTGCAAAGATGTGACAGTATATACTTTGCCAGTTGTCGTACTTTCAAATTCCATATTAGGCTGAACTTCTATCGTTTTAGCCCAATTTTCAAAATCTGCTTTGCGTTGTTCTGATTTTTTCAATTGTTCAATATGCTTCTGTTTGGCTTGCTCCTCTTGCTCTTCTTTTATTTTTTTTTCATATTTTTCAACACGACATTCTTCAGCCCTATTTCGCAATCTTTCTAATAAATCAGGTTCATTTACAGATTTTAATAATGGTTTTAAAACCATTGCACAATGTTTTCCGTCTTCGAAAGTTTTTCTTTCGGTTTCTGCAAAAAATCTAGCAGTTTTAAAATCGTAAGCTAAAACATTAATATCATCAGCACTTAAACACTCTTGATTTTCTGATTGTGCAATCCAATCGATTGTTTTTGTATCTTGATTTTCGAATACAGATGCTACTTTTATTTTTTTACTTACAAAAAAAACAAGTTCACAAACTTTTTTACCATTTTTTTTAATGTTGTATCGAATATTCAAATCTGTTTTTTCTGAAATTTGTTTTATCGCAGGGTCAATTGCTCTCCCTCGAAATAAAGAAAATTTTTTATAAGATTTTGGAACATTCAAGTATGTATGTAACCAATCTAGTTTTTTGGCAACTTGTAATTCAAATTTTGGATTGCCTGCATTTTGCGTTGCAACTTGCGACTGATTCCATTTCATCGTAAAAAATTCAAACAATCGAATTGCGTAGTTGCTTGTCAGCGATTTTATTTGAAATAGTTTGTACCTTGTAAAATCATTACCAAGTTCATTTATAACGCCCTGTAAATCATCGTGAAATCTAGCATAAAGTATTTTTTCTTGCTTATCGTATTTGACTGAATGAAATAAGCTATGCCAATTCATATACCTTTCATTTTCATAAGCCATTGAAATATTAGCCAAGTTGTCACCTGCACTTATCAATGCTTTTTCAGCCGTTTGTCTGTTTTGATTGTCGTGAAACAAGTCACGAGCCTCGTCGAGCCTAATAGCTAAGTATGTATTTATATCAAAATTAGGATTATTCTTATCTTTGCTTTCTAACGTGTTTATTTGCGATAAAAAAGCCATTACAAGCTTAATTTCATTGTGCGATGCTTTTTTTATTGCTTTCAAAAAATCATTTTTTTGGGCAACCGTATTATTTAACAAATTTCGATGTTCATTCGGTGTTAAAATTTCTTGTTTTGGTTTACCCAAATCTTTCGCACTTTTAATCATCGAGGCAAGTGCTTTTGAAGCTACTTCTTTAACATTTTTTTCGATGATTTTTTCTGCATCAGCGACAGAAACACCCATTTGCAATGCAATATCTTCAATTGTTATATTATTTTCATCAATCACAATCAACTCCATTTTTGACTTATTATAACCAAAAGGAACATATAAAGCAACAAGTTTCTTTATATGTTCCTTTATGAGAAAAAATGTTCCTTTATGAGAAAAAATGTTCCTTTATGAGAAAAAATGTTCCTTTTAGTTGCTTTATATTATTGATTTAATTAAAATTATTTTTCCCTAAAACAAGATATAAAACAAGATATAAAACAAAATGGAATAGATAAGGTAGTTTAATCATTAATTAGGCTGTTATATTTTTAAAAAAATATCCATTCCATTTTTTTTATAAATCTATTTTCAAAAAAGGAACAAAATTTCTCAAATGGGAACACTGTTATACTTTTGTATCTTTTGTACAAACAGTATTTTTAAAGTTGAAACTATATCCTGTTGTTTGAAAGCAATGTGCTTTTTATCCCCTCAAATTTGCCGATTTTCGCATTTTTTCGATTTTTGTTTGTTTATGTCTGTTTTTTTGATTAAAACGCCTTAAATCGCATTTTAGGGCGTTTTAATCGATATTTGTTGTTTCAAAAAATACTATCTTTTTTATTCCGATAATTATTCTCTTCAAATAATAGTTTTGTTGTATAATAAAATTTCATTAATAAGAGGTTAAGACTATGAAAAAGATTAAATTAATAATGCTATCACTGGCTTTGATTGGGTTTTCAGCTTTTGCAAAAGATGATAAACAAGTTGTTCTTGATTTGTTTTACGATGTAGCAAAAAAACTGAGTTGTGATGGTTTTGATGATTGGCGTAAGCCTGATAAGCTTGTAGGCGAGCAACTTTTTACAAAAATTTTTGATAATGGCAATGGGCTTTACACTATTCACTGGGTTGGTATTGGTGGAGTTCGTGGAGTTGGTGGTTGTGATAGTGAAATTCGGGGTCGTTCTTTTAACATACTAACCCTTGTTAAAAAATCAGGAAATTCACTGAAAGTTTTGCAAAAAGATGTTTTTGATGAGCTCGATATTGCACGTGCTTTTTTAACTTCAATCGTTCAAAATAGCCCAAAAACATTTGATATTACTGGCGAAGATTTGGGTGTTCCGGGTAGTAGTCCAAATGGTAGTCCTGATGGTAACATTGGCAAATTTGGTCGGAAAAATGCCGAATTATGCGAGACCTATTGGGGGTTACAATTGAAAAATAACAAATGGGTGTTGGCTGGCAAATCCGTTATGACTATTTTAGATTAAAATCAATCAAAAAGGTGCAAATTTAACCGTTTGCACCTTGTTATTTTAACGATTTTTTAATCTCATTTATCTTTTAAAAATTCCTCACGCTTTTTAATATAACGCCCCATTGCAACAACTACGCCATTAGTCCAAACGTCCCATATCGCATCATCTTCGGCTAAAATTCGTAACCAATTATCTGTGTATTCGTCTTTTTCGTCATAAATTTTTAAGTCTTTAAATCGACAAGTTGTATAATTTTCCTCTTTCAGCCAATTGAATTTATCAATTGGAAATCGTTCAATTAATTCAATCAAGTGATACAATTCCTTAATTATGTCCAACCTATCCGCATAGTATCCTTTTAAACCAGTATTTTTAACTTCTTTTTTAACTTTTTTTAAACCTATTCTCATTGTTTTTACTCCTGTTTTTAAGTTATTTTAATAATTTTTTAAACCGTTTTTCTTTGTGGTAAATAAACGGTTGAACTAGTGCTTTTTTGTTATTAATAAACGCTATAATGCCCTTGTAATTCATTATTTCGCTGTCAGACATTAATGGTTGTGTTTTTGTTTGCTTTTCGTAATTTTTGTCCTCGATTTTCCAACGCACTGTAACCTTACCTAAATCATCACTGATTTTTTTGCGTAAATCAGCATCACCAACGCTTAAATAAAGCCTTGTTGAGCATTGACTGATAAGCGTATTCATCATATCGCCGTAGGTCGTCTTGATTTGTGACAGGTCTTGATAAACAAGGGTAAACCAAATGCCGTAGCTTCGAGTAATACCGATATAGTCGGTTATTTCTTTCAAATCTCCAAGCATAAAAGCCTCTTCCCATATTATCTGTACGTGGTGGGCTTGGTTTTGATGCTCCATCAAACTATTAATTATGCTTGCGTAAAGGCTACGCAAATAGTATTTTGCTATCTCTTTTTTTGTCGGAGGAATAATAATATAAAGCGTTGTTATGCCGTCTTTTAGCTCGGCTGGGTTAAATGTTCCTTCGCCTAAATAATTCTCGAAATTTTCATTGAAAATAAATTCAAGGTTTTGTTTTAACGTCGTTATAAATGAGGCTTTATGATTTTCAGTTAAAGCTGATACATCGATTGACCTAACAAATTTTAAATTACTGATTGCAAATGATGTTAAAACCTGTTCAAACATTTCAGCATCAGCAATAATATCTGCCAAATTTTGTAAGGTTGGAGTATCGCCATTATTACGCTGAATTTCAACAACTCTCATTATTAAAGCGGTTAGAATATTGCGGGGATTATCCGTCCAAAATTTGTCTTTGCCCCCTTTTGTTTCTTCAATAAACGCCAGTGCCAGTTGTTTGGCTTGCTCTTGTAATTTTTTATTGGGATAAAGGTTGCCTAATATATTTATATTTACCTTTTCTTCAGCTTTTACATTTTTAGGGTATCCATACGGTGCTATCACAACGCAACGCCCTTTTTTTCTGCGGTTATTTAGTGTTATCTCGCACAACTCGCCTTTAACGTCATTGATAACCAGTGAATGCTCATACATTAAGATATTTGGTATTATCAAAGATGAAGTTTTACCAACTAAATTTGGGTTATCTGTTGCGTCTTTTCGCCCAGTCGGAGCAATGATTAAACAATGACCGTTTGCGTATAACATTTTGCTGTCCAGATAACCAACTGGGTACTTATGTTCGGCTTTATTGTTGATGAATTTTTTGCTATTTAAATCCGACCAACCCGACCATTCAGCATCAGCACCCTCAATGCTTTTAGGCTTATATCGTGCAACTTTTGTTCCGCTGTAAAAAATCGCCAAAAATAAGCCAGTACCTGCTAAAATTCCATAGTAATAATTATCGATTTGATACCAGTTTACTATGTGATAATGGTTTAATAATCGCTTTGAAACCCAAGCCACAAATAAGGCTGTTAATGATAATCCAACGCCCCAATTAAACGCCCAAAAAAGCGACCAATCTATGTGGTTTCGGTTAATTTTCCCCCTAAAAATTGTGAGTAAAATCGTTGTGATAACTATACCGCCCATTATAATTAATTCGGTTAAACCATTGGTTAAGATTTGGTTTAAAAAATATAGCATTGTTACACCTCTGTTTGTAAATAATTAATGATAAATTCTCGGTCGTTTTTATTAGTGAAATATGTGTGTGCAAAGCTTAATATATTCTGTTTTTCGCTTGGATTTTTGGCGATTTTATTGTCATACATCAAACCCATAAGCACTAAATACCTGTTACGGTCTTTGCGTTTTTTCTCGACTTCTGCCTGTTTTGCTTTTGCTTTTTCTTCGGCAAAAGCAATCATTGTTTGGGCTGTCCGTAACATCTTTTTTTCTCGTGCAGAAATTTTGCCACGCTCTTCTTTTTCGACCAGTTCAAAAAATCCATAATCGTATTTTTTTAAAAAGTCTCTTTCGACCTGTTTTATTATTTTTGTATTCATTTTTTTACCTCTCTTTTTTTAAAATTAAAACTTGACTAATTAATATAACTATTTGTTTTTGCAAAAGAATTATATC
>PDWI01009762.1_pt1 | contig 11079 bp, 10 predicted proteins | sample 1430891 | NCBI WGS metagenome assembly PDWI01 (sample SAMN01162508, study PRJNA174530) | Oral metagenome, whole genome shotgun sequencing project. | biome: Marine environment; feature: Marine mammal; material: Swab sample of the gingival sulcus; isolation source: swab sample of gingival sulcus... | reverse complement strand
AAAGAAATCCTGTAAATGATAATTAATGTCTGTTGAATCCATTCCTGTTTTTTTTTGAGAATGTAAAGATAATACTTTTAGAATCAATCAAACCTGCCCTGTGGGGAAGCACTGTACACAACTGTTGACAGCTTCTTCCCCTATGGGAAAGCCCTGTACACAACTGTTGACAGCTTCTTCCCATGTGGGAAAACCCTGTACACAACTGTTGACAGCCTCTTCCCCTGTGGGAAAGCCCTGTACACAACTGTTGACAGCTTCTTCCCATGTGGGAAAGCCCTGTACACAACTAATAATAGGATTTAACCATATTCAAAAAATGATGATCAATATTATTAATTGATGCTTCTCATCAATTAACCTTTTCGCTTTTAAGAAATGTTGTATATTCGTGGAATTATTAAAAAAGGACTTCAAAAAATACAATAACGTGACAGATAGATTAGTTATCATCCCAACTTATAACGAAAAAGAGAATATAGAAGCGATTATTCGTAAAGTTTTTTCGCTTCCAATTGATTTCGATATCTTAATTGTGGAAGACAATTCACCTGATGGTACAGCACAAATTGTAAAACAGTTGCAACAAGAGTTTTCACAATTGCATATCATTGAGCGAAAGGGAAAACTTGGACTTGGCACTGCTTACATTGCAGGATTTAAGTGGGCGTTAGCAAACAACTTTGAATATATATTCGAGATGGATGCTGATTTTTCACACAATCCTGAAGATTTAATTCATCTTTATCATGCTTGTTCTAAACAAGGAGCCGATATGTCAATTGGTTCAAGATATGTTTCAGGTGTGAATGTTGTCAATTGGCCAATGGGACGAGTATTGATGTCGTATTTCGCATCGAAATATGTGCGAATAATCACAGGCATGAAAGTACACGACACCACAGCTGGATTTGCCTGCTACAAACGCAAAGTATTAGAAAAAATACAACTTGACAATATCCGATTTGTGGGCTATGCTTTTCAAATTGAAATGAAATTTACCACCTGGAAATATGGATTTAAGATTATAGAAGTACCGATTATCTTTACCGATAGAACACAAGGAACATCTAAAATGAGCGGAGGTATTTTTAATGAAGCTGTTTGGGGGGTGATCAAAATGAAAATACGCAGCTGGTTTACCAAGTATCAATAATCCTGTTCCATTATCTACTAAAACAAAATAGAAAAACCATTTTATGAATTATTTAATTACCAATGCCACCATTGTAAATGAGGGCACAAAAACGAAAGGCAACCTTCTTATTCAAGATGGTAAAATAGCCAAAATATCAAGCCAAGCCATTACTGCTCCTGAAAACTGTTCTACTATTGATGCCACAGGTATGTTGTTGCTACCTGGGGTTATCGATGATCAGGTACATTTTCGTGATCCAGGTATGCCACACAAAGGCAATTTATATACCGAGTCGAGAGCTGCCATAGCTGGCGGCACCACCTCTTTTATGGATATGCCCAATGTGAAACCGCAAACAATCACACAGCAACTATTAGAAGAACGATATCAGTTGGGAGCTGAAAAATCATTGGCTAATTATTCGTTTTATATGGGAGCAACCAATGATAATCTTGATGAAATTCTAAAAACCGATCCTCAATCGGTTTGTGGTATTAAAATATTTATGGGTTCTTCTACAGGAAATATGTTGGTAGATAATATCGACACGCTTTCGCAGATATTTGAAAAATCAAAAATGTTGATTGCTACCCACTGCGAAGATACTCCTACTATCGAAGCAAACCTTCGTGAATATCAACAGCAATATGGCAACGATATCCCAATGAAATACCATGGAAAAATCCGCAGTGATAAGGCTTGTTATAAATCATCGAAGTTGGCAATTGAATTAGCAAAAAAATACAACACCCGACTACATATTCTGCATCTTTCAAGTGGCATGGAAATGGAGCTTTTCAACAATACCATTCCAGCCAAAGACAAACGCATCACTGCCGAAGTGTGTGTGCATCATTTATGGTTTGACGATAGTGATTATGCCCAACGTGGAGCTAGAATACGCTGGAATCCTGCAATCAAATCGGCAAAAGATAAAGCTAAACTGTGGGAGGCTCTTTTAGATAATCGTCTAGATGTAATTGCCACCGATCATGCACCACACACCAAAGCTGAAAAAGATGGCGATTATATGAGTGCTGCAGGTGGAGGTCCTTTGGTACAACACGCTTTAGTTGCGATGTTAGAGTGTGCCAAGCAAGGAAAAATAAGCATTGAAAAAGTGGTTGAAAAAATGAGTCATACTCCTGCCACAATCTTTCAAGTAAAAAACCGAGGATATATACGTGAAGGTTATTTTGCCGATTTGGTATTAGTGAAAGAAGAAGAGTGGACTGCCAACGAAGCAAACACCTTATACAAATGTCAATGGACTCCTTTTGAAGGTATCACTTTTAGCCACAAAGTGGATAAAACATTTGTTAATGGCAACTTGGTCTATAATAATGGTGATTTTGACGAAACTTATCGAGGAATGCGTCTAGAATTTGATAGATAAGGTTTCAATTAATAATATTAGCTCTTTGCTTTTCATTCCAGCTGTAATCTGAATTTACTCAAAAGAAAATAGAACTTTTTAATTGGGTAAATTCAGGTTACAACTGGGATAACTCCTTTAATAATTCTGCAATAGACCCACAAGCTATATTTTTATCTTCGTAAATAATCTGCCACGAATTAGGACTCTCTGCAACAACAGCTATTGCAGCATCATCAGCTATGGCATATCCTTTTCGCTCTAGTGCTCGCTTTGTCCATTCTAATGTGTTTCTCTCTCCTGTTAATTTGATTGTTGCAATGGTATTGCGATGCATCTTAAAAATGCCAGTAGGAATATCAAAATAAAAGGCTTGGTTCTCAAAAACAGAAGAAAAAGCACCACTTAACACCAAATCTTCGGGCGTACCTATTTTAATGCTACCATCTCCACTCATCAACCAAATGGTATCACACCATTGCAAAGCCAAATCCAATTCATGGGTTGATAACAAAATAGCTTTATGCGTCGATTTCGATAACTCCAAAAGCATCTTCATCAATGCCACTCGATTGGGCAAATCCAAATGAGCAGTAGGTTCGTCTAACATCATCAAAGGCGTATCTTGAGCCAAAGCCCGTGCCAACATCACCCGCTGTTGTTCGCCATCGCTTAATTCGCTAAACAATCGTTCTGAAAAATCTTGTACTCCGCAACTTTCAAGAGCATTATCTATTGCAATCTTATCTTTTTCAGAAAGGATACCCAAAGCACCAGTATAAGGATATCGCCCCACAGCCACCAAATCGCTTACCTTTAAATTGGCGATATTAATTTTATTGGTCAATACCAAACTGAGCAACTTGGCTCGCTCTTTACGAGAGATAACCGAGATATCTTTATTCTGAATAAAAACATTGCCATCAATGGGTGCCTGCAATCCTGATAAAGTTCGTAATAACGTTGATTTTCCTGCACCATTTACACCAATTAACGCCACCAGTTCGCCACTTAACATTTGCAAATTCAGTCCTTTTGATATCTGCTTTTGCTGATTTCGAATGGTATAACCAGTGGTTAAATTATTTGTGGTTAATATCTTTTGTTTCTCTTTCATTTGATAGACTTTTATGCCTTTAGAAGAAAGCCTTTTTGCTTCTACTTTGAATGATGATAAAAATAACAATCGGTGCTCCTAATATCGATGTTACCGAATTTATTGGTAAGGCAATTCCTGTTCCTGGTAATTGAGAAATAATATCGCAACACAACATCAACACCATACCACATAGCATTGTTGCAGGCAGCAATATTTGATGATTAGTGGTTTTAAAAAACAATCGAGCCAAATGAGGCACAGCAATTCCCACAAAAGCAATAGGTCCTACAAATGCAGTTAATGTACCGGTGATTAAACCTGTTAGCAATATCAATATCAACCTTACATTTCGGATATTCACACCTACACTTTGAGCATAACTATCGCCCAATAAAATTGCATTCATACTTTTGGGCATCAACAATGATAAGAATAACCCCACACTTACCACTGGTATCATAAAATAGAGCTGTGTCCAAGTGGTGCCCGACAAGCTACCAAATGTCCATATCAAATAGTTTTTTACCTCTTCAGGATCACTAAAAAATTGCATCACAGAAACAATAGAACTCGTGATAAACCCTATCATCACACCTATAATCAATAGCGATATCATATCTCTTAACCAGCCTGCCACAAAAGAAATCAGCAGCAACACTGCCATTGCTCCAATGATTGAAGCCAATATCATACCCCAATAATTATGTTGCAGATTTGCAGGAATCAATGAGGGAAATAATGTAGAAGAAAGCACAAACAAAGCTACCATTAAACTAGCTCCACTTCCCACTCCTAAAATGGAAGTATCTGTCAGCGGATTATGAAAAAGTGTTTGCATCTGTAAACCTGCAATTGCGATGCCTGCTCCCACAAATAAAGCTGTAATGGCTTTAGGTAGTCTAAAGTCAGTAAGAATAAAATACCACGATTTGTCAATGGCATTTCCCTGTATGGCATCCAATAAAGTAGAGCTAGGAATGGTAACACTACCCAACATTAAATCTAATGCAAAGGCAACAATGGCTAGGACAACCAGCAGTATAAATATCAATATAACTCTTTTGTTCATTATTTTTTTTGCTGAAGTTTTTGCCAATATACCAATTCGTAATTGGGTAACAATTCAGGATGAAATATCTTGATGTAATCTTTTAAAAGAAGATGCGGTTGATAGATACCACTTTCCCAATAATCATTCGCTCCTTGTGCATTCATTCTTTTATTATTGCAGAACACATTGCCCTTTTTAAACGACTTAAATGCAGCATAACGTTCGTTTACTTTGGCTAAATCTTTTAATGTTTTTGCACTGGAAAACATGGTGAGCCACACATCTGCATCATGATAAGTGGCAAAAACATCTTCAAAACTATGTGGCAAGCTGCCAGTTCCCTTTCCTGATGAATGAAAAGATGCGTTGGCATCACGAAAAGCAGCAGCAACATACGACTGTTCTTGTGGTACATACCATGTTCCTTTAAAATCTTGTCCGTAAAGCACTGTTGGTCTATCTTTAACTTGATATGCCAATGTTTTTACTTGCTGATATTCTTTTTCCATTTTCTGAAATAGTTGATGTGCTTCCTCGCCTTTACAGAAAAATAATGCGATAAACTTTAACCATTCGGCTCTTGCCAAAAGTGTTTTTTCTTTCCACTCATCGTTATAAACAATATAAGTTCCCAGTTTTTCGAATTTGTTTTTTGCGATACGCTTATCCATACTGGTCATCATAACAATATTGGGTGCCAGTGCTGCAATTTTTTCGGTATGAATGCTAGCTCCATCGCCAATCTCTATGACCTTTCCCATTTTTATTCGTTGCTGAACAATGCTATCCCATAAATATTTTACGCCATTCACACCCACCAATTTCTCACGAAGATTCAATACCTCTAAAGCACCAACCTGAGTGGCAGATAAACAGGCAATATTTTTAATAGGAACGGTTATTTGAGTTCCCTTGCTGGTGTATTGGGCTGGAATTTCGGCATTAGATAGTGCAAGAATATAATATCCCAATGTATCGTGATTTGCCAAATCAAGCACACATACTTCTTTAAAATTACGATGATTTTTTACGGTAAATCCTTTGGCATATTTTACAGAGGTTGCAAAATCAAAGTTTTTCTGTTCTTGCTGTGTTGCATGATATTGTTGTGTGTTTGTACTCTTTTTTTCTTTGCAAGAGAACAGTAGCAACATCAATAAAAGCAATAAGGGAATTTGTTTTTGTAGTAACATTTTTATCATGATTATTCTTTATCCTTCTAAGAGAAAACGCTCTCTTGATAAAGAAGATTTAACTATTAGTAAAACAAATATAGTCAAATTTGTTTCTATCGCATCAATCAAGGTAGATGCACACTCTAAAATGACAGCTTGTTTTGGGTTGTTATACCAGTTGTAATCTGAATTTACCCAAAAGAAAAATTGGTCTTGTTAATTGGATAAATTGGTGTTACAACTGGTATAATAAAACAGATTGTAAGGCTCTAAAAGCATTTTGCCAAGGTGGCAAAGCCTGTTTGGTGTACCGAAAACCATTTTGCCAAGGTGGCAAAGCCTGTTTGGTGCACCGAAAACCGTTTTGCCAAGGTGGCAAAGCCTATTCGGTGTACCGAAAACCGTTTTGCCAAGGTGGCAAAGCCTGTTCGGTGTACCGAAAACCGCTTTGCCAAGATGGCAAAGCCTGTTCGGTGTACCGAAAAGCATTTTGCCAATATGGTTAAGATATTTTTTGATTGGGTAATTTGATAGTACAATATAGTATGACATATTATCACATTTAGGCAAATAAAAACTTTTGTATTTTTGCCTTCCCTAAAAAAATGAGGTGGAACAACGAAAAATAATACATATCGATATGGATGCTTTTTTTGCATCGGTAGAGCAACACGATAATCCCGAATTAAAAGGGAAAGCTATTGTTGTTGGTGGTGATGCAGAACGTGGAGTGGTTGCGGCAGCAAGTTATGAAGCACGAAAATATGGTGTACGCTCGGCAATGGCATCGGTAGTAGCCAAACGAAAATGTCCTCATTTAATATTTGTGCATCGCAGAATGGAACGCTACAAAGAAGTATCGAAACAAATCATGGATATTTTCCATGAATTTACCGATTTGGTTGAACCTCTTTCTATCGACGAGGCATTTTTAGACGTTACCCACAACAAGAAAAACATCACCTCAGCAACCATTATCGCCCAACAAATAAAAGCACGCATAAAAGAGGTTACAGGATTAACAGCCTCGGCAGGGGTATCTGTCAATAAGTTTCTAGCGAAAATAGCCTCAGACTATCATAAACCAGATGGTATCTTTGTGATTACACCTAAAGAAACAGAACAGTTTATTGCAGCACTACCCATTCATAAGTTCTATGGCGTAGGCAAAGTTACTGCCGAAAAAATGCACCAAATGGGTATTTTCTTTGGTAAAGATTTAAAGCAACGTTCGTTGTATGATTTAACACAGGTATTTGGCAAACAAGGCAACTACTATTATCACATTGCAAGAGGCATCGACACAAGAAGTGTAAATCCTAATCGAATTCGAAAATCAGTAGGCACAGAACACACTTTTCAACAAGATATTATTCATCATCAAGATATCAAACATCATCTGTTTGTGGTATTAAACGATTTATGTGGCAGATTGGAACGTTCTAAATTTAAAGGACGCACCTTAACGCTAAAACTAAAATATAGCGATTTCACCCAAGAAACTCGAAGCAAAACAGTTTCTCATATACTAAACAATAGCAAAGAAATCACACCTATTATGCTTGAATTGCTTCAACAGTCTTCCCCTAAATCTTCTATTCGATTGCTGGGCTTAACTGTATCAAATCGAGTAGATGATTTACTTCCCACGCAATTAAAATTAGATTTTGAATTGGATTGATTGGCGGTTGGCTAATGGCTATTGGCAAAAAAAGGATTGCTATTTCTTTTTGGGCTTATAATCTAATGGCAGCATCGTTGCAAAGGCTTCAAATCCCCAATAGCCTTCATTTGTAAGAGCTTCAGGACGATCGATGATACCTGATTTAAACAACTTTACTTTACCTTTTGTCAAAACAATATTGGAAGTCTGTACTTTTTCGGCTACACGCTTTGAGAACACAGCTTTTACATAATTGGCTTCTTCTGGTTCATTCAAATAAACAACCATCAAATGATTATCAAAATCTAAGAAAGTATTGTTCTGATCAAAAGTCAGCATTTCATGATACGGCACATTCCTTTTATATAAATAGTCTTTGTATTTGGGTAAAGCACATTTGTTTAATATCACAATGGCACTATCCAGCTGTGTTTTTGGTGTTTTAATTTCTTTATATGAAATAGGTTTTCCCCATAAAGTAACCACGGTTCTAGCCCATTTGATCTCTTCTTTTGATGGTCTTTCTGGGTTAGCTACACGTTTAAATTGATTTACCACAAAGCCATCTTCTTTGATACGCTGCTGCTGCAAACTTCTTAGAAAGTGCATTCTTGAACCATGATAAGCTGTTAACCTGTTGCGTTTCCATTTTCGGCGAATGTGTTTTCTGATGTTTCGATATCGTGCATATCCACTAAAAAAAACATATTTCCCTTTTATGGTAAAATCCACCAAATCGTAGTTAATAATATAGCCTAGCCCCTTATGTTTTATTTTTAAAGGTTGACGAGAATAAGCTGTTAATGTGTTTGTCTTGGCATCGTAAAGAAATCGGAGTGCTTTTTCATTTTTGATTTTGCAGGTAGAGGCTAATTCTGTTCTTCCAAGAAAATTTCTTTTAAAACGCTCTAAGTTATATTGCCACTCTTTACCAAACACTTCTTGTTTTACCACAACTTCGTTAATCTTAAAAGCCGACTCTTTTAGTCTTAAAGTAATATTTGCATTGTAGTTGGCTGAATTAAGTACCATTTTTTGTGTTTCATATCCCAAAAACGATACAACCAACATATAGTTTCCATCGGGAAAATTCAACTCAAAATATCCATCTTTATTGGAAGTTGTGCCTATGGTGGTATTGTTTAAATAGATTGATGCTCCCGGAAGAGATATATTGTCTTCGGAAATAATTCTTCCTGTAATGGTGTGTTGTGAAAAGCCATATTGAAACGCTAATAATGCGATAAATAGGAATAAATGCTTCATTGATATAATTTCAATTATGTTAATGATATGATGGCAAATATATAAATTTATATAGAATAGAAATAAGTACATCATCGAAATGAGAATTATGCCATTTATAATCTGAATTCACTCAATTAAAAAGTCTTATTTTCTTTTGGGCAAATTCAGATTACAACGGCAATGAAAGATTATATTTGCAGCCAATAAATAAATCCGCAAGGGATTTAATTGAAAATACATAAAAAGAAAGCAATGAAAATATTATTTATCGACTCTACTCACCCTTGTTTGGGAGAAATATTAGAGCAGGCAGGATTTGATTGTACTTATGCTTACCATAAAAGTAAAGAGGAAATATTAGCTCTTTTCCCTTATTTCGAAGGTTTTGTTATTCGCAGTAAAATTAAGCTGACCAAAACAGAACTAGACTTGGCTACCAATTTAAAATTTATTGCACGAGTAGGAGCTGGTCTTGAAAATATCGATGTAGAATATGCCGAAAGTAAAGGTATTGTCTGCTATAATGCACCAGAAGGCAACCGTGATGCAGTTGGTGAACACGCCGTGGGTATGCTGTTGGCTCTATTTAATAATTTATATCGTTGCAATTGGGAGGTTCGTAATGGTAAGTGGCGACGTGAAGCCAATAGAGGTATCGAAATTATGGGAAAAACAGTGGGTATCATTGGCTATGGTAATATGGGATCTGCCTTTGCTCGTCGATTGAGCGGTTTTGGTTGTAAAGTAATTGCTTATGACAAATATAAAACCAACTATACCGATGCTTATTGCGAAGAAAAAGAATTGGCTGATTTGTTTGAACAGTGTGATATATTGAGTTTACATGTACCTCAAACACCCGAGACGATTTATATGGTTAACGACTCATTTTTAAGTCAATTTAAAAAGCCAATCTATTTAATTAATACAGCAAGAGGTAAAGTGGTTTGTATTGCCGATTTAGTGAAGCATTTAAAATCAGGACAGGTAAAAGGAGCTTGTTTAGATGTTTTAGAATATGAAAAAACATCATTTGAAGATTTACACGCCAATAATATGCCCGAAGCATTTGAATATTTAATTGGAGCCGACAATGTGTTGCTATCCCCTCATGTTGGTGGCTGGACACATGAATCGAATGTAAAGTTGGCAGAAGTATTGGCTCATAAAATTATCAAGCAATTTGGCTGATATTGGTTTTTATGTACTGAATCGCTAAATACAAAAATATCCTTGCGGAAATTCCGCAAGGATATTTTTTGTTAGTTCTATATTAAAAGAGGGTTGGATTCTCTCTACTTTGTCCTTTTGTCTTGACCTTACCTATAAACAATAGAAGATTTCTATTACAAAGAGCCTTTGATCTATGTTGATTTTAGGGGCTAATGATAAAACAATTAGCAATATTGCTAATTGCTCATTACTAATTGTTAATTGTATTGGCGAAAGTATTTTATACTAACGATTTAATCACCGCCTCCATTTTATTGTATTGTTGCTCGATACTTTGTAATAATTTGTATTGAGCACGAGCACGAATCAAGTTGTGTTCTGCTGATTTCACTTTATAATAATTATCACCATCAATATAATCCATCAGAAAACGCAACACTTGTTCGTAAGTGATATATTTCGCAGAAAATGCCAAGTACTCTTTTTCAATGGGCGATAAAAACTGTTTTGCCTCACTTAAATATCCTTTAGCATAAGCCTCAAAAATCGCGATATCCATGCTCACATTATCTAGATTTTCATCATCTTCTAAACCTGTGTTGGTATAAGAGCGAATGGCATCGCCAAAATCATTCAATACGGTGCTATTTAAAACCGTATCTAAATCAACAACACAAAGCACATCGCCATTTTTATCGAATAGAATATTATTGATTTTGGTATCGTTATGCGTTACTCGTGTAGGAATTGTACCCGCTTCTACCAACTCCCCAAAGTGTAACATCTCTTCTCTTCGGCTCTCAATCCATTGAATTTCTGCTGCCACCTTTTCTTTTCTGCGGTAGAATATCAGTTAAAGGAGTCTGAAAATCGGCAAGCATAGATTGAAACTTTCCTATCCCCTTTCCTCCAGCATAAGCCAGTTCTAAAGAATCAGCTTTTTCGTGAGTTACACTACCAGCAATAAACAAACAAACTGTCCAATAATCGCCATTGCTATCTAAATGATATAGCCTATTATCGTTGGTAGAAATAATGGTCATTGCTTCACGCAACACATCACCACCATTGGCTTTTACAATACTTTTAATGTGATTGCTCACCATTAAAATATTCTCCATCATTGCGGGAATATTCTGAAAGATATTTTTGTTTTT
>PDWI01016465.1_pt1 | contig 11080 bp, 9 predicted proteins | sample 1430891 | NCBI WGS metagenome assembly PDWI01 (sample SAMN01162508, study PRJNA174530) | Oral metagenome, whole genome shotgun sequencing project. | biome: Marine environment; feature: Marine mammal; material: Swab sample of the gingival sulcus; isolation source: swab sample of gingival sulcus... | reverse complement strand
GTTTCGCCGCGATTTGCGTTTAGGGGATAATCATGGCCTGGCAGAGGCTTTAAAAGCTGCCAAAGCACGTCAATTTGCGGTGCTCCCCATTTTTATTTTCGATGAAAATATCCTAAAAGACTTACCTAAAGATGATGCAAGAGTGACGTTTATTGCGGATTGTTTGCAGCAAATGCAGACGGAATTAGCTGAAGAAAATAAAACTTTTCAAGTTTATCACGGTGAACCGCAAACAGTTTTTAAACAGCTGATTGAGAAATACGATATTCGTGCGGTATTTTGTAATCATGACTATGAACCACAAGCCATGCAGCGTGATTTGGCAGTAAAAACCATACTAAATGAGTATAATGTGGCATTTCGACACTTTGCCGACCAGGTGATTTTTGAAAAAGGACAAGTGCTGAAAGCGGATGGTAAACCTTATACGGTGTTTACGCCGTATAAAAAACGCTGGCTACAGCAGTTTGATGCAGAAAATGATACCTTTGCCTATGGAACGAATTGGACAACTTTTGCTACATTGGAAAATTTTTCTGCAATTTCTTTATCTCTAGCAGACATAGGTTTTTGTCGTTCGTCAATAGCGGTTAAGCCCTATCATTTTGATGGATTACAAAACTATCAAGAAGAACGAAATTTTCCTGCACAAGATAAAACTTCTCATTTATCGGTACATTTACGCTTTGGCACGATTAGCGTTCGCCAAGCACTCAGAAAAGCCTTAGCTGTCAATGATACGCTGGTTTCAGAATTAATTTGGCGTGAATTTTTTATGCAAATTTTATGGCATTTTCCTCAAGTCGTTAAACAAAGTTTTCGTCCCGCCTATGACCGCATTGCATGGCGAAATAATGAAACAGAATTTCATGCGTGGTGTGAGGGGAAAACGGGTTATCCTTTAGTTGATGCAGGCATGCGAGAGCTCAATGAAACGGGCTATATGCACAATCGGGTCCGCATGGTGGTTGCCAGTTTTTTGTGTAAACATTTGCTGATTGATTGGCGTTGGGGTGAGGCGTATTTTGCCCAAAAATTACTGGATTTTGATTTATCTGCCAATAATGGTAATTGGCAGTGGGCGGCAGGCAGTGGTTGTGATGCTTCGCCGTATTTTCGTATTTTTAATCCAATGATACAGGCGAAAAAGTTTGACCCCAAAAATCACTATATTCAGCGTTATGTTCCTGAGTTTGGTACGCCAGATTATCCACAACCCATTGTCGATCATAAAATGGCCAGAGAACGTTGTTTAGCAGCTTATCAGGTGGTTAAGCAGTAATTACCTGCTTTCATAGGTCAATAGAGTATTTATCATAAGGTACTAATTACACTATAATGGAAACAACTTTCAATATCGCGAAATAAAAAATATTCAATGTCAGAATTTATCAATACGGCTCTTTTGCCAATTAGTTTAGCTATTATTATGTTGGGTGTTGGTCTATCAGTAAAGTGGTCAGATTTTACCGCTTTAAAACAACAAAAATCAGTGATTGTGGGCGGGTTTATTTTACAAGTCATTGCTCTGCCGATACTGGCTTTTTTATTGATTAATCTTTTTGATATTCGCGGTGAGTATGCGGTTGCCATGATGATTGTTGCTTGTTGTCCCGGAGGCGTGACCAGTAATGCTTTAACTTTTGTTTTTTCCGGGGTTGTTGCGTTGTCAGTGGTATTGACTTTATTATCGAGTTTGGTTGCCCCGCTGACTATTCCTTTAGTGACGGACTGGAGTTTGGCCCATTATTTGGGGGAGCATTATCAGGCAGATTTTTCTTTATTGGCAACCGTGGGTAAGTTATTTGTACTCTCTATTGTGCCTATTTTGATTGGCAATGCGGTACAGTATTTTTTCCCCGCTTGGTGTCAACGAAATCATCAAGTCTTTAAAAAGTTGTCAGGGGCTTTATTTATTACCGTCATTCTGGCGATGATTGTGGTTAATATTTCCTTATTGATTGATACGATTCAGCATTTAGGATTATTCATTATTATCATGGCTTGTTGTGCCATTGCTTTGGGCTACTGGGGCAGTCGGTTATTTACTCAAAATCCACCACAACGCCTAACCTTAGCCATAGAAGTGGGTGTTCAAAATGCGGGCATGGGACTAATTATTACAGGGACCGTGTTAAATAATCCAACCATGTCTTTTGCTTTAATTGCCTACGGGATTGTCATGCAGATACCGACCTTGTTGTTTGCAACAATAGTAAGGTAAATTAATCACCTTATCAGAAATATACTAATGGTCGCTAACTTACTAGAATGACGGTAGAAAATGCCGTTTACTTATCTTAATTAGCAAAGCTAAAATTGCCAAAGTGGACTGAACCAAAACAATACAAGCCGCTGTTGAGGCATCTAAATAAAAACTAGCAAGCACTCCCGTAAATGCTGAAATAATCGCTACACTAATAGCAACAATTAGTAACTTAGAAAATGATTTTGTCAGTAGATAACCCGTAATACCCGGGGCAATCAGCAGGGCAACAACTAAGATAACGCCGACAGCTTGGATAGAGGCGATAATTGTCAAAGCCAATAGTGTTAGCATCATATAGTGTATTAAAGATACTGGCAGGCCTGCAACACGAGCGTGGGCGGGGTCGAAGCTATAGAGCATAAAGTCTTTCCATTTGAGTAGCATAATGACAAAGACGATACTACAAATAGTGAGGGTTTCTATGAGTTCTGCTTGACTGATACCCAGTAAGTTACCACGAATAACGTGCATTAAATGTTGCTCAGTTTCAATTTGGCTGACCATTAAAATCCCCAGTGCAAACATACCTGAGAAGATAATGCCCATGACGGTATCTTCTTTGATACGGCTATGCTCTCGCACGTAGCCCGTAAATAGAGCACAAAAAATCCCAGAGGAGAAGGCCCCGATAGAATAGGGGAAGCCAATAACTTCCGCCAGTGCAATACCCGGCAAAACGGCGTGAGAAACTGCATCCCCCATCAGTGACCAACCTTTTAAAACTAAAAAGCAGGATAAAATGGCACAAACAACGCCAACAAACAAAGCCGCCAATAGAGCATGCTGCATAAAAGGAAATTGCAGTGGTAATATGATACTTTGCCAAATATTAGTCATGACTTACCACCCTCAGCGCCAGAATGACGGTACTTTTTTTGTCGGGATTGGGCAATCAGTCCATGCTTGGGTGCCAATAAAAAGGCAATGAAAAAAATCAGTGTTTGGAAGACCACAATCATTGCTCCCATAACGCCATTAAAATAGTAGCTTAAATAAGCACCTAAGGTTGCGGTAAAAAAACCAATTAGCGTTGCCAGTATCAGCAGCCGCTCAAATCTGTCTGTTAAGAGATAAGCGGTTGCCCCTGGTGTGATAACCATGGCAATGACCAGCACAGCGCCTACCGTTTGCAAAGAAGCAACAGTGCAAGCACTGAGCAGCGTAAAAAAGAGAACTTTTAATCCTACAACAGACAAGCCACACGCCGCCGCGTGAGTTTCGTCAAAGAAAACCAGCATAATCCATTTGAGTAGCATAATCAGCATAGAAACAGTGGCAATAATAACGATTTGCCATAAATCACTATCGGCGATACCAATCATATTGCCAAAGATAATGCTTTTTACATCAATGGAAACAGGGTTGAGCGAAATTAGCAACAGCCCTACGGCAAAAAAAGTCGTGAAAACAAAACCGATAATAGCATCTTCTCGAAGTCCTGAAATTTGTTTTAATATGGCCATGCTAATGGCAGCTAAAAAGCCACTGAGAAAAGCGCCAATTGCATAGGGAACGCCTAAGGCATAAGCACCCGCAACCCCTGGAACGACAGAGTGAGAAAGCGCATCACCAATCAATGACCAACCACGCAACATGAGATAAGCCGATAAGAAAGCACAAACCGCACCGACAATTCCAGCGGCAAAAATGGCTTTGTTCATATAGGCGTAGCCAAAAGGCTCTAATAGAATATCCATTTTTACTCCTTTATTCCGTTGAATTTGTGTTAGCTAAATTTTTCTTAGTTACTGATAGACTGCTATCAGCTTGGTCGGATTTATCTTTGCGAGACATGGGTGGTTCTTCCGCTGTTTTTCCGTAGAAAACGACAGGGCGTTCATCATCGGTAACAATGGTGACACGGCGTTCATCGCTATCTTCGTGTAAAGTATCCCCGCCAAGGTGAATATGTTTTAAAATTCCGCCGAATGTTTTTTCCAAATTCTTTTGTGTATAGGTTTCTGTGGTTTCACCCGCAGCAACAATGGTTTTATTTAAGAGGATAACCTCGTTACAGTAATCGGGGACTGTTCCTAAGTTGTGTGTGGAAACCAGCATAAGATAACCTTCGCTACGCAAGGCTTTCATCAATGCCATAATGGCATTTTCTGTGTTGACATCAACACCCGTAAACGGTTCGTCTAAGAGTATAATACGGCTTTGTTGGGCTAAAGCTCGAGCGAGGAAAACACGTTTTTTTTGTCCGCCTGACAATTCACCAATTTGCCGTTTGGCGAGGTCTTCAACACCCAGTCGTTGCATGGCTTTTTTAACAATTTCATGATCTTCTTGACTCGGCCGACGTAGAAAACCCATAAAGCCAAAACGCCCTTGCATGACCACATCGTAGACCAAAACAGGAAAACTCCAATCAATATTTTCCGACTGCGGGACATAAGCGACTTGGCTTTGTTTGAGGGCTTTTTTGACAGGTAAGCCACCCAATAAAATTTTGCCTTGTTGGGGTTTGACTAACCCCATGATACTATTGAAAAGTGTTGATTTTCCACTGCCGTTGATGCCCACCAAGGCACAAATCGTATGACTTTTTAAAGCAAAAGAAACACCGTACAAAGCGCGGTGTCCGTTGTTGTAAGTCATTGAAATGTTTTCAACACTGAGTGAGGCACGCGTTGTACCGTTTGGTGTTGATGTTTGGACGTTTGTCATGCTTAAAGCCCCTTTGTCTGTTGTCTTATTTATTTTGATTAAAGCCGTCAATAATAGTGTCTGTTGTGACTCTTAGCAGGTCGAGATAGGTTGGCACTTTGCCACCTGCTTTAGACAGCGAATCAACATAAAGTACCCCGCCATAGACTGCCGGTGTTTCAGCGGCAACTTGTTTAGCGGGTTTGTCTGAGATAGTGCTTTCACTAAAAACAACGGGGATATTTTGGGCTTTGACTTTGTCAATGAGTTGTTTAATTTGTTGCGGCGTGCCTTGCTGATCAGCGTTAATTGGCCACAAGTAGGCTTCTTTTAAACCGTAGTCACTGGCTAGATAAGAGAATGCTCCCTCACTGCTAACCAGATAGCGCTGTGACTCGGGTATGGTTTGCATGGCAGTGCGAATTTCTTTATCCAGCGCCTTGATTTTATCCGAGTAGTTTTTTGCGTTATTATTATACGCTTCAGTATTTTTTGGATCGTATTTTATTAGGGCTTTGCGAATGTTATCAACATAGATTAAAGCATTGGTTGGTGACATCCATGCGTGTGGATTGGGCTTGCCGGAATAAGGGCCTTCGTAAATAGATTGTGGTTTAATACCTTCTGTAACCACAACTGAGGGGACATCGTGAACGTTGGCAAAAAAACGTTCAAACCAACGTTCTAAGTTCATCCCATTCCAGAGCACAAGATTTGCCGATTGTACTTTGATGATATCACCAGGTGTTGGCTCGTAGCCATGGATTTCCGAACCGGGTTTGGTGATGGAAACGACGTCGGCAGCGTCACCCGCAACATTGGCAGCAATATCTTGAATAACGGTAAAAGTCGTGACAACTTTAAATTTAGTATTTCCATTTGTTTCATCTTTTTTGATGATGTTTTGTTTGAAAAGTAATACCACCAGAATGACGGTAATAATTACGACTAATGAAAATATTTTTGTTTTTTTCACTTTTTACTCCTTATGAATGATGGGTAAGCATTTTGGTTATTGCTAAATTATTGTTATGTGGTTACAATGGTCAGCTCAAAAACTTTCAGCCATCCTACACCAAAACCCACCTTATTGCAAATAAAAATCATTCTCAATTGAATTAAGGTAAACTTTTATTAAGTTATTTTAGTTTTGCAAAAATTTCACCTATAATTTATGACTTTTATTTAAACGCTTCAATTCATTATATATGAAAAATATTTTATTTAAGTTTATTGTTATTTTGTTGAGTTTTCCATTCATTGCTTTAGCAAAAGATTATCCTACTGAAACTAAACCTAAAACGTATTACCAAGAAAATAATATCGCTTTAGATAATTTGCAATTAACCAACGAACAAATGACGCCGTTTCAAAACACGACAGAAGAATTAGAAATAACGGAAGAAACCCTATTAGCCAATCCACAGTTATTGCAGAGAACGATGGAAAGCACTTTGATGCGGCGGTCAATTGCTCAAATTAAAGCCGTGTTACCGATTTATAAAAAATCAGAGTATGCAGATCCTATTCTCATTCATTATGCCAATGCGCTAATTAATCACAGTGAAGGACGTTATAAAAAAGCAGTGGATTCTTATCGGGAGATTCTCGTTCAAGAGCCTGATTTATTTCCAATACGCTATAGTTTGGCAACGGCACTGTATCAGAGTAAACAATTTGATGCGGCACTACAGCAATTTGAAAAACTTCGAGCCGCGCCACTGCCGAAAAAAATGGCGACATCCGTCAATCAAGCGATTACGGCGATTAAGCGTCAGGAAGATTGGCAGTTTTCACTGAATTTCTTTATTAAGCGAGAAAAAAATATTAATGATGCTCCAAAACAGCGAATCATGCAGTTGGGCAAAGGAGCTTACTTTAAATTTGATAAGCCTGAAAAAGCCAATGGTATCCATCTGGATTTGGGGGCGAGTAAGCGGTTTAATTTACAAAATGCTTGGTATAGTAAATTACGATTAAATCTTAATAGTGATTATTTTTGGGATAATAAAAAATACAATGACTTACATTTGCGTGCGGGTTTGGCTTTGGGTTATCAAAATAGCCAATTAACGGCTGAAATCGAGCCTTTTGCGAGAAAACGCTTTTTTAGTAATCGTGCTTATTCGACAACGTTAGGGGCAAAAAGTTGGATAAACTACCGCTTTAATCCGAAATTTAGTCTTTCCAATACGACATCTATCGCTTATGAAAAATTTGATACTCGTCACCATCTAAACGGTGGTCGCCAGTTTACGAGTATGATGGGTGTTTATACACCGAGTGCCAAGCAGTCTTGGTTTGCAGGCGCCAGTTATTACCGCCATAAAGCAAGAGATTTAGATGATCACTTTAACAGCAAAGGCATTTTTCTAGGTTGGGGGCAAGTATGGCCCAAAGGTTTATCCTCAAAAATTTTACTTTCTGCTAATGAAAAAACCTATAAAGGGGCGGATATTTTCCGTATCAAACGCCAAGATAAAACCTATAATGCCGAGCTAACATTATGGCATAGAGGTATTCATTTTTATCATCTAACGCCTAAATTAGTACTGTCTTGGGAAAAAACCAACAGTAATCACTTTTATTACGATGATAGGAAAGATGTCCAGTTAAACGTGGTTTTTTCTCGTGATTTTTAAACTATTCTTGTTTGAGTGCCTTTGTGTTTTTTTTCGGAATTGTAACGTACCGCTCCTATCTGCATTTAGTTACGTTTCTATTTGCACCACCGTCAAGCGTTGCTATCTGCACGGTGCAAATAGGTCGGGTACTTTTAACTAGCTGTCCTTTCGGTGTCAAATTAGTAGATAACGTTCGGAATTGCATGATACAAGTAGGCATATAACTAATTCCAAGTGCCGGTTGATTCGAACAGCCAAGTCTTATCATCCACTCCTGTCACTTTGAGTCGACTACCAACTGTTGTTGATGCCATTTCTTCTCCAGGCCCCTTACCTATAAAACTATCACCATTACTGGGGCGAACAGCAACATTATATGGAGCGTCCACCGAAAACTCAAACTCTAGACCCTTTTCGCAGGGCGGCAGCTGAAACCGTTGACCAGCCTCAGCCGTGTAATTAGTAAAAAAACCACCAGTAAAATCCAACGATAATGGTGATGGACTCACTGGGTTGACTATCACTTTTCTTAAATATCCAGAGAATTCCCCCCTATCACTTGTGAGTATCTTTTTCCCGGATTTAGTATAGGACTCTTTTTTTCCGTTAGCAAAATAATAATCGCGCCATACAGCCGATGCCCCATATGCCCAGACGTCTATAAATTGACCGGTATCGTTAGCCGGGCGTGCTTTTCGGCTAACAAACGAATCCTCTGTCTTACAGCACGCGGGTTTTCCGAAATAGAATGAATCATTGCTGAGACCGCTATTGAACGATACATTGCCGTCAAATTTGCCGTCTTGTAAGCCAATCGACATCAAGTTAGTTCCCCAAACTCTAGCCCCGTAACTGTTTAATTCCCATGCTGCATTATCTTTTTCACAAAGATTTATACCCATTTGTGCGCGGGTAGATTCGTTATATGCATAAACAACCGAAGCTCTGCCACCTGTGGCTGGGTCAGCCGGTCTCGTATCTATGAACAACGCCGGATGATAGTCACCAACGATCCGCTCCGTATTACCATTCGTACTGCCCGTGTTATCGTGCGTACGCCGGAAAACAACCCGCGCATTTTGCCAGGTATTTCTTGCCCAGTCTCGGCCGCTTTCGTCAATGACCGTTTGAAAATCCTTCAAGACATTATAGATACCACGCGCGTCCCAATTTACTCCTTGGGCTATCTTTAGTGTACTATTTTCTGGAAGGGCATTTAAAGCGTCATAGACTTGTTGGTTGACATCGGTGTGATCTGCAATGATACCAAAATCATCTGTGGTATAGAGTGACTGCGGCTGACGATGCCACCGCCCATTAACAGATGTATCTGAGGCGATTATAATACCTCTATCTTCGGGGGATTCATCTGCGTTTTTCCATTTAAATACTCCACCGCCGCCCGGGGTTTCTTTATAGTATGATCTAACATAAACCACCTCACTATCATCTGCTTCATACTTACGTAGCGCTGCAACACTGTCAATGGACGTTAGTTTTTTTATGGCTTGCAAAAGCTGGTTGTTTTTTAACTCCGATGAGGTTAGACCAGCCTCACTTACTAAATTGAACCCCTCCTCATTCATTGAATTCACAAACTGCTGAATACTGTTCAGCCACTCAGCTGAAACGATTGTACCAGGTTCGCCAGTTAAGGGGTTACCGTCTTTGAATTCAAGTTCTTGATGTTCTATTTTTATCATAAAAATACCTTAAAATATCTTAATTATGTTGTTTGAAAAATACATTTGTATGAGCAGGCTTTAGTCGATTAAATAATGTCTCTAAACTGCCTTCATAGAATAAGACCAAAGGCTCACCCGCCGCGCTGTCACCCGCGCGAAAGTAATGGGATTTCATATCTCCGGCAAGCACATTAACAAGCCATATATATATAGCATCGGAATTCCATAATTTGTCACCCGCGCGGGAAACACCCGCTCTAAATGGCTGAGGTTCTTCAATTGCAATCTCTACCCCGTGAGCGGCGGCCAGTTCAATAAAATAACGGCGTGATAGGCCGCCGGTAGCATTGATTTTCGCCAATACGTCGGCGGTTCGCTGCTGTACCGTTTTGCCCCGGTAGTCCAAACCGTAAACCCGCTCGTAATCCAACAGTAACGTCCCGGCAGTGGCAGGGTGCAGGGCGTCGGTAACTCGTTGACTTTGGCGGTCAGCGGTCGTTAAGGCAGCAGCGTCAAAGGCCATTTCACGCTGAACCGCCTCAGCGGCCACGTCGTAGGCCACCGGCGGCAACAGGTCAAGCAGCTTTTGTTGATAATCGTGGGTCATAGTGCCTCAACTGTCAGCGAGCCCAGCTTGTACCAAACAACGCCGCCGCCCGGCGGCTGCAGGTTGGCACTTGGGTTAATAAGTTGTCTATCATCAACCCCGCGCGTATCGGTGATAACGCCCTCAATCTGTGATTTAATCACTTCTTGATTGGGTGCTAAATCGGCAAAATAAGCGTGCAAGCCTTCATTAATGCGCTGGCTAACGATGTTTAAATCCTCGTCCGTTGCTACTTTAACGCTAATATCCACCACCTCGGTGGCGGGGGCGTAAACGCTAACATCTTTAGCTGTGACCGGCCGTACTTGGTCAATAAATGCCTGTGTAGCGGCAATCACTTCATCACTGGGCAGCCCCTCTTGTCCGGTAATAACGACGTCCACTGTGCCCAACCCGCGACGGAGTGGGAAGACGTAGGCTTGAGCCACGCCGGGGACAGATAGCGCCCATTGTTTGTAGTCATTAGCGTTACCGCCGGCGGGCGGTAATCGCAGCTTTGATAATAACCTTGATAATAGCGAGGCGTCCGTTTCCTCATCGCCGCCACCGACGGCAGCGGCAAAAGTCACCGCCGATTGCACGTCAGCGATGGCGGTTAGTAATTGCCCGGTTTGGGTAGGGATATTAGTATGACTGCCTGACCGGCTAGCAGATGCCACCACATCAACCGCACCGCCCGCCCCAATGGTGGCCGCGGTAATGGTTTTAAATGTGGTATCGCTGTTTTGAGGTTTAACCTCCGTGCCGAGTGGGATAACAGTATCAGCCGCGCCGGCAAAAGTCACGACGGCGGCCGATGGGGTGGCCGGCTTCCTAAATATATAATGCAGCCCGGCATGTAGTTCTAAAAAATCACTGTCGGCAGTGTCGGGGAAAATTTGCCGAGCAATCCAAGACTGGTGGGCATACAGCCCGCTAGCACAACTAGCAATGGACGAGGCGCGAACGAAGTAATCACTGTCCGGGGCGGTGTCGGCTTGGGGGTTAAGCGACTGCAAGTCGCGCAAAATATCATCGCGGATTTGCTCGAATATAGGTATCTTAAATGCCATTTAAATAACCTTTACGTGGTGTTTAAAGGTGTGAGACTCGCCACGGGCGTCTATGACGGCGATTGATAGTAATAAGCGGCCGTTATGCGGTTGGCGTGGCGTCACTTCAATTGATTGAGCGCGCCCATCAGCGATGATGGGCGCGAGTGCCTCCTCGGCGTATTGTTGGGCAATCAAGCCCACCCGGGCGAGGT
>PDWI01009579.1_pt1 | contig 11080 bp, 5 predicted proteins | sample 1430891 | NCBI WGS metagenome assembly PDWI01 (sample SAMN01162508, study PRJNA174530) | Oral metagenome, whole genome shotgun sequencing project. | biome: Marine environment; feature: Marine mammal; material: Swab sample of the gingival sulcus; isolation source: swab sample of gingival sulcus... | reverse complement strand
TGATGTTTTTGTTCTTACGGGAAATCTTGATGGCGAAAAAAATTGTTTTTTAATATCAATTGAACCAAAGAAAGAATTTGTCAGGAAATTATTTAAAAAAATACCAACAAAACCGATTGTTGAAAAGATACATACTATAATTATCGATGAGTTATTAAAAGCAAAAATAGAAATTATTGAAGAATAGCTCCCGATAGAAGCTTTTATACTCGGTTCGTTATCTGCTACGAGAAGGAAAAAGGTTTGGTTTATGTACGAAATAATTATGTATATTTTAATATAATTATGGCACAATCCAAGTGTTGGAACAGTAAAAGACAATAAAACTTCTGCGAAAGTTGAAATATTATATAAGGATAAAAAATGTGGTTATATTTCTATTAGAAAAAATAATCTCACATTTTATTTATCTTTTGGTATTCAATCTTGTAAGGGGGTGATTGGGATTGAATACGCCAATTTATCTTTTGAAGACAATATTTTATTTTTGCAAAGTGATAACAAGCCTGATAAAATTATAATGAAATTAAATTGTTCTAAAAGCAAAATGAATCAGCCAAAAATAGCCGGCTTTATTGCCGAAAAAAAGAACATTATTGTTTTTATTTATCGTAAAACAAATAAAATCAACTATTTAATCCGTATGGATTACTATAAAAACAACGAAAAATTACATCTTGGCTCTCGGTTTTACGGCCGATTTTATCCGAGCAGATGTGATATTTCGCCCGACGGACGACATTTTTTATATTTTGCAATGGGGCATTCTAAAAAATATCAAAAGAATTTTCCGGCTTGGACGGCAATTTGTTCACCGCCTCAAATAACCGCTCAATTTTTATTGGGGCATTATGATACTTGGGGTGGAGGTGGAGCTTTTTTGAGCGAAAACAAAATTTTTATAAATAATACGGGGGCAGAACCCTTGTCGAATGAAAAATTTAATCGCTATCGCATTAAAAACAAAGACAATATACAAGAAACAGATTTCAAAAGAGATGACGGATGGCGAATAACTGAAACCCAACAGGTCTCAGCAAATAGTTTTCCGCCTAAGTTTATCGAAAAGACGACAAAAAACATTACGATTAAGAAAAAATACGAATATCACGAACTTTACGGCAAAGGTAAAAATCGTGGCGAATTTGATATGTACAGCTATACTTTTATAAACAACAATACCAAAGATGAAACGGAAATTCCAATATGCCAATGGGCAGATTTTGATAACTTCGGACGCTTATTGCTTGCATGCGGAAGTGAAATTAAAATTTATAAAAACTATCGTCAGCTATCAGAAAATAAGCCGATAAAATCTTATGATTTTGAAGAGTTGATGAGTAACTGAACTAAAAACAAATGTACGAATAAAAATATGAAATACAAAAATTATAAATCGGCATTACATAACTTTGCTCATTCATTTATAAGCATTGATTATACAAACAGTCAGCAACTTGCCGTTAATGCGCTGATTGCACTTCACAATATTGGCTGTGAGAGTGTTGCGACTTTTGATTTTATTGATAAATCCATTTTGCCGACACAAGCACAAACAGCTGAAAACCAACAACTCCTGAATGATTACACTGATTGGTTGCCCGAGCATTGTTACAACCATAACTGCGACCCAACGGCATTTGAAAAACTGAGCATTACTATTTCAACGGATTTTGATAACACCCAAGAAAGTGAATACAATAAAAATCATAAAATTTTTACGCTGTCTGCAAAAATACTCTGGAAAGTTGCAAATAAAAATAAACAAGAACAGACCGTCAGCGTTCGGGTGGCAAGACATAAAAAATTTATAGTTTTGCACAATGTAGCATTGTATTAGTCACAATACTGCTTCGTTAAATCGCTGATAATCAGAAAAATGGACAGGATAAAATGACCGATTTTTGAACACAAACCCCAAAATTACTGCCTAAACATTTTCTCGACAATTTCAATTCCAACTACAAGAATATCGTCCATTTGGAAATTTCCGTTAATCCATTTTTCGTGGGTTGTTTTAATTATTTCGTATTGTTCCCGCATTGATTTGTCCGTATTAGCCTGTATGAGTTCACGTAATCGTTTTATCGTAAATTTGAACTCGTCATTACCTCCAAATTGGTCAATGTACCCATCAGAAAACATATAAATACGGTCTCCGGCATTTATTTTTATAGTTTGATATTTGAACGGTTTTTCGATAAAATAAATTCCGACCGGCATTTTATCTGCCTTGTAGGTTTGCAATACACCGTTTTGAACCACAAAAATAGGGTTATTGGCACCGGCAAATTGCATTTCTCTTTTTTTCCGGTCGATAGCAATAACCGACAGATCGATGCCGTCAGAGGTATTTTCGTTTTCGGTTTGTCTCAACGTTTTTTTCAGTTCGTCGCGCAATACGTCAAGCGACACAGCCACGTTGTTGATTTCGGAGCGTCGCGCAATTTCGTTGTATAGCGCAATGCCGAGCATACTCATAAATGCGCCCGGAATGCCGTGTCCGGTGCAATCGGCAGCCATAATAATAATAGAATCTTTTATTTCGCGTATCCAGTAGTAATCGCCGCTAACGATGTCGCGAGGCTTGAAAAATATAAAAAACGACGGCAGTATTTGTTTTATTTGTGCATCGCCGGGCATTGCGGCGGTTTGTATGCGTTTGGCGTACTGAATGCTGTCCGTAATTTGTTGATTTTTATCTTTTATTTCCTTGTTTGCCACCTGCAAAGTTTCCGCAATTGTTTCAATTTCTTCTTTTTGTTGCATAATTTCGGCTGTTCGTTCTTTTACGATTTGTTCCAATTTCAAATTTTCATTTTGCAATCGTTTGGAATTTATTTTAAGCAAAGAATAAACAAAACCGGCAAACAAAATCACGTACAGCGCATAAGCCCAGTATGTTCGGTACCAAGGCGGTTTTATAACAAACGAATATTCACAAATCGGACTTTCTTTGTCAAAAATATTTTTACCTTTTACTTTGAAAGTGTATTTCCCTTCGCGCAAATTCGTAAAATCTTTTTTCGTTTCATTTTTCCAGCTCGACCATTTAGGCGCTTCGTTGTCTTTGCAGAGCGCGAACGAATATAAATTTTTTTCCGATACGTCATAACTTGTAAGGGCGTACTCGAAAGTCAGATTGTTGTTTTTGTAGTCCAAATCCAAAATATAATTTTCCGGTTGCGTCGGGCTGACTGTTGGCGGGCAGTTATCTTCGGTGTAGTACGTTCCGGCAAAAATAACAGAATCTTGATTCATCAACACCTTATCTATTATTGTAAAAATAGGAATGTCATAATTTTTTTGAGTTTCATCAATTTTGTATATTTTTTCGTTTGAAATGACCCACAAATTTTTATCGCCATCTAAGTAGGCGTCTCTAAAATTATTCAATCGCTTGTATGGCGTTGTTTCCAATTGAAATTTACCATTTTCTTTTTTCATCTTGCTAATTAAGTATTTAGCATCTTTATATATATCAATGTAATAAAATTTATTGCTATCAATTTGATTTAAGTTATATAAAAATATCTTATTCAAATGGCCGTCAAAAATAGCTCTATCCTTTTTGTAGCTGTTGTTTTCGTATTTGTATAATCCGGGATTTCCTGTTAAAAAATAAATATTATTGTTTATTTTTTTCACAGCAAAAACAAACAACCCCATTATTCTTTTGCGGCTCATTTTGTACAATTTGTAATTTTCATCAATCTTTATAATGTGCGGTACGCCCTGCATAATACACCAAAGCGTTGTAGAATCTTCTTCGCAAATATTTTTTGCATATTTGTCGTAAGTAGCCAAAACTTCGCTTTCGGTCCATTTATTATTTTTATATTGAATATATTTGAAGCTATTTTTATTTTGGTCCATCACGTAAATTTTCGACGAATCGAAAGTTGATTGATGCAAAAGTATGGTTCTGGTATCGCTTATTTTTTCAATTCTATCATCAAAAATTTCATAAATCCCGTCATCAAAACAATCCAATAAGTGGTGAGTTTGGTCGGGAGTTTTTATACTTTTGACAACAAGATGTTGCGGATAATCGATGTCGGTACCGGGAACGGTTTTGAAATTGTTGGTATTATCCAAATACGCAAGATTTAGGTCGGTGCCGGCATATAACTTACCGTTGTGTTTGCAAATTGTATTTATTGGAGTTTCCAAGTTGTTTTTTTTGTCCCAAAAACTAAACGCCGACGCTATTTCTATCCGCGATATGCCGTGTCCCATGCCGGCCCACAGCTCGCCCTGTCGGTCTTGAAATACCTGTTGAACGGCATCGTTCTGCAAGCCGTCGGAGCTATTTATTCGCCTCAAAATTTCGCCTTTTCGGTCAATAATTATAATGCCGGCATAGTCGCTACACAGGGCGTAAGTGCTGTCTGCAAGCATTGTAGCTTCGTAAATTCCGTTTTCTCGTATAAATTCGTTGGTTGCCTTAACTTTTTCGCTATCCAAATAAGGCTCCACGAGCAATCTTTTAGTTGCATCTTTTTCGTAAGGATTATAAACATAAAGCATTGAATCATTGGCACATAAGACTTTGCCCTCAGGATAAGGCAATGTCATTCGGACTTTAATTTTTTTAGCAAAATCTTTTCCGTAAACAGGTTTCAGAGTATCGTTTTTCATACAAACCAAGCCGGAATCGGTATCGATGTAGAGGCTGTCGTACACCATATACGGATATATTTCGCCATAGTTCGAGTGCCAAATTTTTATACATTCTTTGGGCGATTTTCCGGCCTCGTATTTGTAGCGGTACAGCGCCATTGCGGTCCAAAAATAAACACCCTCTTTTGTTACAAAAACTTTCCAAACATCTGTAAGAACGCGGTCGGCAGAATCCAGATACGCGCACAAATTAAAATATTTTATTTTTCCGTATTCATCGGCTTTTAGGTAGCCAAAATTACTTTCAGAACCTATGTAAACAATGCCGTTATCGTCAATGTCAATAGAAAGAACAGCTTTGCCGGCGTTCAAAAAAAAGTTTTTCCAACTTTGGCCGTTGTACAACACCAAACCTTCGGTTGTGCCGATATACATAACGCCGCGCGGGTCTTGTTTTACGTCCCAAACTTGCGGAGAACTACCTAATTTTTCGGGGTCAAAATTTTTAATAAATGGAGTACCTAACTGTGCAAACGAGTAACACACGTTAAGCAATAAAATTATGGAAATTATTATACGTTTCATAATAAATTTTTGTTCGTAACTATCTGAAAATCAAGCGAATAAAACAATTATTTGTGATTAGTGAAATTTCAGTGTAAATTTATAAAAAATATTTTGTTTAACAATAAATAATTTGAATTTTGCGAACCCCACGCGAGGTTAAGGCTTTTTTATAAAAAAAATAAAACAGTCAAGAACCTCCAAGCGCAAAGGGTTCAACGGGTTTCGCAAGGCGCGCAAAATTTTCTTTTTTCGCTTTGCGGTTAATAAAAAAAAACGATTTTATGAAAAATTTGTGAAAGTTTCACGCCGTTTTCAATTATCAAACATTTCTTCCACTATTTTTATGCCAATAACAAGAATATCGTCAATTTGGTCATTATTTTCCGACCATTTTTCGTGTGTCGATTTAATAATTTCGTATTGCTCCTGCATTGATTTTGATTTGTTTGCGTCTATCAGTTCGCGTAGTCTTTTGCGCGAAAATTTGAAATTATCATCGCCCCCAAATTGGTCAGAATAGCCGTCTGAGAACATATAAATAAGGTCTCCGGCGTTTATTGGAATAGTATGATTTGTAAAAGGTCTTTCAACCAGATGCACTCCAACCGGCATTCTGTCGGCTTTGTAGGTTTTCAATTCGTTGTTTTGTATTACAAAAATCGGATTATTTGCGCCGGCAAATTGCAATTCACGTTTTTTCTTGTTTATCGAAATAACCGACAAATCAATACCGTCTTTCGAGATTAGATTGTCGCCTTTTTGACGCAGAGTTTTTTTGAGTTCGTTTCGCATCAAATCCAGCGAAAGCGCCACGTTTTGAATTTCCGTACGTCGTGCAATCTCATTGTAAAGCGAAATACCGAGCATGCTCATAAATGCGCCCGGAATGCCGTGTCCGGTGCAGTCGGCTGCCATTACGATTATCGAATCGCCAATTTCGCGCGTCCAATAATAGTCGCCGCTCACGATGTCGCGAGGTTTGAAGAAAATAAAATGCGACGGAAGAATTTTGTCTATTTGTTCCGGATTTGGCATTGCGGCGGTTTGTATTCGCTTGGCGTATAGGATACTATCGGTAATTTGTTTATTTTTTTCTTTAATTTCCTTGTTTCGCGACATTATTTCGTCGTTTGCCGTTTGCAAATTTTCGGCAATTGTTTCTATTTCCTCTTTTTGTTGCAGAATTTCGGCTGTTCGTTCTTTTACGGTATCCTCCAATTTTTCGTTTTCTTTTTGTAGTCGTTTGGTATTGAATTTTATCAATAAATAAACAACTGCGATACCCGAAATTATATAAAAAAGATACGCCCAATACGTTCTGTGCCAAGGAGTTTCTATCACAAACGAATATTCGCAAACGGTGCTTTCGGTATCGAAAATATTTTTGGCTTTTACCCTAAAAGTGTATTCGCCTTCAAATAAATTTGTATATTCCTTGTAATTTGTTTTTGTCCAGTGCGACCACGTTCGGGGCTTGCCGTTTCTGCTCAGCGAATACGAATACAAATTCAAATCAGCTTCGTCGTAGCTTGTCAGCGTAAAATAGAAAGTTAGGTCGTTGTCTTTGTATGCAATGTTAGGTATAAAATTTTCGGGCTGTTCGAGGCAAGTTATGTGCTTGTTGTTCAGTGTTTTATAAAATGTGCCTGAAAATATTACAGAATCTTCGTTGATTGTTACTTTTTCGATGAGCGTTTTGATAGGAATATCGTATTCTTTTTGGTTTTTATGCGCAAAATACAATTTTTGAGGCGACGTAAGCCACAAATTTTTGCTTTTGTTCATATAAAACTCATCTAAATATTTTAAGCGCTTGAACGAGGTTGTATCTATTTGATATTCATCGCTTTCCTTGCTTATTATTCCCATTATTTCGTCGCTTATGCCGTTGTCTAATCTCAGATAATATGTGTTTTGTGCAATTTTTTCAATTTCCACTAATTTCAAATCATTCAAGCAACCGTCAAGGAGTGCGGTATCTTTCTGAAAATGGTCGTTTTCATATTTGTAATTGCCATAATTAGTTGTAAAAATCATCTTATTTTCGATAGTCAGAATCTGCGAAAAACTTATGTCCTGCGGCAAACCGCTAAAATCAGGGCTAAGCATTTCGTAATCGTTGGCAATATCTATTTTGTACGGTTTTTCGTCCTCTTGCGAAATTACCCAAAGAAAATTTTTATTTTCTTCGTATATTGTTCCGGTTGTATTGTCCGTTTCCAAAAGAATGTCGCTTGTGAGCCACTCGCCGTCTTTGTATTGAATAAAATATAATTCGTATTGGTCTGATATATAGACTTTTGAAGAATCGACAGATGATTGGAAAAAGAACTCGGGAGTAAAGTCGATTATGTTTATTGTTTTTTTATCTATAATTTCGATAACGCCTACGGAGGTTGAAGCCAGCAAGTGATATTTTCCGTCCGGCAATTTTATATTTTCCAAAATAAAAGATTGAATATCTTTACCGCTAAGGCTTGGCAAACAGCTGAATTTGTCGTTTTCTAAGCAAAATATGCCCAAATCTGTACCGCAATAAGTTTGTCCGTTGTGTGAACAAACATTTGCGATAGGTCCTTCGAGACCGTCTTTTTTGTCCCAAAAACAAAACGGCGACGAAATTTCGATGCGTGAAATACCGTAGCCCAAAGCAACCCACAGCTCGCCTTGTTTGTCTTGATAAAGTTTTTGGATAATGTTGCTTTGCAGTTGGTCTTTATCGTTTATGCGGTCAATTATTTCGCCTTGCGGATTTATTATGATGATGCCATTCGACAGCGATCCCAGCGCGTAGTTGCCGTTACTTAGCGCGATGCCGGTATATACGTTGGCGTCTTTTATAAATTCGTTTGTTTCGGCGATTTTCAGCGTGTCAAAAATAGGACTTGTAACTATTCGGTCCGCGTCGGTTTTGGCAAGCGGATTGTATATGAATAAACCAAGAAACTCGTTGGCACACAGTACTTTACCGTCGGGGTACGGCAGAGTTATCCAAGTTGTGAATTTTTCTGAAAATTCTTTTCCGTAAATTGGTTTTAGGCTGTCGTTTTGCAAGCTAATCATGCCTGCATCTGTCAAAATATACAACGAATCGTTCAGGGTCATCATGTCGTTAAATTCGGTTTCATATTCCCAAATTTTAAGGCATTCTTTGGGCGATTTTTCGGGGTCGGGATTGTATCTGAACAGCGCTTCCAACGACCAAAAATATATCCCGTCGGTTGTGGCAACCGTACGCCAAACATCTGTAAAACGGCTGTATTCGTCGTCCAGTTCTTTGCTCAACGACACATATTCGAGGTCGCCCAAATCGTTGGCTTGCATGTATCCAAATTCGTTTTCCGAACCGATATACAAAACGCCGTTGCTGTCAAAATCCATCGACAAAACGGCTCGCTTATCGGATATTTGGTAGGCTTGCCAATTTTTGCCGTTGAACGACACCAATTTTTCGTTGCAACCAAAATACATAACGCCTCTTTCGTCTTGTTTTATGTCCCAAACTTGCGGAGAAATATTTATTTTTTCGGGGTCATAATTTTTTATAAAAGGCGAACCTAATTGTGCAAATGCGTAACAAATATTAACGAATAATAGTATTGTAGTTATTATATATTTCATAAAAGTTAAACTATTTAGCGGTCGGTTAGAATTGTATTTTTCTGCCCACCTAATATTTAACGTATTGACTAATCATATTATTATAGTATTTTTTTTGCCAAATCCTAATAAATATTTGAACGTAAATATAAAATAATTTTTTATTATTTCAAAAAAAATATTTAACTCTTGCTAATGTTCTCGCAGTCAGCGCTGAGAATTGAGAATTGAGAATTGAGAATTGAGAATTGAGAATTGAGAGTTGAAAATTGAGAATGGTGTAAACCCTCACAATAGTAATTATAATGTTGATTGTCAGTGTTTTTTTTTGGGGGGGTAAATTGTTGATTGTGAGGGAGTTATTGTTGCTCTAATCTTGCGAGCTTTTATTATTTTTAACACTTTTTATTCATGTTCAATTGTTGGTTTTGGAGGTTTTTCAGAAATTTCTATTTCTTTTGTAATTGTTTGTGTTGTGTTGTCGGTGTAGGTTATCGTAAGCGTAACTGTGTAAGCACCTGTGGTAGCGTATGCGTGCATTGGCTTTTGTGCTACGGAGGTAGTGCCGTCGCCAAAGTCCCAAATTAAATTACTTATTTTTGAATAATTTTGTATCGAAAAATTGCGAATATTATCACAGTTATCGCCGGATACCGAAATTGTATTTATCAATGAGAATGTTTGAAAGATAGTTGGTAAGCCTTCGTTTGACGATTTTGGAGATAAATTAATTGAATTTAAAGAAAAATTACACGAACTGCCAAAATTATTCGGATTATTAATCACAGATAAATACTTACTAAGCATTGAAATATAAATTTTTCCGTCAATAGCAACTTGAAGCGCGCCAGAACTTAATGTATTGGAGGGCGGATACTTAAACTCTGCTATTGTTTGAATATTTGAAAAATCCGGCATATTATCTACGATTTTTACTTGTAATATTTGTGTTTTCCACGTTAAAAAATTTGTTAAATTTAGGTAGGCGTATTGTCCGTTTGGCGAAAATTCTATTCCATAAAATGTACTGTTTGTATATGCCGGAGATGTTGCAATAAGTTGCAATTTTCCTGTGCTTCTGTCCAAACTAAAAAACTCAACTTGTGTTTTGCTCTCTACGTTTGCCATTGATATATCGGCACACATCATTAGGTCGTTGCTTGGAGACGTTTTTGCTTGCCCGTACCCCGCAAGAGTATTTAGTCCGACAGCAGAAATGACCGGAGTTGAGGTGAGACCGTTTTCGGTCAGCAAATAAGCATACCACTGATTTGTTTGGTTCTTACGTGAAAAAATCCATATATCGTTACCGTTTGCATGAAATGCAGCTGTAATTTTTTCGGACGATTCTTCAAGTAATTTAATATTTTTTTTACTCGGCAAAATTATTCCAAAACCATTATTTTGATTTATATCAACCACCGAATAACAAAAACCGTTAGAGCCAATGTCGGCGGCAGAAGTGGTGAAAATATAGTATAAATTGGGAGTAGAATTGTGTTTTACAATCATAGCTGATTGAGTAGATGATGTATGTCCGTACAAACCCGAACCATTTGGCATTATCTGGTGATTTTTAGTCCAAACGGTTACTCCGTCTGTGTAGAAAAGTAAATTTCCATTTTCATCACTTGCAACCGACGAACCTTCTAAGGTGTTTATTTGACCGTCGGTAAGTAAAGTAGGTGGATTTGTGTTAAAATCAAGCCCCGCATTTTTTCCAAAATACCAAATAGCAGCCTGTTTGTTTTGTGCCGAAACACATAAACTAAAAAATAACGATATACATAAAAAACACGCACGCCCCCAAAAAGCGACTGTTTTTTTATTCAAAATTTCCATTCCGCTTGCATTAAATTTTTCATTTATCTCAAATAAATAAAAAATTCTTTTCAAATATTTATGTTTTCTGATTAACCTGGCTTCAAAGGTAATAATTTTTTCAAAAAAAATAAATAGGTTTTGAGAATAAGCGAGTTGGCTTGCAGAAATATATTTGTTAATATGTTGATTATTAGGCTTTTATGTAAACAAACGAAGCTATAATTATTAATGTGTTGTAAACTTTGAGGTCAGAAAATAGATTGAAAATCACTAAGTTCCACAACAAAAAAAAATAGATTTTTCATGAAAATCCCTTAATTAATAATGTGTTTTTACAAAAAAAATGTGTAATTTTGTACAGAAAATAAAATTACCTCAAATCCGAAGGTTTATTTGGTTACTATTTGATTATCAGCGTTTTGCGACCTGTTCGTTTCACCTGTTTGGGTGGAAAACATAAAAATAC
>PDWI01009578.1_pt1 | contig 11081 bp, 10 predicted proteins | sample 1430891 | NCBI WGS metagenome assembly PDWI01 (sample SAMN01162508, study PRJNA174530) | Oral metagenome, whole genome shotgun sequencing project. | biome: Marine environment; feature: Marine mammal; material: Swab sample of the gingival sulcus; isolation source: swab sample of gingival sulcus... | reverse complement strand
GTACTGAGTTAGGTAAAAAAGCCAAAGCATACATTGATAAAGGCGATCTGGTACCCGATGACATCACCATTCCTATGATGATTGATCGCATCGAGCAAGACGATTGCAAAAACGGCTGGCTGCTGGACGGTTTCCCCAGAAACAAAGTACAATCCGAAAAACTCCATGCGGCTCTGGAAGAAAAAGGTATTAAACTGGACTATGTCATTGAAATGCTGCTAGATCGAGACGTCGCTAAAAACAGAATCATGGGCCGCAGACTTTGTGAAAATGACAATAACCATCCCAACAATATCTTTATTGACGCCATCAAACCTGACGGAGACAAATGCCGTGTATGCAGCGGTGCCCTTTCCGCCCGTGACGACGATCAGGACGAAGCCGCCATCAACAAACGCCATGACATCTACTATGATACAGAAACTGGCACCCTGGCCTCCTCATACTACTTTAGAGATCTTGAAGGCGCCTCCTTCAAATACATCACCCTAAACGGCGAACAGCCGCTGCCAGACGTAACAGCAGAGCTGATCTCAAAATTGTAACCCCTCAATATTGCATGTCCTTTGGCCGTGTAAGCCCGACCAAAGGACAGTTGCATTATATTCCAAATATATAGGGAACTGGCAGATTCATTTGATCACTTCGGGACCATGTATTGTCGCCGTATTGTCACCCCAAAAATGTCAGCAGAAGTTTGATTGAAGGCAAGATCGTTTTTTAGCTTGCGTTTTACCCCTCATTTTGATACTTAGCGCGGTTATAAATATTTAATATTTAAATCCACCATGAAAGGGGCGATGCTGCTTGAAAGAAATTACGGTCACCGTTATTGATAATGACGTAGAAAAGGCCTTAAGAATTCTGAAGAAAAAAATTCAGAATGACGGGCTTTTCAAACGCCTGAAGGTTAAAAAGCACTACGAAAAACCGTGTCAGTATAGAAGACGTAAGATGAGAGAAGCAATGAGAAGACAACGAATTGCTGCCTCGAGATCTCGCAGAAGACGCAGTTAAGAACTAAAAAGCCCGGCATGTCAGAATGGTCTGATATGCCGGGCTTTTTTTTGTGGACAATCTGAAAATGCCAAACATTTCATACGCCACGTGCCTGGACAAGATATACAGGCTGGGCCGTTTCGGGATCAAGCTTGAACTTGATACCATCTTGAATATCTTAACGTCTCTGAACAATCCCCAAAAAAAATATCATGTGGTACATGTGGCCGGGACCAATGGGAAAGGCTCCACGGCAATGTATATTGCTGCCATATTAAGGCAGGCCGGATTTAAAACCGGGATCTATACAAGCCCCCACTTGGTTCGATTCAACGAGCGTATCGTCGTGGACGATCAAGAAATCTCCGATGATGACGTGGTTACTGCCTATGAGGCAGTAAACGCGGTGGATACGGGGGAACGCAAGGCCACTTTTTTTGAGATTGTCACAGCCATGGGTTTTTATCATTTTTCCAAGGCCAAGGTGGACTGGGCCGTGATTGAAACCGGCATGGGCGGACGCTTTGACGCCACCAACATCATCTTGCCTCAAATCAGCGTGATTACGAATCTGTCCATTGAGCACACCCAATACCTGGGCAACACCATTAAGGCGTTGGCCCGGGAAAAAGGCGGCATTATCAAAACAGAGACACCAGTGGTTACGGCAGTCTCACAATCCTCTGGAATTGACATGCTGGAACGCATCGCAACAGAAAAAAATGCCCCGATATTCCGGTTCAAAAAAAACTTTTCCCTCCGAAAAAATCCCAATAAAAACACCTTTGCATTCCAAGGCATCCACAATGACTTCAAGACGATTATCAAGCCTCTGCCCGGAGAGCACCAGCGAGAAAATTTATCTCTTGCCTTAGCTGCCTGTGATATCATCTTTAAACAAAACAAAGGCAAGGATAATCGATATACCCTCACGCCGGAACTGGTCTGTCAGGGCTTATCCAATGTGCGCTGGCCCGGACGTCTGGAAAAAATCATGGATGCCCCTTTAGTGATTTTGGATGGAGCCCATAATCTTAAGGCCGCCCAAGTGCTGGCGAAATACCTGGCCAGTCACCTGGGTGATAAAAAACTAACCCTGGTGATTGGCGTTCTTGATGACAAGCCCTATGAACAAATGCTGAGGCATCTGGTTCCCCTGGCCCACCGAGTGGTCATCACCAAAGCCAAAATAGACCGCAGCCTTGAAACCGGAGTACTTAAATCAGCGGTAGAAAATTTTTTTAAAGGAGAGGTACGCATTATCGAGGATGTTGGAGCTGCGGTATCTCATGCAATTTCAACATCCTCCAAAAACGATGCCGTTTGCATTGCCGGTTCCCTGTATGTGGCCGGTGAAGCAAAAGAAAAATTTAATATGGACTTTATCTGATAATATGTTATAAATTCTACTGATTTAAGCGCCCGTAGCCCAGTGGATAAGGCGTCAGCCTCCGAAGCTGAAGATCGCTGGTTCGATTCCAGCCGGGCGCGCCACTTCAAATATTTCTTATGAACACATGCCATAAAACCGGCCTACGTATTGGACTGATTTCATACCGATCCAATCCCCACTGCGGTGGCCAAGGGGTCTACATCCGACACCTCAGCCATGCGCTATCAGATCTTGGACACCGGGTAGAAGTGATTGCGGGTCCCCCAGACCCACAACTTACTATCGGCCCCCAGGACAACATCAAGCTTTCCATGCTGGAAACCCTGGATCTTTATAATCCCGAAGACCTTTTCAGAACCCCGCGGTTGAACGAACTCAAAGATCCTGTAAACCTATTGGAATGGCTGGATATTTGTGCTATGGGGTATCCTGAACCCCTGACCTTTGGGATGCGGGTGAAACGATTTATGAAAGACCGGACCAAAGGGCTGGACATTATTCATGACAACCAGACACTGGCCTATGGGATTCGTTCCCTGGCCAGACAGATGCCTGTCACCGCCACCATTCACCACCCCATGACCGTGGACCGGCGTATAGCCGTCCAAAGCGTCCGGTCTTTTTCAAAAAAGCTGCAAGCACTGCGATGGTACTCATTTATCGGGATGCAAAAACGGGTTGCCCGCAGCCTGTCGTCCATCATCACTGTCTCGGAGAATTCCAAAACGGATATCTCAAGGGAATTCAACATCCCGGAATCAAAATTCAGAACCATCCCCATCGGCATTGACCTGGACAATTTTTATCCCTTGGACCATATTAAAGAAATTCCTGGCCGACTCATTGTGACCAACAGTGCGGATACCCCAATTAAAGGGTTGTACCATCTTCTCCACGCCCTGTCCCAGCTGTTAAAAAAAGGAAGAGACGTGTCACTGACTGTGATCGGCACGCCTAAAAAGGGTGGCGGTATCTTGGGGCTGGTAAAAAAACTGGATTTAGGACGCCATATCGATTTTACAGGCCGTATTGACCACCATCGCTTTGTCCAGGAATATGCCCGGTCTCAGATTGCTGTGGTCCCGTCAATGTATGAAGGATTTGGTCTGCCCGTTGGCGAGGCCATGGCCTGCAGAGTTCCTGTCATCTCTACCACTGGCGGGGCTCTGCCCGAGGTCGCAGGGGATGCTGCAAAACTTGTGCCCCCTGGTGATGCTCAGGCGCTTGCAAGTGCCATCGAAGCATTGCTGGATGATGAACGACAAAGGGAGGCTTTGGCACAAAAAGGGTATGAGCGAGTAACGACTGAATTTACTTGGGAAAAAACCGCCATCAAGACCGTAGCCGCATATCAGGAGGTGATTGATGATTACCGTGGACTTTAGGCGGGTAGATATCCGCCCTGGTCACCGGGTGCTGGATATCGGCTGCGGCGAAGGACGGCACACCGTGCGCATGTGTCAGGAAAAAGACGTCATCTGTACCGGTGCAGATTTTGGTTTTGACAACCTGATTGCCACCCGGTGCAAGCTAAAATTCCATGAGGCAATCAACGATTTTTCCTGTCAGGACTGGCATCTTGCCGCCATGGATATCACGGCCATACCTTTTGCCAACTCAAGTTTTGATCTAGTGCTCTGTGCCGAGGTCTTAGAACATATCCCCAACGATGATGCTGCCATTGATGAATTGACACGGATTGTCAAACCGGCAAAAACATTGGTGGTTAGCGTGCCAAGGGCCTGGCCTGAAAAAATATGCTGGCAGTTGTCCGATGAATATGTGAATGCCGACATGGGCCATGTACGAATTTACAAAAAAAAAGAACTGCAACGCAGAATCATTGACAGGGGCTTTACCTTTCAAGGGTCCCATTTTGCCCACAGTATCCACAGCCCTTATTGGTGGCTTAAATGTCTGGTGGGGCCCAACCGCACCGACGCTTGGCCCGTTAACCTTTACCACAGGCTCCTGGTTTGGGATCTGATGAAAAAACCTTGGATTACGGCCTGGTTGGACAAGCTGATGAATCCGATCATGGGAAAAAGCGTTGTGATGTATTTTCAAAAGAATCCGTCCCACAGATAAAAACAAAACTGTATGAGGAAACGATATGCGCAATCTATTTATTCTGTCAATGCTAATTCCATTGACCTTTTCCTGTGCCACAGCCCCGAAGCCAGGGCCCATGCCGCGCCAAGACCCATTGATCGGTAAAATTATATCGGCAAAAACAAAAAAACAAGTATCATACGACCAGTTGCTGCATACCATACGCGCCTATGATGTGGTGTATATTTCTGAAAAGCACGACAACCCGGTCCACCACAACGTGCAAAAACGGATTATCCGCGATCTTTCAGAATCAGGCCATCCACCACAAATAGGGTTTGAATTTTTTTCGGTAAGTGACACACCGCTTTTATTGAATTTTATGGATTCAAAGAACGCCAGACACACACCGGAGATGGAAAACGCGGTACAAAAAAAGATGCGTGAAAAACTGGGATGGACGGATCAAACGGACAAGATGTGGTCCTTTTACTGGTCGCTTCTGACCCTGGCCCGTGACAATGGTCTGACAGTAGCAGGCCTTGATTTAACAACCTCCCAGAAACGCCGCATAACCAGAAAAGGCGCTGAGAACCTCACTGCCCTTGAAACAAAACAAATATTTTCCACCCACTTGAATGATCCGGTGTATAAAGCCCACATGACCGCCCTATTCAAAGCAGTTCACTGCGGTATGGGCCACGGTAGAATGGCGGAGAAACTCTACGACACCTGGCTGGCTCGAAATGATCGAATGGCGTTGTCCATAACGGAGCTTCATGACACCAAAGCCCCAAACTCGGGCCCGGTGATTGTCATAATGGGCAATGGTCACACCGAATACGGCCTTGGGGTGATGGATCGAGTCGCCTATTTAAACCCTAGCATCTCTCAACTCAATCTGGCAATGACAGAAATCAATCCAACGCCTGCCGATCTGGATGATTATTTGACCCCATTGGACCTGAAAGGGTATTCCCCTGAATTACCAGCGGATTTTCTATGGTTCACTCAGCGGGTTTCATACGAAGACCCCTGTCTTAAATTCAGAAAAGTCTTGGAGCATATGAAAACAAAAAAGAGGCGTAATGCCCAAAATCAAAATGGTCTCTAACGTTACAAAAACTACAAAACACCAAAATTTATGCTGCAAGAAGATGGTGCCTTCACGGTTTCAACAAAAGGCAGAAAGGGAATAAAAAGCAAATTTAAAATTAATGGGCTCGTGAATGTCTGAAAGGCTCAGGGATTGAGAAAATTTAATGTCATACCAATCGGTTTCATCTTTTTCCAGAGTTTTCATGCAACCCTGGGGTTTACATTCCCGAGAAAATCGTTATTTTAATGCACTAGTGTTGTCGTATTACGAAAATTTAACATCCAGGAGAAGAAAACCATGGCTGAGAAAATCTGTCCCACATGTAAAGGTAAAAAAATTCTTATGGGGAATTGTGAATGCAATGCGGAATGGCGCACCTACGAATCCGATGACGGAGATGATTGTGTTTGCGAACCAGATCAGAAATGTCCGGATTGTAACGGGACTGGTGTCATTCAAGAATAAACGCCTGTCAACCTCTTCATATCACAAATTATGAAAAGCACTTAGGCACTCTCATCATTCATTCATTAAAAATTGGGGATCGAATAATACGACTAAATGCAACGCATCATTTTCGTTCGATCCTCTTTTTTTGTGTCGCCCTTCTTTAAATACGTCTTAGTACCCCCAACGTTTTTGTCATTTCAAGCACGTCATAGCTTCCAGTCGCAATGGCTGACTCATAGATCTGCCGGGGTGGCTGCCCCCCGGCTTCAGGATCGAAAAAAATATCGTGAATGACCAGATACCCCCCCGTCATGAGATGAGGCGACCAGATGGTGAGATCGGTATGTGCCGCCTCAAATGAATGTCCCCCGTCAATAAACACCATGGCAAGAGGCGTGGCCCACATACGGCCGACAACGGCAGACGATGCGACAATAGGCACCACCGTATCTTCAAGCTGTGCCTGCGCCAGGGTGTTTCGAAAAAAAGGAAATGTATTCACCCTGGCAACCGACGGGTCGTATAGGTCTGGGTCAAAATATTCTTCCCCAGGCTGTTGTTCCTCAGATCCTCGGTGGTGATCAATGGAGAATAATATGGCATCATTCTCTTTACAGGCCTGTCCGATAACAACTGCGGAACGCCCGCAATAAGAGCCGATTTCAAGCAACGGCCCCATGCTCGAGGCCTCAAGGGCGACGTTGTAAAGGCGGGCCACTTCCTGGTCATGCATGAATCCTTTGATGGTGTTTAAAAAAGTATAATCGATGCTACACGGGCTCATCGTCATAACTTTTCACTAGGATTTCACGGCCTTTGGATCCCATCTGAGGCCCGACAATGCCTTCATGCTCCATCATCTCAATTAGCCGGGCGGCCCGATTGTATCCGATGCGAAGCCGCCGTTGGACGTAAGAAATAGAGGCTTGACGATCCTTGGTCACCAGGGCCACGGCCTCATCGTACTTGGCATCATATTCAGACTCATCAAAACTTTTGCCGTCATCCTGTGCCTCCCCTTTTGTTACCTCTTCATTGTAATCAGGGGTGCGTTGAGATTTTAAGAATCCAGTAATCCGACCGATCTCTTTTTCCGAAATAAATGCGCCCTGGATCCGCATCAATTTACCAGTACCCGGCGGGCAGAACAGCATATCACCATTGCCCAGGAGGCTTTCTGCCCCACCCTGGTCAATGATAATCCGTCCGTCGATTTTAGAAGAAACCTGGAAAGAGATCCGGGTTGGGAAATTGGCCTTAATGGTGCCAGTGAGGACATCGGCAGAAGGACGCTGGGTGGCAATAATAAGATGGATTCCCGCCGCCCGGGCCATCTGTGCCAATCGGGTCAAGGCATATTCAACATCTTTTGAGGCCACCATCATCAAGTCTCCCAGCTCATCCACAATCACCACAATATACGGCAGCGCTTCAAGGGGCAGCCCGTTATCGGCCATTGCTTCTTCAGACGCATTATCGACGCCAGCGGCAGCTAATTTTTCTCTTACCATCTCGTTATACTGGCCGATGTTCCTCAACCCTGACAGTTCCAGCAACTCATACCGTCGTTCCATCTCTTTAACTGCCCAAAACAGGGCATTGGTGGCCTTTTTCATATCTGTGACCACCGGCGTAATAAGATGAGGAATATCGTTGTATACGGACAATTCAATCCGTTTAGGATCCACCATGATGAGTTTGACCTGATCTGGTGTGGCCTTGTAAAGCAAGCTGATAATCATGGCATTGAGCCCCACCGACTTTCCCGTACCCGTGGCACCTGCAATAAGCAAATGGGGCATTTTATCCATTTGAGTGGCAACCGGAGCCCCCATCAAATCCTTTCCAAGCCCCAAGGTCAGCAAAGAATCTGATTTCACAAACGCTTTGGAAGCGATCATCTCCCGAAGATACACCACCTCCCGTTCGTCGTTCGGGATCTCAATGCCCACGACATCCCGGCCAGGAATGGGGGCCACAATTCGAATGGAAATGGCAGACAGGGCTAGGGCCAAATCATCAGAAAGCCCCACAATTTTAGACAATTTGATACCCGGTGCAGGCCGATATTCAAAGGTAGTGATAACGGGACCCGGCAATATTTCAACCACATCGCCCCGAACATTAAAATCTTTGAGCTTTTCTTCAAGGATTTTGGCTTTTTCCTGGAGGATACCCGTATCAATGTTCCGCCGTATTTTGGGTTTTTCATCCAGAAAAGAGAGTTTGGGCAACACGAAATCCGGCTGTTCCCGGATATCTTCAATCATCGGATCCGCCATATATTCGGTTTCATCACGTTCTATGGCCACAATATTGGGGGACGAAAATGTGTCCACAGACACCTCACCGGTATTGTCAACAGCATCTGTTGCCCCCGTTGCAATCTGATTTTTTTTATTTTCAACCTTGATGTTGGGTTGGATTTTTTCAGGCAATTCTTTGGACGTGGCCGTCTCTAAAACCGTGACCTGCTCCGCCCGGTCAATTCGGGCCTGTTTTCTGGCGGCTCTGAATCGAGCGGCCCGCGCTTTCATATTCGCGACGGCATCGGCGGCCTCTTTTTTTAGGGTCTGTGCCAACACCTTTAACTTTTCCTTTAGCAACAGGGTTACAGCTTGAATAGAAATCCCAGTGGCCAGAACAAATCCCACCACCACCACAAAGGCCAATACGATGACACACCCTGTGATGTTGGCATAGGTCAGTAAGAAATTTGTAACGGCAGCCCCGACCTTCCCCCCTGCGGGCATCATGGTATTTGAAAACCGATAAGACGCCCTGAATAAATAAAAAATAGCCCCTGTGGAGACCATGAGCATCACACCGCCGGCAAGGGTCAGCCAAATCACCTTAACGGATTTTTCCTTTAGGTACCACACCCCTAACAAAGAGAGCACCAGGGGCAACCATAGTGATCCAATGCCAAAAAGGTACACAAAAAATCCTGCCGTATGGGCACCGACTAGCCCGAACAGATTGTGAATCTTATCCGGCACATGGGATACACTGTTTCCCACACTGGGATCGGCCGCATGAAATGAAAAAAGGCTGACCGCCGTCAGGATGATCAGAAAAAATAAAAAAATACCGTAGAGTTCTTTTTTCATGCCCGAAAGATCAAACCTCAATGATGATGGGGACAATCAGAGGACGGCGCTTAATCGCAAATGAAAAATACTGTTTCAATGCCCGCTGGAGTTTTTTACGGATCAGCTCCACCCTTGAATCCAGCCCAGCTTCATACTCTTCTACAATCTCAAGTATAACGCACTGGGCATCATCCACAAGATAGCCTGTGGCCGAATCAAACACAAACCCTTTGGACACCAACTCCGGCCCATACAGCACCACGCCTGTTTCCTCATCAATGATCAAAATGACCACCACCAGGCCGTCTTCGGAAAGCTCCCGCCGCTCTTTAAGAACTGACCGGCCGACATCGCCGATACCTTTGCCGTCCACAAGGATACGACCGGTCTGAACGTTACCGTCAATCCGGCCGCCGTTTTCACTGTCAAAGGTGATCACCTGACCATCTTCGGCCACGATCACATGATCTCGTGCCAATCCCAACTTTTCTGCCAGCCGTGCATGAACGACCAGATGACGGTACTCTCCGTGGATTGGAATAAAATACTTTGGCCGGGTCAGGTGAATCATCATCTTTAGCTCTTCCTGATGGGCATGGCCTGAGGTATGGATCTGGGCCACCTTGGAATAAACAACTTCTGCACCCCGCCGATAAAGTCGATTAATGATGTTGGAGATGGCTTTCTCATTACCTGGAATATACTTTGAAGAGAGAATAACCGTATCCCCTTTCCTGATATTGATGTGCTTGTGCACGCCAGAGGCCATACGGGCCAATGCAGACATGGCCTCTCCCTGGCTTCCTGTGGTAATGATGACCACTTCATCCGGCCGCAGTTTATGGATCTGCTTGATATCAACAATGGTTCCCGGCGGGGCCTGTATATACCCCAGTCGCATCGCCACATCAGTGATTTGCTCCATGCTCCGGCCGTTGAACGTCACTTTTCGATGAGTACGCCATGCAATGTCAATGACCTGCTGGATTCGAAATACATTTGAAGCAAATAGGGCCACAATGGCACGGCCTTCAGCCGTCGAAATAATTTTCTCCAGGTTTTTGGCCACCTCCTGCTCGGACATGGTATAGCCTTCCACCTCCACGTTGGTGGAATCCGACATCAATGCCAATACCCCTTTTTCACCCCATCGGGCAAAACTGGGAATGTCGGTATTTTTCATTTTATCGCCGGAATGGCAGATTCTAAAATCCCCGGTATGAACCACCACACCTTCAGGCGTATCAATTGCAAGCCCCACACCATCCACAGTGGAATGACTCACCCGGATAAACTCAATTTCAAATGGTTCGATGCTCAACACCTCGCCCGGATTAACCACATTGAGATCGACATGGCTGTTCAGTTCAAATTCGATTAGTTTATTGCGGACAATCTCCAGGGTAAAGGGAGTGCCATACACCGGAAGTCGGATCTCTCTTAAAAGGTAGGGCAAGGCACCAATATGATCCTCATGGGCATGGGTTAGGATAATTCCTTCAATTTTTTGCCGATTTTCCTTCAGGTAATCCATCGCCGGGATAACGATATCCACGCCCAGCATATAGTCTTCAGGAAACATAAGTCCGGCATCAATGATGAAAATAACATCCCCATATTCCACTACCATCATATTCAGGCCAATTTCGCCCAGCCCCCCCAAAGGGATGATCTTCAACATTTCTAATATCCAGCCCTCATATTAAACGCAGATGGACAATTTTTCCAACACGGCATCGGTCCAGTCCACAAGCCATTCAAGCTGCGCTTTTGTGGCATAGCCCATGCAGTCACATTTAATATTGGTTTTAATTCGCACCAGCAATTCACAAGACAGGTAGGATTCTTCCAGCATCAAGGCAAACACATGGGGCCCGCACCCCGTATGTTGGGCCTGCACCGCTGTTAAACATTCTGGTTCAAGTTCCAGCCAATAAATCCCGCCAAGGGTAGCAGAATCCAGGTGGGTGTCCAGATAGTCTTTTAATGCGTTATA
>PDWI01009577.1_pt1 | contig 11081 bp, 13 predicted proteins | sample 1430891 | NCBI WGS metagenome assembly PDWI01 (sample SAMN01162508, study PRJNA174530) | Oral metagenome, whole genome shotgun sequencing project. | biome: Marine environment; feature: Marine mammal; material: Swab sample of the gingival sulcus; isolation source: swab sample of gingival sulcus... | reverse complement strand
TTTAATTCAAAAATATTTAATTTAGTAACCATTTTTTAAAAACTTAAACTAACTTTTGACTAATGAAGTGGAAAGGTTCGGGTGGAAATGTAGGAAAAACCTTGATAACTTTATAAAGTTATGATAAAATATGTAAAGTTATGGATAATATTGTAAAATTAAAACAGATTCAAAAGCGAGCTAACTGGACACAAGCTGAGTTAGCTCAGGCTTTGGACATTAGTTTGGTTGCTTTAAATAATTTGATAAATGGTAAAGCAAAGCCGAGAAAATCAACTATATTAAAAATTGACAAACTTTATATTAGAACGATTGGTAATTCGGAGATTGATCAAAAAATTATTGAAAGAGCCAAAAAACAAGCCTTGGTTCCGAAAATCACCGTTAAAGAGATAATTAATAATCAGGAACTATTAGATAAACTGACTTTGCATTTAACTTACCATACTAACACGATTGAAGGCAGTACGATGACTTTAAGCGATGTTAAGCGAGTTTTTGCTGATGATGATCTTGTTTTAGCTAATAAGACGGCACGAGAGCAACTTGAGGCGCGTAATCATCGAACAGCTTTAAATTACTTGTTAGAGCAACTTTATATTAAAGGCGATGATTTTCAGTGGAGCGAAGAACTTATTTTGAATGTTCATTTGCGCTTAATGAATTCGTTGATCAGTAATGCTGGTTTTTATCGTAATCATAGTGTGCGAATCATGGGTAGTTCAGTTGCTTTGGCCAATTATTTAAAAATCCCTAATCTAATCAAAGATTTGATTGAACAATTGAACCAAATAGAAAGCGATCCTATTAGACAGATGGCTAAGTTACACGCTCGATTCGAACAAACTCATCCATTTAGTGACGGCAATGGTCGAACTGGCCGATTAATTATGTTTATTCAAGCTTTACGTTATCAGTTGATGCCACCTTTAGTAATAAAGGAGCGTAAATACGCTTATTACAAGTATTTAGAAATCGCTCAAACCAAAGGAAAATACGATTCTTTAGAATTTTTTGTCGCTGAAAGCATGATTTTTACTGCTGAATTAATAGGTGACAATAAAAGCCATAAGTATTAATTTATCGTGAAAAAGCTTATTTTTTACTATTTTTCACGATAAGCTATAAAAAAAGATAAATAAAAAGAAAAATCCGCATGGTTGGTGCAGATTTTTTAGAGTAATAAAATTATTTTACTTTAATAATTATTTTAAAAAGTTTAAACTAACTTTTGACTAATGGAGTGGAAAGGTTCAGGTGGAAATGTAGGTAATATTTTGACAAATAAGCATAAATATGGTATTATCATGATAGAACAAATTAAATATTACAAAAAAACAAAAGGAAAAACAAAAAATGAGTGAAAAACTTACAATAAGTGAAGAATATATTAGTCCAGAAATTGAATTTGCAAGACAGCAATCTAAAATTTATGAAGATGCTTATCAAGAAATAATGGACTCTATTGAATATGCTAAACCTAGCTTGGAGGAAAAAATAGAAACTATACTTAACGAAAAGAAATATTCTAATGAACAAGAATTGATTAAAATGATTCTTAAACAAATTGATGATAAAGAATTATATAAAGTTCTTGAAGAATTGTATGATAAAAAATAGAAGGAATAGGATTTTTGGATAGTAGTGAAATCGAACCCTATCCTGAAAATTTAGACACAATAGTAGTGAATGCTTCTAGAGGCATTCAGTCTAATGTTTCATTTATATTTCACAAGAAAAATTATGATTTATTAAAGAAAAATAATGGTAAAGTTATAATTTGTTTAAATGGAGATGGAACTCAGGATGAGCCAGCTGAAAGATTATCTAAATATTTAGATTCTTATGGCATTAAAAACGAAACTATATCTGGAGATTTTAATGTGTATGATCATGATAAACAAGTAGATTTTTATCAGAAAATCTTAGATCAAAATAATACAGATGATAACGTTTCTTTCTTTTGTGCTGGTGGTTCAAAGGCTATGGGAATATCTATGTTTAAAGTGTCTCTCTTTAATTCAATACCTTTGACTAATTTAGGTCTTACAGACCAACAAATTTGGCATCATCACGGCACTAAGGGTCTTGTTAAGTCTGAGGAAAATATCGATTCGGTATTAGACCCTAAAAACGCATTGGATTATTTAGACCTTTGGGGGCTTGAAGCTTCCCCCAATGAAAAGAAGGTTATTTATAATGAGAATGATATTAAATACTTAGAATCTTTTGTAGAAGATAAAGTCGCTTTTGAAAAACAGCTAATGATAATTAATGGCCAATCTGATATAGAAAGTGACTACGATTATGAAATTAAAGGTGGCGAGTGGCTCAATGAGTATGTGCAAAGACAACTTTCAAAACATGGAGTTGAGTCAGCTCTGGCTGATGTTAATTATTATAAAGATGGTGAGAACTTGAGTGACATAGATGTTCTATGTACTATAAATAACATGCCATGTATTTTTGAATGTAAATCTGTTAAAACAGAGGGCGTTTATAAGGCGTTGACTGATACTTTTCGTAAATTTAGCTTACATTTTAAGAAAAATTATGCTCGAAGAATTATTGTTTTAGGCTCGGAGCTTGATTATACTATTAATAAAATAAAGCATAATTTAGAAAGTCTTCCAAAAACAGAATATGATTCTAAAAAGCATCTCTATTCTAGTAAAGCTAATAAACTTAAACAACAAATTAAATTGTTAAGCAATTGGCAGGAAGAATCAAAATCATTAAACAAGGGCTTTATTATCTTTTCTTTTAAAGACTTTATGGATGAAAATATAGATAAAACTATTGAAACTATTAAAAATTACATATTTAATTAATCTAGACATTTTGTCCATTTTACTGTATAATCACTCTTGTAATAAAAATTAATGACGCAGTTTTTGGGATTACTACTTGATTTTTCAAGGCTCAAGAGCGAGGTAAGGAGTAAATAATGTCTAATGTTGATATTAAACAACTATTAGAAGCTGGTGTTCATTTTGGACACAAAACTAGTCGGTGGCATCCAAAAATGGCACCATATATTCATAGCAAACGAAACGGTAGTCATATTATTGATTTGACTAAAACTGTTGAGATGTTAGAAACTGCTTTGGAAGTGGTTGAAAAAACAGTTGCCAAAAAAGGCAAAATTTTGATTGTTGGTACTAAATCTTCAATCAAGGATTATGTTCAAGAAACAGCCGAAAACATTAAACAGCCATTTGTGACTGAACGTTGGATTGGTGGCATGTTGACCAACCGAGCAACTATTAATTTGCAAATTCGTAAATTGCAAAAATTAGAGAAACAAATGGCATCAGGCGAATTGGAAAAACGCTATAACAAGTTGGAAGTTCAACGATTCCAAGAAGAAATTGATTCTTTGAACAAAAAATATGGTGGTATCAAAATGATGACCAAAAATCCAAGCATGGTGTTTGTGACTGATGCGATTGTTGACAAAAACGCTATCAAAGAAGCTAATAAGATGAATATTCCAGTAATCGCTATTACTGATACTAATGTTAATCCAGACGGAATCGATTTTGTGATTCCTGCTAACGATGATGCTATTTCTGGTGTTAAGTTGATTTTGGACTATTTAGCTGAAACAATCAAAAAAGCTGGGACCAGCAAATAATAATAAGGAGAAAAAATGTCATTTACAGTAGAAGATATTAAAAAATTAAAAGATTTGACTGGTGTAGGTCTAACGAACGCTCGTGACGCGCTAAAAGAAGCTAATGGCGATTTTGACAAAGCCCTAGAAGCTATGCGTAAAAAAGGTTTGACTAAGGCTGAAAAACGGGGCGATCGCGAAACTCGTGCCGGAGTGATTGACAGTTATATTCACGATTCACGAATCGGTGTGTTAGTAGAAGTGAACTGTGAAACAGATTTTGTGGCTAAAACTGAAGAATTCAAAGCTTTGGCTCACGAAATTTCTTTGCAGGTTGCAGCAATGAACCCAGCTTATGTTGGTGAAGCAAATATTCCAGCCGAAGAAAAAGACCGAGTTAAGGCCGAATTATTAGCTGCTGAAGATTTGAAATCAAAGCCAGCCGAAATCGCTGAAAAGATGGTTGAAGGCCGAATGAATAAATATTTTGCTGAAAAAACTTTGTTAAAGCAAGTTTATATCAAAGACGAATCAGGCAAGAAAACTATCGAAGATTTGGTCAAAGACCACATCGCTAAATTGGGTGAAAATATTACTGTTAAACGATTTAGCCGAATCGAACTTGGTTTGGATGACTAAAACATATAAAATATAAAAAATAACTCACTGCAGTGAGTTATTTTTTATATTCACTAACCTTAAGCAGTCGATTTTTGCCATGCGGTTAAGACGGTGTCGCGGATTGATTTGTCAATCTTGGTTAACTTACCAGTTTTTTTGATTTCATCTGAACCGAACATATCTTTGCCACCTTTGCCAAAGTTGATAACGGTCATTTTTTTCCATTTGTTATTGGCAAATTCAAGCAGGGTATTGCGTTCGGTGTATTCAATGCCACGGAAAAAACCATGTTCTTCGGGCATTTCCACTTTGGTAACTGGCATTTTTGGATCAAATTCTTGATTAACTAATTTATTAACCAACACAGTCCGAACTATTTCTGATTCGGGCATAAAAACCTTGTAAGAACGACTGTTATAGGTTAAGTCTTGTGCCATATTTTTCCTTTTTTGTGTTAATAATATTATACTTTCATTATAGCATAAACGTAATAAAAAGTCAAGTGCTATGACATCAAAAAATAATAAAAAAAACTATTTAAAAATTTAAAATAATAAGCATTTTAACTGAAACTATGCTATAATTATCTTAAACTAAAATTTTTAATTTTCAGTAGAGTAAGTTAATCAAAAAGGAGAATAGAATGTTTGATCTTAAAAAATATGATCAAGAAATGAATAAAGTTGTTGATTATTTTCATCAAAGTTTGAAATCAGTCCGAACTGGTCGAGCTCATAGTTCGATGTTGGACGGTGTTATGGTTGAAGTTTACGGCACTCAAATGCCACTTAACCAGACTGCCAACATTACAGTTAGTGATGCTCAATTGTTGACGGTCACTCCGTTTGATGTCAATAATTTGGCTGCTATTGCGACAGCGATTCGCAATAATCAAAGTTTGGGTTTGAATCCAACTGATGATGGCAAAAATATTCGAGTGCCGATTCCACCATTGACTGAAGAGCGACGCCTTGAAATGGTCAAGCAGGTCAAAACAAAGGTTGAGGATGCCAAAATAAGCGTTCGTAATGTTCGTCAGGATGCGATTAAAGAGATTAAAAAGCTGAAGAATGATAAACAAATTTCCGAAGATGATCAAAAAACTTACGAAAAGCAAGTTCAAGATTTGGTTAACAAAACTCAAGAGCAAATCGATCAATTATTCAAACAAAAAGAGCAGGAGATGACCACAATTTAGTGGCGTAATAGCGATGGATATATTTCTTGGAATAATAGTGGGTCTGTTGGTGTTGGCTTTTTTGGTGACCATTCATGAGGGTGGTCATGCTTTAGCGGCCCTAAAAAACAAAGTGGTGGTTGAAGAATTCGCCATTGGTTTTCCGCCAACCGCTTGGTCTAAAAAATTGAAGAACAAAATTTTGTTCAAACTAAACTGGTTGCCTTTGGGTGGCTATGTCAAATTACAGGGTGAGCATGATGCGGCTAATCAGCCAGGCGATTATGGCAATGTAACTTTTTGGCAAAAAACTCAGATTTTGTTTGCTGGTGTGATGATGAACTTTCTATTCGCTATTTTGGCGCTGACTGTTCTAGCTTGGACTGGTTTGCCAAAAGTGTTGAATAACCAATTTTATGTCGAAAATGACACCAAAATCATAAAATCAAATGTGCTTGTTAGTTTTGTGGTTAAAGATTCGCCAGCCGAAAAAGCTGGTCTAAAATTGAATGATAAAATCATTTCAATAGCCGGTCAGGAGATTAAAGAACCTAGCCAGGTTAGAAAATTGACTTCTAAACACGCCAGCAAAGAGGTGACTGTTAACGTACTTCGCAACGGCAAAGCAATCAATAAAAAAATTGTTCTAAACGACGAAAAAGAAGCTGACAAAAAAGGTTTTTTGGGTGTAGTGCCAATTCAAACTGAGCAAATAAAAGCTACTTGGTCGGCGCCGATTGTTGGTTTTGTAACTACGGCTCAATTCGCTCAAGTGACTTTAAAAGGCGCGGCTAACTTATTTGTTCAGTTCTTTAGTGGCTTATTCCAAAGAATTAATATTTTTTCTGCAGATGCTCGCAAGACTGGCTCAGAAAAATTGGCTGCTAGTGGCGAAATGGTGGCTGGACCGGTTGGAATTTTGGGCGTAATGTTCCCAGCTTTGATCAAGGGCAATCCAACTGATTTTGTATTTTTTGTGGCGATTATTTCGTTGACGTTAGGGGTAATGAATTTGCTGCCAATTCCGGCTTTGGATGGTGGACGTTGGTTTGTAACTGGATTGTTTATCCTGATTAAGAAGCCTTTGACCAAAGATCTGGAACAAAAAATTCACGGTTATGGCATGCTGTTTTTGCTTGGCTTGACTGTAATAATAACCATAAGTGATGTTTGGAAAATATTCTAAATGGCAAAGAACAAACAAAAAATCAAATTAATCGATAAGCTTAAGTTCGCTAGCTTGATTTTGATTTGGTCAACCATTGTTTTTATAACGGTTCAGTTCTGTTCAGGAATAATTTTTGGAGCGATTTATAATTGGTTTTTTGCTGATGACTCTAATTTTAGTCGTTTGATATTCATTCAAATAGTGACTTTGATTGTCGATTTACTGATTATTTTTGGCTTGGCTGTCTTGCCAATTATTTTGAGCAAAAAAATTAATAAAAAATCAGTTCAGCGAATTTTTAAGCAATTAACTCTAACCAAAAAAGAGCTTGGTTTTACTGGTTGGCTAAAGTGGTCAGAGATAGGTTTGGCTTTTACTGGAGTAGTTTTGTACATAATTTTTATGCTGATATTTCTGGGCTTAGCTTACAAATATATGCCATGGATTGATTTTGATCAAAAACAAGAATTGGGCTTCAAGCTAAATATGTTTATTCCACTTGGTCAACGAATTTTGAGCTTTTTGGTGCTAGTAGTGTTTGTGCCGATCGCCGAAGAAATAATGTTTCGTGGTTATATATTTGGCCAATTAAACAAAAAATTGAGTTTTGGTGCGACTGCTATAATAACTAGCCTTTTGTTCGCATTAGTTCATGGTGCTTGGAACGTTGGGGTTGATGTTTTTGCTTTGGCTCTATCGATGTCGTTAGTTCGTTATATTTCAAAATCACTTTATCCAAGCATTTTGATGCACATGCTAAAGAACGGAGTGGCTTTTTTTATCTTAATAAATATGATAAGATAAAAGAACAATAACATAAAAGGAGCAATATGAAGTATAGTAAAATGTTTACTAAGACCAAAAAAGAAGTGCCTGCTGATGAGCATGCATTGAACGCAAAATTATTAATCCAAGCTGGATTTGTTGACAAACAAATGGCTGGAGTTTATGCCTACTTGCCGATGGGAAAAATTGTTCTAGATAAAATTATTCAAATTATTCGTGAAGAGATGAATAAAATCGACGGTCAAGAAATCGTAATGACTGCTTTGCAAGCTAAAGAAACTTGGGAAGCGACTGATCGTTGGAGTGATGACGTGATGGATATTTGGTTCAAGACAAAGTTGGCTAACGGTTCTGAATTGGGTCTAGCTCCGACTCATGAAGAGCCGCTAACTAAGATTATGAAACGATTTATTTCATCATACAAAGATTTACCAGCTTATCCATATCAATTCCAGACTAAGTTTCGTAATGAATTACGTTCAAAATCTGGTTTGATGCGAGGTCGAGAATTCTTGATGAAAGATTTGTATTCTTTCTGTTTAGATAAAGAGCAACATGATGTATTTTACGAAAAAACGATCGAAGCTTATCACCAAGTTTATAAACGATTGGGTATTGGTGATATTACCTACAAGACTTTTGCTTCGGGTGGTAGTTTTTCCAAATTTAGTCATGAATTTCAAACTTTGAGTCCAGTTGGTGAAGATGTTATTTATGTTGATAAGAAGAAAAACTTAGCCATCAACAAAGAAGTTTATAATGATGAAACTCTAGAATCATTAGGTATCAAAAAAGAGGATTTAGAAGAGCACAAAGCAGTTGAAGTTGGAAACGTGTTTACTCTAGGTACTAGGTTTTCTGATGCGTTAGATCTAAATTACACCGATAAAGACGGTCAAATCAAACCAGTGTTTATGGGCAGTTATGGCATTGGTCCAAGTCGTTTGATGGGTCTTTTGGCCGAACATTTTGCAGATGACAAAGGTCTTGTCTGGCCAGAACAAATCGCTCCATATCAAATTTATTTGATTGGTATCGATAATCAAGCCAAAACTGATGAGTTGTATCAACAACTAACCGAAGCTGGCGCAGAAGTATTGTATGATGATCGTGATGTTCGACCTGGCCAAAAATTTGCTGATGCTGATTTGCTAGGTATTCCATATCGAGTAATTGTTAACAAGGAAGCTACTGATAAATTTGAGGTTACTTGCCGTAAGACTGGCAAGGTTGAACAATTGACTTTTAATCAGTTAATTGATAAAATTAATGCGAAAAAATAACAGAAAAAGGATTTTATAAATGAATAATGCTATTCAATTGACAGAAGAGGGTTTAAGCGAGTTAATTGCTGAGTTGGAGAACTTGAAATCAAAACGTGGTGAGATAGCGGAACGAATCGCTACCGCTCGCGAGTTTGGTGATTTGCGTGAAAATGCTGAATATTCAGCCGCTCGTGAAGAACAAGGCGTAGTCGAAACTAGAATCGCTGAATTAGAAGAGATTATCAGTAATGCTGAAGTAGTTGGTGAAAATGACTCTGATCGTATTTCGATTGGTTCGGTTGTTAAAGTCAAACGATTATCTGACAAAAAACAGTTTGAATACAAAATTGTTGGTTCGGTTGAAGCAGATCCAATGAGTGACAAAATTAGTGATCAATCACCAATGGGCGTGGCTCTTTTGGGCCAAGAACCAGGTCAAAAAATAATAGTTGACGCCCCATCGGGCAAAATTGAATATCAGATTATTTCATTTGAATAGGAGGATGTAGTGGCGACGATTCAAGATTATCGTAATGAACGATTAAAAAAACGTCAGCAATTGTTAGATTTGGGTTATAATTTGTATCCGAGCAAAGCTAATCGAGATACTTTGGCTAACGATGTTAGTGCTAAATTTGATCAATTAGTGGATAAACAGGTCACTGTGGCGGGACGAATTATCAAAATTCGTAAATTTGGTAAAATCGCTTTCGTAGTAATCAAAGATTATTCAGGCGAAGTTCAATTGTTCTTAGAACGCGATAAAGTAGCTGTGTCTGATTCTAATAAAGGTTTGATTGGGGTTCGAGATTTGAGATTGCTTGATAGTGGTGATTTTATTGAATCAACTGGTATCGTGTTCAAAACTCAAACTGGTGAAATTTCGGTCAAATCGGATAATTTGCGTTTGCTAACCAAATCTTTGCGACCAATTCCCGAAGAATTAACTGACAAAGAGCAACGCTTGCGTCGTCGTTATTTAGATATTAATGTTAATCCAGAAGTCAGAGATCGATTTGTTCGTCGGTCAAAGTTTTGGCAAGCAACTCGTGATTTTTTGAACCAACGAGGCTTTGTCGAAATTAATACTTCAATTTTAGAGCACACCACTGGTGGGGCTGATGCCAATCCATTCGAAACCCATATGGACGCCTTGGATGAGAATTTTTATCTTAGAATTTCACATGAATTGCCATTGAAACGTTTGATTGGCGCTGGTTATGAAAAGGTTTATGATATCGGGGCTCGTTTTCGTAATGAGAATTATTCGGACGAGCATTTGCCAGAGCATGTGGCGATGGAATGGTATTGGGCTTATGCCAACTGGCAAGACGGTATGCAGATGATGGAGGAAATGTATCGATATGTATTAGAACAAACTTTTGGCACTTTGCAATTCAAGCTTGGCGGTTTTGAAGTTGATATGAGTAAGAAATGGCAGATTTGGGATTATACCGAAACTCTAAATAATAAATATGATATTGATATTTTCGAAACTTCGATTGAGCAGCTCCAACAAATTTTGGAAGATAATGGCTTAGAAGTTGAAAAAGTCGACAATCGAGCTCGAATTATCGATAAATTATGGAAAAATATCCGCAAAGATGTGGCTGGACCAGTTTGGCTTATTAATACGCCAAAATTTATTTCACCGTTATCCAAAACTAGCCTGGAAGATGACCGTTTGACTGAACGTTTTCAGCCAGTGATTGCTGGGTCAGAGTTAGGCAATGGTTTTTCTGAGCTTAATGATCCAGTTGATCAATTGAATCGTTTCTTAGAACAGCAACAGATGCGTGAAGCAGGCGATGATGAGGCGATGATGCTCGATATTGATTTTGTCGAAATGTTAGAATATGGTATGCCACCAACTTGTGGTTGGGGTTATAGTGAACGTGTTTTTTGGATTTTCGAAGGCGTTTCGGCTCGTGAAGGCGTGCCATTCCCACAACTACGCCGCGAAACTGACCAAATCACCAAAAAAATCTATCCAGAAATTAAGTTTGATTAAACTTTAGTCTTTAATTCCAATAACCTTTATGCTAAAATAAAACCATGAAAAAGTTGGGGTTAAAGTCTTATTTTAAAAACATACATTCTTCTCTGTCATTTCGAGTGAAGCGAAGCGAAACCGAGAAATCTGTCCGTAAGGACTATAATAAATCATCCTTATTTTTAAGATCTCTCCACTTTGGTCGAGATGACAAAAATAAGAATGGTAGATCATCAATCGGGGCTTCACTACGTTCACGCCTATTAAGGATGACAGGTGTGGTGATATTTTTAGTATTAATCCTATCCCTAATCCCAATCCTATCTAACATCAAACAATCATCCAAATCCAATGCTGAACAAGTAGGCTCATCTCCTAACAATAGCTCTACTTCTACTATCAAATCCCTCTATGATAACCTAGTAACCCTAAACCATGGCACCGACACTAATACT
>PDWI01009576.1_pt1 | contig 11081 bp, 4 predicted proteins | sample 1430891 | NCBI WGS metagenome assembly PDWI01 (sample SAMN01162508, study PRJNA174530) | Oral metagenome, whole genome shotgun sequencing project. | biome: Marine environment; feature: Marine mammal; material: Swab sample of the gingival sulcus; isolation source: swab sample of gingival sulcus... | reverse complement strand
CTTCGAAGCACTGCATATCCAAAGTTTAGGTAATTATTGGGAGCATCTCCAAATCGATGGCGTTGAAAATTCTCAAATAAATGCTTCCAGTAATGATTTGCAGCTTTGCCCTCCATGTTTTGTTCATCTCCTGATGTCGTTTGTGCAATATATCTATCCATTGGAGCTATTTCTCTGCCATAAATTTGCAGCACTCTTTTTTGATTTTCTATTTTACCCAAAACTGTTTGTTTCCATAGTCGTTTTTTTAGAGGGATAGATGCATTTAATTGTATATTCCAACGTTGGGTCAATTCAGAATGTCCTGCTAAAGGAAGTAATAAACCATTGGGTAGATGGTGGCTGTCGCAATGTACAACAGCCACTGTATTTTTCATTAAAAGGTCGATTAAAAGTGAAGATATGGTGATTTGAGGATTATCTAACATCAATAAAGCAATATCTTCTACAGGTATAGTACCTTTTACTTCTTTGTTTTCGGGATTAACAATAACCAACTGCTTGTTTTTTATTTTTAAATAAGCAGGATTGCCGATATATATGGTTCGTTTAAGCATAACTTTTTATTTAATATTCTCCAACCTGTACGATTTCTCCTAAATGATTGATACGAACTTTTTTTATGTTTCGTAAACCTTCTAAACTCTTTAGCTGAATGTATGCAATGTCTTTTAGAGGTTTGTTTTCTTTTACTGTTGTTTCTAAATGGTGTCTAAAAACAAAATCTCTAATAAAATTATTTCCAAAAGAAACTTTGGATATTTTTTGCACTCTAAATAGATGTTTGCTAATCAAGTGGGCATTGTTTTTATCAAAGAAATCAATTGTATTTATATTAAAATCATCATTAGGGAAAACAAACATTTCGTTTTGTTTGAGGGTGAATAAGAACCTCCAACCTAAATGGTTATTAAATTCTTTATTAATTATTGGTAAATTTTGATTTTTTCTTTCAACAGCTTCATAGAATGAAACAATTTTGTCTTGTAGTTTTCCTTCGTTATCAATATAAACAGCCAAATGGTGATTATTGCCTGTACTGACAAAGTCAACAGCTTGTTTGTCTTTATTTTTATCTAATATGATATTGCCTAAATGGTCTTTTTTATAATGGAGAGCCTCTGCATTACTCACTCCTTTTATGGTAACCCGTTTTATTGTAATACCTTTGTCTTTGTTTTGCCAAATAGGGTTCTCCTCTAAGTCGGAAAAGGCTTCTTTGGCATTACCTCCAAATTCATTTAAACGATTTTTTAAAACGGTTTTTATCTTCTCGTCAATAACTTTGTCGATTTTTAAATCAGGAGATATATCTTTTCTGATTGTAAAAATTTTTTCGTAGCAGATGACTTCTTTTAATGGTTCATTTTTATAAAGGATAGGAGTCTTTCTCATTGTTTTGCTGTCGAAAGCTATTTGTGAATTATTGTTAAAAGTATATAGGTGTTCTATAACCAATTCTTTTTGAATAGGGTTGGTTATTAAATAGGCTTGCTCTAAACTAAAGTTCTTGTTCAGTTTTATAGGCTTCTTCATTAGGTGTTTGCTTAAACTATAAACGGTTTCTTTGTGCAACTGTCCTCTTGGTGTTAAGGTATCTTGTGGTTTTTTACAGCCTTTAATATAGTTTTTATTCTTTGTAACAACCTTGTTTTTATTTTTTATCGAAATTAATATTGATTCGATATGTTTGGTGGCTTCTTTTCTAAAGTGTTCCATTGGCGGAACAAACTTTCGTTTTTTATTGCCATTTTTTTGCTCATATAGTTTGGTTATTGTGTTTTCTATACGTGCAATTTTTTCGTGTTCTTGATGTTTTTCGTTTTTACGAGCACTTAAGAAATTTAAATATTGAATATGGTTGTGTGTGGTAAAAGCAACGGTTAAAGCGTCCATTGCATGATGGCGATGATCGTTTCGTTTTGTCCAATCTTTAATAACTTCATGTTTAATTTTCTCCCCAGTTTGTTTGTTGAGGCGCTCCTCAAACTCAGTTAATCCTAATGCTCTGTATTTTGGTAAATTTAATTCTTTCATGATGTTTATTAAATCCCATTCTTCACGTAATCTATCGGTAATACTTCCCGAAGTAGAAACAATAGGATTACGTACCAACTCTTGTAGAATTGATTTGGCTTTTTTAGCAATATATTGGCTGTTTCGCAAATCTCTTTCAATAAAACCATCGGGTAAATCTTGCTGGCTCATCAGTAATTTATTGCGTTTTCCTTTACTAATGGTTCCTTTTCCTTCGTTGTATAAAATCTCAACTCTTGATTTAAAGTCTGGCAGGTTGGAATTATAATCTTCTGTAATAAAGTCAATGGCCGTTCGTTTGTCTTTGTCTTTATTGTCTTTGCTAAAAGCTAACGTTTTATTAGAGAAAGAATCATCAAACAGCAATGCTTTGGGAATGATGTGTTCTATTTCGATTAGACCTGTAAATAAATCCTTGGGACTGATTTCTTTTCCTCTAAATACATCTTTATATCCATTTGGGGCTAGTTCTTCCCAAAGGCGTAAGCGAATTACATCATTTTTTGTAGGGTTTGGAATCCCAAATTCTGTAGTAATTCTCTTTTTTATCTCTTCGTTGTTGCGGGTGGCTTTGTTGATGTTTTGGGTCATTGTTGCACGTTCCTTGGCATTCTTTTTCAATTCTCGAGCCAATTCTATGCGAATTTCATCGGGTCTTCCATAATCTGTAACAATTTGATTGACCACATTTATCATTTGGTTGAGTATTTTTTCTACCACAGGATTGCGTAAACTATTTTTAGGTAATAAATCCAATTTTTCAACCAAAGGTCGAGCATCGTTTTCTTCTTTAGTCAAACTCTTAGAATGATTATACCCTGCTAATTTACATGCTTCATAATAATCATTTCCATCTTGTAAATAAGGTATAATTTTGCGAATTGCTTTGCTGGATAGATTGCCATAGTCTTGCTGTAGAGAAATGTTGGCAAGTAGTTTGGCATACTCTGGTTTAAATCCAAATTTTTCTACCAATTTCTTCTTTATGGTAACATCTGAATTACCATAAAGAAGTTTGTCATCTTCTGTTATTTTATCGTCTTCTTCAGTAGCATATAATAAATGCCAGAGTTGATAAGCTGGTTGCTTATCAAAATGTTCTTTTTCTAGATTCGCATTGAAATTTAGGATTTCAGCATTGATTCCTATGCTTGAGAAGACAGTAGAGAGTTCTTCTTTTATGGCACTTGCTGATTTCTTTGTCCAGTCAAATCCATAACCTTCTCTATAAGCTATTTCTTGATAAACATTATATAATGCTTGATTGGTTTTGTTGCCCTCTAGTCCTTCAGGAAAGTTGGTTTTCCACTCTTTCGACTTCAGTTTAAATATTTTCAATATATCGGCTTCTTTGAGATTACCTCTGAGATTTAACTCTTCAAATAATAATTTTCTATTCTCTTCATCTAATACAAAGGTTTCTTGATGAGATAAATCCTTTTTACTATTGGTCTTCTTTTGAAATTCTAGATTGTTGATATTTTGCCAAATTTTAAACTCTTGAAAAAGAGGAGATGATTTGGCTATAACACGTCTTCCTATACGTTGTTTTTTAGGTAGTCCTGTTATTTTGTTGATGATGATATTGCCATTATCATCTTTTTTATCAATTTCCCAACTTTCAAATTGACAGAAATCTAATAATCCTTTTTGTGATTTTAATTTTCTTTGGTAGAAGATAATTACATCACGAATTTCGGCTTTTAACTCATCGTTTAAAACTTGGTGGTATTGAGCCTGTGTTTTCCATATTTGCTCAAATTCATCAAGATAATCTTGGCGATAAAACACTTGCTTTTTTAGTGATGTATGGCGATTGTTTAGAATTTGTTTCCATAGGTATTCACCAATGGTTTCTTTATTGAAGTATAGTTTTTTACTTCTATCAGAAATAGCTCCTAAGTAGCCACTCGATTGATTGATGTTGTTGTTGATTTCTTGTAATACAATAGCAAGATATTCCAAATCTAACTGTTCATAAAGTCCTTTGGTGCGAAGTTCATACGTTTTCTTCTTTAATGTAGCACCTTTTAGTTCTTTTCCGTTTTCTTTAATTTTAATACCCACAAGCTGAAAAGGGGTTTTGCAGATTGCCCAAGTTTGTGTTTTGTTTTTATTTTGTAGATTTTCATAGAGGTTATCTGTTAATATATCGGGATAAAATTGTTTTTGGAAATTCCATATTTTATCAAATTCTGCTTTTAAATCTGAACGATAAAAATCGGGTATATGTTTCTTCTCCTTGCAAAGTTGTTCAAATACATACTCCCCAGGAGTTAGGTTTTTATGATATAACTTTTTGGCTACAGCCATGCCGTCAATGGCTTGTCCTTCATCTTCGTTTTTTGTTTTTCGGCTACTTTTATAACCTCGTTTTTTGTTGATAGCTAAAAATATTCTGGCTAAGTCTTCTAAATCAACCTTTTCTTTTGCGGCTTTTGCTCTAAGTTCTAGAGTTTGAAATGTTGTGTTTTCACCTATTTCGGTTAAAGGTGTTTTGTCTGTAATAAAACCATGTTTTATTAATGTTTTTATAAGTTCATTTCTTCTTAGTTTAAAGCGTTGTAGGTTTCTTCTTGCACCTCGTTTTGATGTTCTTGATGCATTAGGTGAAAGCCCTTTTCCTGCTGAAAAATCCTCTTCAGGTTTCTTTGAATCAGATATTTTCCCAGATTTTCTATCAATTACGCTAAAATTATCATAACTAATTACTCTAACGCCTAGTTTTATAATACTTGATTTTTCATTTTCGTTTTCAGCTTCATTTACTAAAGCCCAACCAATACTGGCTGTTCCTAAATCTAATCCTAATACCTTTTTCATTTATTAGTGTATTTTATGTGTTTATTATTCAAAGTATCTATACCCACAAATATAAATTTTATTTGCTATATATATGATGCAATACCCCTAAATTGCTTATTGTTTAAGATTGATTTGTAAATGTATTACAAAAATCTTAACAGGCTACTAACACGATTGAAACATCATTCTTCTTCTTTTGCAGTGAATCATAATTCAAGTCTAACCTCATTACTATATGATGAATTTAAAAATTAAAACTATGATGAAGAAAAATTTGTTCGTGTTTACTTTGCTTTTATTGGCCTTAAACACTGTTGTAGCACAAGAAAATAAAGCGTTTCAATCTTCAGGGCAACTGATCAGATAAAGTGAGTTTTAAGGTCGAAAATATTTTTAGTATTCCTGAATTAAAGCCATTGTTTCAATTTTTAAAAGACAAATCTGATGAATCAAAATTCAAATCGATTCAAATCAATAAAAATGGTAAAAACATATTGGTAAATCTCTGTTTATTTGATGATGAGAGTTGCGAAATCCGTTTAAGCGACGTTACTCAAATTGAACAAATGCGAAAAATGAAGCAACAGCTAACAAGCAATATTGCTCATGAATTACGTACCCCAACCACTTGTTTAAGGGGATTTTTGGAGACATTACACGAAAACAGCAATATCTCTGAAGAAAAACGCAAGTATTTTATTGGTAAAGCATATAATCAATCTAAACGTTTAACCAATTTAATTAGGGATATCAGCTTGCTTAGTAATCTTTCGGAAGATCCAGATCAATATAATTTTGAGATGGTAAATATCAGAGAGATTATAGACAATATTAAAATCGAGTTTCAAGAGCAGTTAAAGAAGCAGAACATAAAGTTTGAATCTTTAGATAAGGATATTAAAGTAGAGGGTAGTTATGTTTTATTGCACTCGTTATTTTCTAATCTGATAGATAATTCCATAAAATATGCAGGAGAAAACAGTGAAATTCATATTGAGCATCTGCAAACCAAGTCGGGAAGTATTTATCTGTCTTATTATGATATGGGAATGGGTATTGATGACACGCATTTAAACCGTATTTTCGAACGATTTTACAGAACCAATAAAGGTCGCTCTCGCAATAATGGAGAGGGTTCTGGTTTGGGGTTGTCAATTGTCTATAATATCATAAAACTGCATAAAGGCGATATTCAAGCAAAAGCACACAGAAGTGGTGGTTTGGAATATAATATTAGGTTGTAATGCCAGTTGATATTAAAATGACTGCAATGTTATTTGGTTGAAAATAAGCGTTTAGCTCTGTCTTTTATTAACAAAAGTACTTCCAATTGAATTGGAAGTGCTGTTTTGTATGCACAACAGTACTTCCAACTCAATCGGAAGCCTTTTGCGTATGCACAATAGCACTTCCGATTCAATTGGAAGCCTTTTGCGTATGCACAACAGCACTTCCGATTCAATTGGAAGCCCATTGCGTATGCACAATAGCACTTCCAATTCAATTGGAAGCCCATTGTGTGTGCACAACAGCACTTTCAATTCAATTGGAAATATTTGAGTATATCAATAAGTATTCTTTCTAATTCTCAGGATCGGAAAGATATCAATAGCAACAGCACATTTCTCTTGCTTTTGGGCATTGGTTTTAATATCAATTAGGCTTAGAAGGATAATCGGTTAGTGATGATTGTTAACAGTATTTATTCTTTACCTGTTATATACTGCAAAATCATGTTATGTCATTAATACCATTTGTAACCCAAATTTACCTAGTTAAAAAGTTCTATTTTCTTTTGGGTAACTTCATATTACAAAAGAGACAATAATTAAAAGAAAAATGATTTTTATCATAATGGTGTACTATTTTGTCAAAGTATTGTTTGAAAAGTTTATTTTTAATAAAAGATACATATATTTGTATTTTCTGTATCTATGAGAGTAATAGTTTATTAATACAGACTTTTGTGTGAAATAGATTCTTTTTATTTAAGAAAAGAAGAATAATATATAGGAAAACAACTACGAAATAACCATTTTAAAATATGAAACAAAAGATATTCACTTTTATAATACTAACAATATTATCAGTAAATATAACCTTATCTCAAACATATCCTAAATCAAGCTATCAATTAAGTAGTGATGGTAAAACATTAGAAAAATGGATAGGTTCCGAATCAATAATTGATTTTAGAAAAGCTTCTTCTCTTAGTGGCGTTACTCGTATAAACGTTTTGGCTTTTAAAAACAATCAGATCATAAAAAAAGTAATTCTACCTGAAGGTTTAGAAACAATTGATGCAAATACCTTTAATAACTGTTCCAATTTGGAGGAATGTGTACTAACATCAACATCCATAAAAAAACTTCCAAACAACTTATTTTTATCATGTGGAAATTTAAAGAAATTAAAGATTTCTTTGTCTGGTTTAACAGAAATTGGTGAAAATGTGTTTAATGGTTGTCGTTCTTTAGAAACAATAAACTTACCCAATACTATAGAAACCATTGGAGATGCTGCATTTACTAATTCAGGATTAGTCTCTTTTAGTTTTCCAAGTAAATTGAAATTAATAGGTGCACATGCGTTTGAGGATTGTAATAAATTAAAAAATGTTTCGCCCATTCCTGAGGGTGTTACTGTAATTCCATCATTTTTATTTAATCGTTGTAAAAAGCTAGAAGATATCAAGATTCCAAATACGCTTACCAAAATAAAAGAAAAGGCTTTTGCGGAAACTAAATCGCTAAAAATTAAGTTTCCTTTTCAAGATGGGTTAATACATTTAGGTAATGGTGCATTTACTGGTTCAGCCATAGAAGAAGCTATATTACCCAATAGTGTAAAAGAAATAGGGGATGAAGTTTTTAGTCTTTGTAAAAATCTTAAAAAAACGAAATTTACAACACATTCAGAAGTAACAGCAATCCCAAAGAAAATGTATTTTAAATGTCCTTTGCAAAATTTGGATCTTAAGGATTATCCTAATGTAGAAGTAATAAAAATGGGTGCCTTGCGGCTAGATTATACAAATACTAGTTTGTTTTCAGATCACACTCTTGATTTAAGAGGTACAAGCATAAAACGTATAGACAGTTATGCTTTTTATAATTCGAAAGTGAAAAAATTAATATTACCTAAAAGTATTTCTAGTGCTTTTTTAAATTATGGAAATTTTCTCAATTTAGAAGAAATAGAGGTAGAAAGTGGTAATAAAAAGTTTGTTACAGAAAATGGTGTTCTTTTTACTAAAGGCAAGAGATATCTTTGTTGTTATCCGTGTGGAAAAACAAATCCCACTTACTCTATTCCTCCTGAATGTAGAAAAATAGGATGGTTTGCTTTTAATAATTGTAAAAATTTAACAGAATTAAATATTCCTGATGCAATAGTACAGATATTTCCTGCTGCATTCCAAAATGCAAATTTCAAAAAAATTAGGTTGCCTAAAAACTTAAAATCTTTAAGAAGTAAAATCTTTAAAGGATGTCGTAATTTGGAACAAGTGATTATCTCAAAAAAAATAACAGAAATAGAAGGAGAAGTATTTGCAAACTGTCCTAAACTTACCAATGTAAAAGTGGAAGCAGGTAATCCTTATTATAAATCTATTGATGGGGTCCTATTTAAAATTAACAGTACAGGAGAACCTAAAGAGTTAATATTTTATCCTCTTGCAAAAACTGATGAAGAGTATACCGTACCTAATACTGTAACCCAAGTAGCAAGTGGTGCTTTTCTGATTAATAAAAACATAAAAAAGGTAATATTACCTAATGGTATCCATAAAATAGAGCCTGTTACATTTTACGGATGCAAAAATTTAGAAACAGTGCATTTTCCAGTTGGATTAATTTTTATTGGAGGATCGGCATTTGGTCAAACACCTAAATTAACCAACTTAGAAAATTTCCCTAAGAGTATAGAACCAGAAGATACTCATAAATATGGAGCAATGTCTTCTAGTGCTTTTAAACAATCAGGATTTACAACTTTTGCTATTCCCAAAGGAGTAAAAACCATAGGTGGTTTTTCTCTTTTCTTTTGTAAAAGATTAAAACAGTTAAGTATTCCTTCTTCGGTAACAAAAATAAATTCTAAGGCATTTGCTTTTTCCTACAACATAAAGGAAGTCGAATGTAAAAATCCTATACCTCCAGAACTAGTGGATAATAATGCCTTTAGGGGAGTACATATTGACAAAGCAGTGTTATATGTTCCAATAGGCAGTAAAGAACGATATAAAACATCTCCGTATCAATGGAAAGATTTTGGGAAAATTATAGAGAAAGATTTTTGGAAATCTAAAATCTGGTTTCAGCCTACTGCTGCAAAAAACACAGATATAAAGTTTGAGATAACAGGAACTAAAAAAGGAAGTTTGCAAATCGATTGGGGCGACGGAACGGTTGCTGCTGGAGCTTCTAATGAATACAAAATAAAAACGACAGCTAAGGTTATAAACGGAACCCTAAATGGAATACCTTATGGGATACCTAAAGTTACTACTGTGCGTATTGCCGAAAATCAAAATAATTTAATAAAGAGGATTCATCTAAGACATAATAAAATTGTTCAATTTAGCTCTATGGAATGTCCTTCTTTAGAAGAATTAAATTTAGATGAAACGGAGGTAGTTTTTTGGGATATTTCAAAGAATCTGAAATTAAAGTCCTTATCGTGTAAAAGTAATAAATTGATTACTTTGGGTAATATCAAGAAGAATACGCTTTTAGAAGAGTTATATGCACAGAATAATTTATTAGAAGATTTAGATGTTTCAAAACAACCTGCTTTAAAGAAATTAAATTTGAGTAATAATAGGCTAAAAGAAGTGTTGTTAAATTCATTATCTATTTTTGAAGAAGTTGACTTGTCTTATAATAATTTAAAAATAAGCACACTGCCTATTATTACAGGAACATACATTTATTCTCCCCAACAGCGTTATCAATTTAAAGCCAATGCTTATTTTACTGAGATTGAAATTGATTTGAGTAATGAAAATAAAACCACAACTTATGTCTGGAAAAATGCTGAAACAGGATCAATTTTAGTAGAGGGAGTTAATTATATAAAAAAAAGTGACGGTGTTTTTGAGTTTAAAACAGCATATCCAAATGGTGTTTATTGTGAAATGACCACTCCTGTTTTTCCAAATTTAAAAAGTTATACAGAGAAAGATGAAAAGAAAATAATTGATAAAACTTATCGTTCACGAACAATAGCAATACTACAAAATCCGAAATTATCTATTGTTTACGACCAGTCGAGTTATTGTCCTGTAGGAAAAACTCAGCCCAAGCTTAAAAAAGAATCACCTTCAGTAACAATAAATGGAAATTTTGCTTGTGATGATTCTAATTTGGTTATTAATACTACTAATGGAGAAATCGATCTGGAGGCAAGTAAAGCAGGTGAGTATATTATTAAATATATTGTATTTCCAAGTGGAGCTTATGTTGATACTAAAGTTTTGATTCATGAAAAACCGAATTTTAACGATACTTTTGATGAAACAACAATGTGTAAAGGCTCAAAAATGCAAATTATTGGTTCTGGAACAGGTGCTTTCTCTGATACTTATCTTAGTTCTATTGAAACTGTTGCAACTGTTGGAACAGGTGGTATTATTACTGCAATTGATGCAGGAATAACTCAAATAACCTATACCGATAATCATGGATGTAAAGCAAGTAAAGAATTAGAGGTTCTTGCTCCTGAATTTATAGATACAAACACTGCTGTTTGTATAGGGAATATCATAATTGTAGAAGGGTCTTGTAATCCTGCTGCCACTAATCCTTACGAAAGTTCTGATACATTTATTGCAACAGTAACCAACTCAGGTGAAGTGTTTGGTGTACAAGCAGGAGTTGTAACCATTACTTATACCAATGAAAAAGGTTATACTGCCACTAAAACAGTAACAGTCAACGCTAAGCCCTCAAAACCAAAGTTATTCTATATTCGCAATTAAGCTTTTCTTGAATAGTAAACTTTTATTAAAATATAATTAACGTGAGTTCGATATAAGAACTCACGTTAAAAAGCTCCCTATTTGAGAATAAATCGCTTGCGATATCAGTATTCAAAACAACGAAAATTGCCTGATAATGAATAGTTAATACTGCTGTGTGTTTACAAAAGTGCTTCCGACTCAATTGGAAGCCCTATTGTAACCTTACAAAAGCACTTCCGACTCAATTGGAAGCCCTATTGTAACCTTACAAAAG
>PDWI01020778.1_pt1 | contig 11082 bp, 6 predicted proteins | sample 1430891 | NCBI WGS metagenome assembly PDWI01 (sample SAMN01162508, study PRJNA174530) | Oral metagenome, whole genome shotgun sequencing project. | biome: Marine environment; feature: Marine mammal; material: Swab sample of the gingival sulcus; isolation source: swab sample of gingival sulcus... | reverse complement strand
GAGGAGGGCGCCTGCTGGTAGCAAGCAACCGACGAGCAACAACCGCTGTGATTTCGCAGACCAGCGCAGCGACGGGAGGTTAGTTGGTCAGCGCTCTAGCTCGCTCAAGAGCACCCCCACACATGCCTCCCCGTCGCGACCAGCCCTTCGAACCGAGCTCGTTGTCGCTCAACCTCGCCGTAGCACCAGGGCTCATGTCTTCGGCTACGAAACCAGGGCGGCAGCTCAGCACCCGGCTCGGTCCCGAATGGGTGGGGGTGCTCTCAACAGTCTCTGAGCAGGGCCATGAGATCGTCACGGGTCAACCGACCTGCCTCGCCCGCCACGCCGGAGAGCGCTGCCGCGGCGAGCGCCCGCTTCTGCTCTTGCAGCTCGAGCAGCCGCTCCTCCACCGTGTCGTCAGCGACAAGCCGATGAACCAGCACGGAGCGCGTCTGGCCAATCCGATGGACGCGGTCGGCGGCTTGATCTTCTACCGCGGGGTTCCACCAGGGATCGAGCAAGAAGACGTGATCTGCAGCGGTCAGCGTCAAGCCGACGCCCCCCGCGGTCAGCGAGATCAGCATCACCGGTGGCCCCCCGTCGCCCTGGAACTGCTCCACAACCGCCTGTCGATCGCGGGTCGCGCCGTCGAGGCGCGCGTAGCTGACCCCGTCGGCCTCGAGCAGCGGCTCGACCCGATTGAGGAGAGAGGTCCACTGGGAGAAGACCAGCGCCTTATGCCCCGCCGCGATCGACGCCTCGAGGCGCTCGCGGAGCAAGGCCAGCTTCGCCGAGGGTCGATCTCCCAGCACCTGCTCCTGGCCGGGGACCAGCGTCGCGTCGCAGGCGACCTGCCGCAGCCGCAGCAGCGCCTCGAAGGCCGCGAGGACGCTGCCGCCTTGAGCGAGGCGCTCGAGCACCTCCCCGCGAGTCGCGGCCTGCACGGCCTGATAGACCTGGCGCTCCGCCTCGCCGAGCTCGCAGCGCACGATCACCTCGCTCCGCTCAGGGAGCTCGGTGGCGACCTCGCGCTTCTCGCGACGCAACACGAAGGGCTTGGTTCTGCGAGCCAGCTCGGCTGCTGACGCCTCATCGCCGAGCTCGATCGGGCGCGCGAAGCGCTGCTGGAAGTCGCTCAGCCCGCCGAGCAGCCCGCGAGCGAGGAAGTGGAGCTGGCTCCAGAGATCTTCGAGGCGGTTCTGCACCGGCGTGCCGGTGAGCGCGACCCGCCACTCGGCGTCGAGGCCATAGGCCGCTCGGGCGACCTGGCTCTCGGGGTTTTTGATGTTCTGGGCCTCGTCGAGGACGACCACACGCCAGCGCGTCGCCGCCAGCGCCTCGGCGTCGAGGCGCAGCAGGGCATAGGTGGTCAGCGTCACATCGGCCGAGCTGTCGAGATTCCGCTTGGCGCCGTGGTAGACGTTGACCTGGAGGCCGGGGCGAAAGCGCGCGAGCTCGTGCTGCCAGGTCCGCAGCACGCTCGTGGGCACGACCACCAGCGCTGCGGCCTGCAGCGCACAGATCACCTGAAGCGTCTTGCCCAAGCCCATGTCGTCGGCGAGGAGCGCGCCGAGGCCAACCTCGCGCATGAAGCAGAGCCAGTCGACGCCTCGTCGCTGATAGTCACGCAGCTCCGCCCTGAGGTCTGGCGGCGGCGCCGCCGACGGGAGCCCCCGCAGCTCGACCAGCGCCGCTCGGAGGCGCGCGAGATCCGGCGGCGCCGGCTGCTCGAGCTCGTCGAGGAGCTGACCCAGCTCGAGGCGGGCGACCTTCGCCACCTTGCCATCGGCGTCGCGCGCGTCGAGCAGGTCGATCACCCGTTGACCGTAGGCCTCGAGCCAGGCGTGAGGTAGCGACGCAAACCCGCCAGAGTTCAAAGACACCAGAGAGCGCCCCGCAGCCCAGGCGGCTAGCACGGCGTGGGCCTCTGCGCGCTCCTCACCGCCGCTCTCATCGCTCTCGAAATGGATCTCGAAGCGACCTGCCTCGCCCACATCGATTCGCGGCGACAAGGATCCGGCGCGGCGAAAGCCTCGCAGCACCTCGCGACGCTCGAGCTTACCCGGTGGGTTGTCGGCGAGCCGTGCGGCGAGCGCGAGGGCCTCCTCACCATAGGCCACCCGCGTCCGGCCCAGCCGCAACCCATGCTGACGCTCGAGACGCGCCGCGAGGCGACGCTCTTCGTCTTCGTCGCGCAGCGGCACCGGCCCCCCCCGAGAGAGCAACGTCATCCGCCCGCCGTCGACCCTCGCCAGCGCCGGATCGCCGTAGACCAGTGTCGGCAACACCTGCAGGCTGTCGTCATCTCCACGGCTGAGGGCGAGGGCGATCCTCGGCGTCTCTACGCGCTCTCTCGGTAGGCGCCTCGTCGCGATCGCCACGGGCAGCTGCGCTCGCAAGCGCGGCAGCACGTCGGCGACCAGCGAGCGCGCCTGCCCCGGCGGGACGTGTCGCCCCCGAGCCAAGGTGGCATGCTCTCGCTCCGAAAGCGGTGTCTGACGCAGCGGCGTGAGCAGGCCATCGCAGAGGCAGGCCCCGTTGGCGAAGATCTCACCAACCTCCGGGTCTCGCCGCACGAGCAGGCGAAAGCCCTCCCCGTCGTCTTCGACCCGCGCCTGCCAGCCGTCTCTCGCCTCGCCAACGCGCACGGGCTCGTCGTCGAGCCGTACGTCACGAGCCTCGCGCAGCGCCGCCAAGGCCTCGCCGAGGGCGCGCGCCGTCAGCGGTCCGCCAGAGACCCGCTGGCCCATGGCGAGCTCCACGGTCAGGTCGAGCTTGCTCGCCGCGACCTTCTGGGTGTCATCCTGCTCATGAGCCATGCCGACCAGCGAGCGTTGCAGCGGCGTGATCTCCTCGCCCCGCACCAGCACGCGATGGAGCTCGAGGCCCCGCGCGCCACGCCGGAACCGATAGCCGACCTGCGCTGGGGCTCGCGCGCTGCCTGCCCGCGCCCGAGGGAGCCCCTCGCCTCGATCGCGCGCCCGCTTGAAGGCGATCACCGCCGCCGCGACGTGCTCACAGGGGTCGTCTCGGCCGCCGCAGTCGCAGCTCCACTCCTGATCGTCGAGGTAGAGGCAGACCGTCGGGCTGACCGCCCGCCCCGGCAGCGAGACCTTCAGCACCACCTCGTCGCCTTCTTCACGCTCACCCACCACCGCGCCGCTGCGCGCCAGCGACACGCCTTTACTCCAGAGCGAGGAGGAGGCCTCCTCGCGGACCAGCGCCAACAGCTCGCTCGTGTCGCCAGAGGTCATCGCAGCTCGTTATCGTGGGTAATGATCGCAGCTCGTTATCGTGGGTACTGATCGTGGGTAAGCGCAAAAGAGAGCGCTCAGCTGGCCAGCTGCAAGACCTTGTCGAGGAGCTCCTGCGTACCAAAGGGCTTCTCGAGCGCGTCGGTAGCACCGACCTGCTGGGCTCGCCCCGCGTCGTAGGGAGCGTTGGCGCCATGACAGAGCAGCACCGGCACCCGCGCCAAGGCAGCGTCCTTGCGCAGCTCAGCGCAGAGCTGATAGCCGTCGAGGTCGTCGAGGGAGGTGTCGGCGACGATCACGTCGGGTTTGATCTGCTGGGCTGTGTTCAACGCCTCGCGGCCGCTGCCGACCACCGTGACAAGGCACGCCTCGGTGAGAGTAAGCTCGAACACACGGCGCATCGTCCGCGAGTCATCGATCACCAGCACCCGCGGTGGCTGCGCTTGACCTGGGGCGGGGCCAGGAGGGGTCTGCGCTGGCGGCGACGCAAGAGGAGGGGACGCCATCGCCGGCGCGCCGGAGTCGCCCATCGTGGGCTGCGCGCCTGGATCGGGTACGGGCAACCCTGCCTGCGGATCGGCCGCCGTAGGCTGCGCACCTGGGTTGGGGACGCGCTCCGCCACGGGCGTCGCCGGTGGCGTCGCAGCGGGCCGCCCAACCTGACTGCGGGCGAGGCGCGAGGGGTGAACGCGGCGAGGTGCCTCTGGTGCGACAGCCCGGCCCAGCAGCGCGTTGAGCTTGTCGACCAGATCCTGACAAGCGAAGGGCTTCTCCAGCGCGTCCGAGGCGCCGACCTGAGCCCCGCGGGTGGGGTCATAAGGTGCGTTGACGCCATGACAGAGCAGCACGGGAACGTCAGAGAGCTGAGCGTCTTGTCGCAGCTGGCTGCAGACCTCGTAGCCGTCGACGTCCGGCAGCGAGAGGTCGGCGATCAGCAGGTCGGGCTTCAGCTCGCGAGCTCGCGCCAGCGCGTCAGCGCCGTTGGCGACCGTGGTCATGGCGCAGGACTCTCCACCAAGCACGATCTCGAAGCAGCGACGGATCGTCGCGCTGTCTTCGACCAGCAACACCTTCGCCACGGCCGCGGCGCCTGGACGTGGCGCCGCGGGAGCAGGGGCCGCTGGTGCGGCAGGCTCTGGTGGTGCAGGTGGGGGTACGGCCGGCGGCTCCGCTGCGCCGGCCTGAGCCTCAGCGCCGCGGCGCTCCTCAGCCAGCCGCTGCTCCTCGGCCAGCCGCTGCTCCTCGGCCAGCCGCTGCTCCTCGACCAGCCGCTGCTCCTCGGCCAGCCGCTGCTCCTCGGCTCGTCGACGGGCTTCTTCCTCGACCGCCTTACGGCGAGCCTCTTCGGCTTGCAGCCGGCGCGCCTCTTCTTCGGCGGCCTTGCGCTGGGCTTCGGCCTCCGCTGCGGCTTTACGCTGGGCCTCCTGCGCTGCGCTTCGGCCTCCGCCTCGGCTCGCGCACGCTCCTCCTCTGCCTTGCGCCGCGCCTCTTCTTCGGCGGCTTGGCGCTGCGCTTCGGCCTCCGCTGCGGCTTTACGCTGGGCCTCCTCCTCCGCCCGCAGCCGGGCGGCCTCCTCTTCGACCTGCCTTTGAGCTGCCTCCTGCGCCAGGCGGGCCTCTTCGAGGCGGCGCTTGCGCTTCTTACTGCGTATGATCAGCAGCACGCCAATCAGCAACAACACCAAGCCCATGGCCCCGGCGACGGTGATGATCAGCATTTGGTCCGCCCCTAGACCCGACGAGGCCTGGGCGAGCAACGGTGCGAGCATGGTCCTTCGTCCAAATCTGTTTGCGCGCAGGATAGGTCAGCTCACCTCGGAAGTGGAGATTATTCGAGGCGGTCTCTGCGCTCCTGGGGGGCTCGAGCACCCGACGCCGCAAAGGTTTCACAGCTTGACCAGGAGAGCTGCTACTCTTATCCGCAGCGCATCGAGACGAGGATGAGAAGATGAGAGTGAACGTGAAGGCGTGGCGATCGGGTTGGGGACACGCGTTGTCGTCGGCTACGATCGTCGCGCCATGAGCCCATACGCCGAGGACGTTATGATCATCTCTGAGAGCACCCCTATAGATGCCTCCCGTCGCCGGGCACAGCACCGCCGGCCGCTTTCTCGGCCTCAGAACGCTCGCCAGACCACCCGTGTGGCTCGTTTCTTTGGCTACGAAACCGGCTCGGCAGCTCAGCACCCGGCTCGGTCCCGAAGGTGTGGGGGTGCCCCTAGTACGCCCCGCATCGCTGCCCAGCTCGCTGCCTGGCTCTGTCTTCTCAGTTGCTTCGGACTGTTCGTGGCCTGTGGCGACGACTCAGGCCCTGCGCCCGTCTCTGACAGCAAGGTCTTTCCAGACCAAAGATCGAACTCCTGCGCCAACTGCAGCGGTTGCTGTCTCAACGGCCAGAGCTGCATGCCAGGCAACACCGAGGCCGCCTGTGGCTTTGGTGGCCTAGCCTGTTCGGTTTGTGGTGCCAGCGAGCGCTGCATCAGCGCGACCTGTCAACCGCAGACACCCCAATGCAACGCCACGATCTGCCCCAACGGCTGCTGCGATACCGCCAGCGGGAAATGCAAGCCGTCATCCAATACCAGCTGTGGCGTCGGCGGTGTGGCCTGTCAGGCCTGCGCCAGCGATGAAGCGTGTAAGGCTGGCAGCTGCACCAAGAAGGGCCCCGTAACCTACGAGGTGATCGTCGTCAGCGCCAAGGTCAAGAACTCGGACTGTGGTCTCGGCGACGACTGCGACACCTACGTCGTGGTCGCCCTCGGCGGCGGCGCGGCGGTGAAGACCGACCCGGTCAACAAATCGGAGACGCCGAAGTGGGATAAGAAGCTCTTCGACGCCACCGACAAGGAGCTGCTCTCGACCAAGCTGGTGGTCACGGTCAAAGATGACGATGGGTTGCTCAACCCCGATGACGAGCTCGGGACGTGCGAGCTCACCGTCGAGCAGAAACACCTTGACGCCGGCGCGCTGGTCACAAACTGTACCGAGAAGGTCAAGGACCTTACCTTCTCCTTCAAGAAGAAGGGTGGCTCATGATCCCCCGCTTTCTGACAGCATTGAGAGCACCTCCACCCATTCCTCTCGTCGGCGCGCACAGCACTGGCGGCCGCTTTCTAGGCCTCGGAGAGCTCGCCGTACCACCCGTATGGCTCACCTCTTCGGCTACGAAATCGGCGCGGCAGCTCAGCACCCGGCTCGGTCCCGGATGTGTAGGGGTGCTCTTGAGTATGGTCGTTGCGCTCACGCTCAGCGGCTGCAGTGACGACACCAATCCGCCCCGAAAACAGGATCTCGGCAACCTCTTCCCCGACGCCTCGCCGAACCCCTGCGCCGGCTGTCAGGGCTGCTGCCAGAACACCCAATGCCTGCCGGGAACGTCGATCAGCGCCTGCGGTTACGGTGGCCTGACCTGCCGGACCTGCAACGCCACCGATCAATGCCTCAACGGCACCTGTGTTTCACAACAGCCGAGCTGCTCGGCTTCCACCTGCCGCACAGGCTGCTGCAACTCCCAGGGCACTTGCGTGACGGCTGTCGACGAGACGAACTGCGGCACCGCGGGGAGCTCTTGTATCCAATGCACCTCGGGCGAGGTCTGCACCGCCACTGGGACGTGCGAGACGGCGGCGCCGAAGAGCTACTCGGTAACGATCAACAGCTGTGAGATCACTAAGAAATGCGACAACATCTGGACTCAATGCGAGGCTTACGCGGAGGTCGCCCTCGGCGGTGGCGCCGTGGTCAAGACGCCGATCGTCAAGGACACCTTGGCACCGGTCTGGGACTTCAAGCTCTTCGACGCCACGGATAAAGAGCTGACGTCGAACAAGCTGATGGTCACGATCTACGATAAGGATTTCGACTGGGACGACAAGATGGGGGTCTGTGAGATTTCGGTCACTGCGGCCGCCCTCACGGCTCACACCCTGACGACGGCCTGCGGCCCGGATGTCAAGAACCTGAGGTTCAGCTTCACGCCCAAGTAGCCACCGTCACGTATCTACTTCGGCAGCATCTTCACTATCTTGCCCTTCTTGTCGGCAAAGAAGAGCAGCGGCGAGCCGTCCTTGCGCATGGCCATCGTCGCCCGAGCCTGCTGCTTGTCATCAAAGAGCACCCAAGCCTGCGAGCCGTCGGCCTTGGTCGAGAACATCGAGCGCGGCCGCTTGTCCTCATCGTAGAGGATCATCGTCGGCTGACCGTTGCCCTGGACGGTGAGGTTGAGGCGCACACGCTTCCTCTTGTCGAACAGCAAGAGCCGCGCCGCGCCGCCCGCCAAGGAGATCTCGGCTCGCCGCTTGCCGGCACCGTCGACGAGCAGAAACTGCTCTGCGGAGACGACCTTTGGCGACGTCTGGCCCATCAAAAGCAGGGCACCCCCGAGGGCGGCGACCAGACAAAACCCTCGTTTTAATAGACGATTATGTCGCTCGATCGCATCGAGCCTGGCTTCCACATCGGACACTCGAGACCTCCCGTCGACGGCGGCATCGCAACCAACGCGCCTTGGACCCTTGATACATCAAGGCGTCCCACGGATGAAGACCCAAAGGCGAGCCCCCTAGGGCGCGCAGGAAGCTAGACATGATGGGTTTTCGGTGGTTATAAGATGCTCTTCACTCTCGTCGAGTGAGTCACCGAACCAGGATCCGAGCTGTTTTCACCTATGAACGGCCGGATCGTCCTGCTACGGAGCAGCAACATGGGCCTCGCTGATCTCTTTCGCCCCAAGTGGAAACATAGCAACGTCGGCGTCCGCAGCGCCGCTGTGCGACAGCTCGCCGCCGAAGAGCTCGAGGCGCTCCGCTTCGTCGCCCTCTCGGACACCGACCCGATGGTCCGACGCATCGCCGTCAAGAAGCTCTCCGACGTCGAGATCCTCGGCAAGGTCGCGGCCGGCGACGACGACGCGAGTGTGCGCGAGCTGGCCCAAGAGAAGCTCTCTGGGCTGCTGGTCACGGTCGCTACTGGCGACGATCGCGATCAGGCGATCGCCGCGCTCGGTCGCATCTCCGACCCCAAGGCGATGGTCAATGTGGTCAAGGGCGCGAAACACGAGCTCGTCTGGCGCCGCGCCCTCGAGCGCCTCGGCGACGATCGCGCGCTGGCCGAGGTGGCGCGCACCGCGTCGAGCAAGGAGATCCGGCTGGAGGCCTTGGCTCAGATCGAAGACCCGCAGGTGCTCCGCGGGATCGCGATCGACGACGACCGTCGTGAGATGGCGCAGGCGGCGCTCGACCGTCTCGAGGAGCCCGATCTCCTCGACGAGGTGGTGAAGAAGGCCAAGAGCAAGGCGATCCGCGCCAAGGCGAAAAAACGCGTCGCTACGCTGCGCGCGCCGAGCCCTGAGGAGCAGGAGCGTAAGCGGGCGGCCAAGCGGCGCAGCGCCAAGCGCACGCAGATCTGTCGCAGCGTCGAGGCGTTGCTCAAGCTGCGTGACCTCGACAAGGCCAGCGCGCGGCTCGCCGAGCTGCGCGAGGAGTGGAGCGCGATCGAGGGCGAGCCGGACAAAGAGGAGATCAAGCGCTTCAACCGCGTCGTCGAGCGGGTGGAGGCGCGGCGCAAGGCCGTCGAGGCCGAGGAGGCGCGGCGCGAGCTGGCTGAGCAAGAGCGGCGCAAGGCCGAGCGCGACAAAGAGGAGCGGCAGCAGCGAGAGCGCGCCGAGCGCGAGGCCGCTGAGCAAGGCGAGGCCGCCGATCAGAAAGAAGACAGCGAAGAACGCGAGCGCCGGCGACAGGCCGAGCTCGAGCAGGCCCGCAAGCTGGTCGAGGAGGCTGAAGCCGTCGTCGGTGAGAGCGACCTCAAGAGAGCCAAGCAGGGCCTAGGCGCGGTGAAGCGTGACCTGCGTCGGCTGCGCCGCACCCTCGAGAGCGATCAAGCGCTGCGGGAGCGCCTCGAGGCCGCCGACAAGCGAATCGACGAGCGCGAAGCGGAGGCCGAGCGCAAGCGTGCAGAGAAGGCGCAGCAGAACGTCGAGCGCCTCGAGGGTATCTGTGTCCGCCTCGAAGAGCTGAACACCAGCGACAACCATCGCGAGATCGACACCGCGATGAGCGAGGCGCAGAAGGCGTTCCGCCAGATGGGCACGCTCCCCACACGGCAGCACCGTGAGGACCTGAAGAAACGCTATGAGGCGGCGCGCAAGCAGCTGTTTATCCACCGCCAGGAGCTGCGCGAGTCCGAGGAGTGGAAACGCTGGTCCAACGTCGGACGCAAAGAGGAGCTCTGCCGCGCGGTCGAGGCGCTGAAAGACCAGAAGGATCTCAAGAAGGTCGCCAAGACGCTGCGCGAGCTGCAGGCCAAATGGAAGAAGCAAGGGCCGGTCTCCCGTGATCGCGCCGACGACCTGTGGGTGCGCTTCAAGACCGCCTGTGATCTCGCCTACGCGCGCTGCGAGAGCTACTTCGCCGAGCTCGACAAGGAGCGCGACGAGAACCTGCGCAAGAAGGAAGAGCTCTGCGAGCAGGTGGAAGCCCTCGGCGACTCCGAAGAGTGGGAAGAGACGGCCAACCGGATCAAGCAGCTGCAGGCCGACTGGAAGGCGATCGGCCCCGTGCCTCGGGAGTCGTCGGAGACGATCTGGAAGCGCTTCCGCAGCGGCTGCGACATCTTCTTCGACCGTCGCAAGGAGCACTACGACGAGCTGAACGAGGAGCGCAAAGACAACCTCCAGCAGAAGACCGAGCTCTGTGAGGAGGTCGAAGCGCTGGTCGACTCCACCGACTGGCAGGCCACCACGGAGAAGATCAAAGGCCTGCAGGGGATGTGGAAGAAGATCGGCCCCGTGCCACGCAAGAAGTCGGAGGCGATCTGGAAGCGCTTCCGCGGCGCCTGCGACGCCTTCTTCGAGCGTCGCGAGGAGGCTCGCGAAGGCGAGCGGATGGGCGCCTATCGAGAGCGCGAAGCTCTCTGCGCCGAGCTCGAGGCGCTGGTCGCGTCAGCGCAAGATGACGTGGAGCAAACGACCGACTCGACCGAGGGCGCGGAGGGCGCGGAGAGCGCCGGGGACGCGGAGAGCGCGGAGGGCGCGGAGAGCGCCGGGGGCGCGGAGAGCGCCGAGGGCGCGGAGAGCGCCGGGGGCGCGGAGGGCAGCGCGGAGCTCAACCCAGAGCAACACGCCAAGAAGGTCCTCAGCGCCCAGCAGCGCTGGAAGCGGATGGGGCGCGTGCCACGCAAATACGAGCAGGCGATCAACACCCGCTTCCGCGCCGCCGTGGAGGCCGTGGTGCTCGCTCATCCAGCGGCCTTCGCCAACTCGGAGCTCGACCCAGAGCTCAGCAAACGCCGCAGAGAGAAGATCTGCAGCCGCCTCGAGGCGCTGGTCGAGGAGTGCCCCGATCCGACCCCTCGAACCCGCGAGGAGGGCGGTGAGGACACCGTCGACCCACAGCAGGCAGCCGAGCAGCTGCGCGCGGCGCTGGCGGCCAACGCCCTGGGCGGCAGCGGGCTCTGGAGCTGGCAGGAGGTCTCTACGGAGCTCGAGCAGCTCCGCGAGAGCTGGCAGCGCATTGGCCCCATCCCCGGCCCCGACGGCGAGGCGCTCGAGCAACGCTGTCGGAGCGCGCTCGAGGCCCTCGAGGCACGTCGCCCCGCCGACGCCGAACCACGCGATCGCCGCCGTGATCGCGACGACCAAGCGGACGACGCGCGAGGCCGCGGACGTAGCAAACGCGGGCGACGAGGCAACACGCGCGGCGAGCGAGCTGAAAAGCCCAAGATCGAGGAGCCCAAGGCCGAAGAGCCCAAGGAGGAGCCCAAGGACGACGCCCCCAAGGACGACGCCCCCAAGGACGACGCCCCCAAGGATGACGCCCCCAAGGACGACGCCCCCAAGGACGACGCCCCCA
>PDWI01009707.1_pt1 | contig 11082 bp, 7 predicted proteins | sample 1430891 | NCBI WGS metagenome assembly PDWI01 (sample SAMN01162508, study PRJNA174530) | Oral metagenome, whole genome shotgun sequencing project. | biome: Marine environment; feature: Marine mammal; material: Swab sample of the gingival sulcus; isolation source: swab sample of gingival sulcus... | reverse complement strand
GCCCAAACCACAAACATAAGTAGTTAAAAAAGAATAGATTATAATGAAAAAAGGAATTCACCCAGAGAATTATCGTCCTGTAGTATTTAAGGATATGTCTAATGAAGACATCTTCCCCATTCTTCACTGGTAAGGCTAAGCTTGTTGATACAGCTGGACGTGTAGATAAGTTTATGAGCCGTTACGGAAACCGTAAGAAGTAAGCAAACTTCTTATGACGATACTTCCGTCATAGTTCAGAACAATCTGAAGATTGTTAGCACATTAAGTAGATACGTTTCTTCCATTTTAGGGAGAAGCGTATCTTTTTTTCACTCTTTTTTTAGGCAGTTATATGAAACGAAGTTTTTGGAGAAAGCAACATAAATGGTTTGGTTTAGGCATAACATTTTTCATTATAATGTTTTCCCTCTCGGGAATTATCCTCAATCACAGAGCATTCTTCTCTGATTGCGAAGTAAGCCGTAACTATCTTCCCAAGAAATACAGCTACAAAGCTTGGAACAATGGACTCCTTCGAGGCTCAAAGACAATCAATAATACCGACAGCTCTCAAGCCGTCCTACTCTATGGGAGTAGTGGTCTTTGGCTAAGTAATCGTACGGGAGAAGCATTCCAAGAAGATAATAAAGGATTACCCATCGGAGCAGATGGGCGAGGTATTCGAGCAGTTGTACAAGCCCCTTCGGGAAAGCTCTTCGCCCTAAGCCATTTTAGCCTTTTTGAACGCCAAATAGAAGCAGAAAAGCAGTGGCAAGAAGTTACACTACCCACCGAGGGCGAAGGACTAACAGACCTAACGCTTAGGGGGGATACTCTCGTGGTGCTTAGTCGCTCCTTCGTCTACACCTCAGAAGCTCCCTACAAAAACTTCCAAAAGCACGAACTGAAAGCCCCAAGGAATTACACAGATAAAGTTTCGCTCTTCAAGACTATCTGGCTTTTGCACTCGGGCGAGATTTTCGGATTAATTGGCAAGCTCTTTGTAGATTTCTTGGGATTAGTTCTAATCTTCCTCTGCCTTAGTGGCTTAGTCTATTGGTTTATGCCAAAGTACATCAAGCGATGGGGCAAGGGGAAGAATTGGGCAAAAAAGCTCCTATCTTCAAGCCTAAACTGGCACGACCTCGTCGGACGTAAAACGCTGTACGCCGTTCTTTTCCTTACTATAACGGGCTGGTGTCTACGTCCCCCTCTGCTCATTGGTATTGTTCGCTTGAGCGTTCCCAAAATCCCTTACTCACATCTAGATAAGCCAAACGCTTGGCACGACAAACTGCGAATGCTTCGCTATGACAAGGACTTGAATAAGTGGTTGCTTTCTTCCTCGGGAGGCTTCTATGAATTTCAAACACTTGGAGATACACCACAGAAAATTAAGCAAGCTCCTCCCGTTAGCGTAATGGGCTTGAATGCATGGGAACTAGATAAAGAAGATAATAACTGCTACATTATAGGTTCTTTTCAAGGAATTTTTCGCTGGAATAAAAAGAGCCAAAAGAGCTTTGACTATGAAACTAGAGAAGAAGTTAAGGACTTCTCCCCCATTCCTTTTGGCAAAAAAGCCATCTCTGGCTATAGCGCTGATTTTGGTAAAGCCTTTTATGTAGACTACAATTTAGGGACAGACGCCCTAGCAATGCCTCAAGTCTTCCGTCGTCTGCCGATGTCGCTCTGGCACTTGGCACTAGAGGTTCACACGGGACGCATCTATACTTTTATGGGTATTGTAGGTTTATTCTTCATCTTCCTCTCAGGACTCTTCACGCTTTGGGTTTTGATTACGGGCATAAAGCTCAAGCTTAAACCCAAAAAGAAGAAAAAGAACTCACTTGTGTCTTAAGGAAATTCGGAAGTATTCATTTTAGTCTTGTTGTTGTTTTCGATCATTGAGTCGGTTGCTGAGCCGTTCCCTGAGCTTGTCGAAGGGGGCGAAGCATTGTCAAAACGAACTGTTACCTTGTATCTCTTGTACTTATTTCGGCATTTCGATAATGCTTCGACAAGCTCAGCAACCGACTCAATGACCAAAGTTATAAATAAGCTCAACACTTTACAAGATTAAAATAGATAGTACGGAATAAATTTTAGCTCTAATCTGCAATCTTTTTTATTTAGCAATAAAAAAAACGAGGCAAGCTATTAATTAGCTTGCCTCGTTTGCTTTGAGCGAAAGACGGGATTCGAACCCGCGACCCTAACCTTGGCAAGGTTATGCTCTACCAACTGAGCTACTTTCGCAAATTCCTTAAGGCTTTCAACTTCTCTAAAGGAGTTGTCTTCCTTAATTCTGATGCAAAGGTATAGACTTTCTTCTAATTCTCCAAATATTTTAGGAAGTTTTTTTTCGCTATTCCCCCTAATTATCTTATTCTCAAAGCAAAAAAAAAATTCTTCTTCAAAAGAAATTTTAAGGAGAAGAACGACTCAAGCTTATCTCAACTTAAGAAAACACAGACTCACGAACTTTCACGTCCCCCTACTAAACACCATATTTAATAGAACTTTGCAAGGGGAGGAGCTAGCAATAAGGAGGCAAAACGACAGAAATAAAACTAGCATTTTGACTCAGCCTTCCTCTATTTTTAGATTTCACCCCGTCGTGAAATTAATTACACGCCCTTGTGAAAAACTTTTCACGCCGTGGTGAAATCAAAACTTACTTAACTTCATTTTTATCATTCCTCTTTTGCTCACGAGAGAAGCAAAGCAATTTTTCAAAAAATACGGACAAGCTCAAGAAACAAAGCTACAGCAAATAAAAATCAACTCAAAGAAAGGTTAGCAAATAGCACTAATCAGAACTCACAAACAAAGTAACAGCCCGTTTTTTAAACATAGAACAAAGAAAACAACACGACTACATTTTACAAACAAAACGAGATATATAATAAAAAAAAATGCTATATTTGTACTTGAGTTAGAAGTAAAACACTAAATTTAGGTGTAATACTTAGTTTATAAACTTTAATACAGTAGCAAATGAGAGCAGTACGGGTTCTGTTTCTTTTGATGGGAATTATCATCACTTCCTGCCAAAAGATGGAAATTGAAAATCAATCTTCCAATTCCACGCACGCAACGAACAATCAAATACGTGCAGTCAATAATGTCCAACAAAACAATCAATTCCACGAAGGCATACTAAGAGTAAAGCTATCTCGAAGAGTAGGTGATACTTTCAGAGTTAGCACTTCAGGATTAAAAGCCAAACTTCAGTCTAATATTCAACAAATGAACCATTTGATGAATAAAATTCAGGCGACAGATATGGAGCGTCTATTTCCTTATGCTGGGAAGTACGAGCCACGAACTCGCAAAGAGGGGCTTCACCTATGGTACGTTATCAAGTTTAATAAAGGTGTCAAGCTATCACAAGCTGTTAAAACGGCTCAAGGTATTGACGGTATTGACATTATAGAGCGTGTCCCTAGAGTTAAGCTATTTGACGCAGAAGCTAGAGAAGCGACTTATCCATTTAATGATGAATTTCTACCTAAGCAGTGGCACTTCCACAATACGGGGACACTCCCTAATGCTATCAAAGGAGCAGACATAAATATGTTCAAGGCTTGGGAGATTGAAAAGGGTAAAGCAAACGTTATTGTTAATGTGGTTGATGGAGGTATTATCTATAAACAAAATAAAACTGCTCAGCCTGTTTTCCACGATGACTTGATTAACAATATGCACGTTAATGAGGCAGAGAAGAATGGTGTAGAAGGTGTCGATGATGACAACAATGGTTATGTAGATGACATCTATGGTTACAACTTTTTCTCAAATACAGGAGAGATTTATGACAACAATGCACACGCTACACACGTATCTGGCTGTGTGGCTGCGACAAACAACAATAACCTCGGAGTTTGTGGTGTAGCTGGGGGAGATGGTTCTCAAGGTAGTGGAGTCCGTATCATAAACTCTCAAGTTTTCCTCAGTGGTAAAGGTAGTCCTGACGATACAAGTACTGCTAGAGCTATTAAGTATGGAGCAGACAATGGAGCTGTTATCAGCCAAAACTCTTGGGGTTATGCAGACCCTTTAGCTCCTGTTCACAAAATTCACGCTTCAGATAAGGAAGCAATTGATTACTTTATCAAGTATGCTGGTTGTGATAATAACGGAAATCAGCTCCCAGACTCTCCAATGAAAGGAGGTATTCTAATTTTCGCAGCAGGGAATGAAGCGACAGAGTATGATTGTTATCCTGCAGCTTACGACAAAGTAGTATCTGTTGCTGCAATGGGCGTTGATTTCACTAAAGCAAGTTATTCTAACTGGGGAAAATGGGTTGATATAACAGCACCTGGGGGAGATGGTAATCCTGCGACACAAATCTTCAGTCTTGACATTAATAATGACTACCGAGCAATGCTCGGAACGTCTATGGCCTGCCCTCTAGTTTCTGGAGTTGCAGCCCTAATCGTTTCTAAGTATGGAGGACAAGGCTTTACCAATGAGGAGTGTCGCACACGTCTACTTGGAGGACTTCGTCCATTTAACATTGACGAACTTAACCCGACCTATGCTGGTAAGATGGGCTTAGGCTATATCGACGCTTACAAAGCTTTAGCCGAAAATAAATCTAAAGCTCCTAAAACACCAAAATTCACCAAGGTAGAGGCTGGGTTTAGAGAGCTTGATGTACAATGGTTAGCCGTTGATGATGAAGACGACGGAATGCCTTCGTACTACAAGCTATACTATTCAACTAAGGAATTAACGAAGAACAACTACAAAAAAGCTGAATACATTAAGCTTAGTGCAATGGGACGCAAAGTTGGTGCTCCGGTTAATTATCTCTTCGAGAACCTTGATTTAGAAACGAAGTACTACTTTGCTATTGAGGCTACTGACCGTTGGGGGCTAACTTCTTCTGTTAGTTTCACGTCAAAAAGCACGAAGGAAAACCACGCTCCTATCATCAAAAACCTATTATCATCACAGAAAATTCTTTTGACTGGGCTAGAAACAGCGAAAGTTGAACTTGAAGTCGAAGAGCCAGATGGACAAGACTGGAGCTTCGAAGTCGAAGGAAACCAAAATGGTCTTAGTGCTAAGAGAGAGGGAGATAAAATAATCTTGACCTTCAGAGTCGTAGAACCAATGGGTAGATTCTTAACTTTCGTTAAGGTAAAAGATATCTTTGGAGCAGGAGCAGAGGTGAAAATCCCATTCGAGTACTTCAAGAACTCAGCTCCAATCCTTAAAAAGGAAATCTCAAAGACTTTCATCCCTATCAAGACGAGCTATACAATAAACTTAGATGAGTACTTCTCAGACCCAGAGCAAGAGGGCGTAAGCTACAAGCTTGCAACTAAAGCAAGTCAGTCTATGGGACTACAGCTGGACGGCAGTAAGCTAGTCATTATGCCAAAAACAATGGGACGCTATGCTATAACAGTCGTTGCTACAGACCCTAGAGGCGAAAGCTCTCAAGAAACAATCAGCATCCAAAGTATAGATACTTCTCTAGCAAAGAATGGAGAACTTGTCTATCTTGTTTATCCAATCCCAGCGAGGAAGAAACTAAATCTACAAATTGGCAATGACATCAACGATATCAAGCTAACTATTCGTTCTTCTATTGGGAAAAGAGTTCTTGAACAAAACGTGAAGATTGTTGATAATAAACGTCATATTGTCCTTGACATAGCCAAGCTATCGACAGGAAGCTATGTCCTAATAGCCGAAGCTAAGGGGAAGAAATATGAAAAGCCTTTTGTTAAATTCTAAACACAAACAATGAGAATGAAGAAAATACTTTTTGCTGTTATAGCAACATTAGGACTAGGGGCGAACATCCAAGCACAAACCCTTCCACTTTTAGGGCTTAGTGGGGACGCTCGTAGTGCCTCAATGGGAGAGGTCAGAATGGGAGAAGCCAAGGGAATGTATATCTACACCAACCCAAGCTCTTTCGTTATTGACAAAGAGAAGAAAGCCTATGCTTCAGCAAGCTTCGGCAAATTGCCAGATGCTAATGACAAAAGTCCGAAAATCGGCTTTGCCTCTATTGGCTATCGTTTAGGTAATAATGCCTTGATGCTTGGCTATCGCTGTTTGAGTGGCATTCCATTTAATCAAACAAACAGCCTAGGAGTTAGCGTGAAAGAAATTCAACCAAAGGATCAAGCTTTTGACATTGCCTATGCATTGTCTATTGACGAACATTTCTCTGCTTATGCTATGGCAAGCGTTATCTCGACTTATAATGGCTACAGACGTAATGTTATGGCAGGAAGCCTTGGAGTTTACTACCGTAATAAAATTAAATTAGGTCAAACAATCAACTACACCCTTGGGCTTAGTCTGAACAATCTAGGACAGGATCTAGAGTATGGGCAAGACGTTGTCTACAAACTACCTACGACGACTAAGATTGGAGGTTCGGCGAGTTATACTTTCTCGGATAACCATTCACTAGGGCTATACCTTGAAGGTTCTTACCTAATGTATCCAAAAGATATGACAGAGTTCACGAAGGCTTTTGGTTTGGAATACAATCTATTTAAGCATTTCTCTCTAAGAACTGGCTATCACTTTGAAGATGGCTACGATTATTCTAGCTTTGGTTTTGGCGTAAACTACTCTGATATTTCAGTGGACTTTGCCTATCAAAACCTAAAGGATAACAACACACTATTATTAACTACGAGTTTCAAGTTTTAATTAAGTTTATAATTACTAATAATATAAGGATATGAAGAAAATTTTCATTCTAATGTCTTTGGTAGCTACAATGCTATCAATACTACTACCTTCTTGTAAGAACGATGACGTCTTTGATAACACAATAGAACTGACTCTTTCGGAAGAGAGCATTGTTGCTTCGGCATCAAAATCGGAGCAAGTCATTGAAATAACAACGAGCAGTGAGAAGCTTCAGGTTATTTCAGATCGTGAATGGGCAGAGCCTATCATTGAGGGAACAACTCTCCGAATTAAGATTGCTAAGAACACAACAATCAACAAACGTAAAGCTAAAATCTTAGTTCTAGCTGATGGTACTAGTGCAACGGTTGAGGTTGCTCAGCGTGGAGCTGTTGGTTCTGCAGTTATCAATCCTGATGCTCTTGAGATAGACCAATACACGCACACTAAAACGATTGACATCTTTGCGAACGACAAGTCTTGGACAGCTAAGACAGATGCAGACTGGATTAAACTTACTCCAAAGCAAGAGAAGTCTGAACTCGTAATTACTTGTATGCCTAACGAAGATCGAGCAGAGCGTATTGGACGCATATTCATCACTATTGCTTCTGTAAACAAAGAGATTGTTGTTAGACAGAAAGGGGTATTATACTATATCCTTCCTTGCCTAGATTTCTCTAAAGATATTCTTTACATTCAGAGATTTGAGGAAGCACGTCATAGTCGCAAGCTTGACCGTACTCCAGAGTCTTCTGATTGGATTTATGACACTGAGAGTAAGCTGTTCAATCGTATTCGTTACTTTATGAAGAACGCCAAAGGTACTGCAATGGAGGAAGCTCACCTTTATTGTCAAGACCTTGCAACTTTCAAGGCAAGACTTTCGGACATTAAGAGCTTCTTAATCCAGAAAGGTTTCGAGCCAAAAGTAGAGAATGGAGTGCCTAGTGCAACTTACTTCTACAACGAAAAAATGGCTGTAGCTGGAGAAATCACGATTAAAGAACAATTTAAGTTTGGAGCTATCGTCTTCCGTTATGTAGCTAAGCAAGATAAGCCTTACCCAACATTTAAGACCTTCCCTTGGAGTACTGAATTACCTTGGGCATCTTCTTCTGACGACGTTAGAGCTTATGAGGCTAGCCATAATGGTGTTGTCAACAAGGATATGACCAAAGATGCTACACCACAGCAACCTTATGACCTTCTAGGCTTTAATATCGATGACAGTGCCGATAGAGAAATTCCATTCCTACGTCTTTATATGGTTATCAAAACTATTCCTGGTCAAGAAAGTAAGGGAGGATTAAGTATTAAGAGTCTTATGTTTAAAGATGTTTCACTAGCATTCTATAAGAGTGTTACTGGGGAGTACTTTATGACACAAGAGTTTAAGGACTTAGTTCTCAAAAATGGATATATGCCTATGGCTGGTGATCAAAATGGTTACATATCATTTAAGAATGATGCTGAGAAAATTATCCTCGGCGTTAAGACCCAAGAAATGGGAGGAAGAGTTAACTTAGAAATCTTATTTAGAAGAGAAACATCTAAGAACTAGACGAACTCACTAAGACAACTAAAAGGAGGCTGTGTCATTACGACACAGCCTCCTTTATTGTAGTTCAAAAGCCCCTCAGTTTTATCTTAATAGGCGTTCAGCATTTAGAAGTCAAGCGAAAGAACTAGGCGAAAGTTCTGCTTAGGCATTGGATAGTTTGAAATCACTTCATAATCTTGTCCGAAGACATTGTTGCACTCCAGCTGAACTTTTGTATGAGCTTGCCAAAGAGCAAAGTTATACGCCACGCTCAAGTCACTCGTATACCACGGCTGAACATAATTATAAATGATGTTCTCTGGGGCATTATAACGTTCCCCTGCATAGATAAAGCTGTAGTTCAGTTCCCAAGCCTTGTAAGTAGCCATTGCCACCAAAGAGCCACTATGCTCTGGCACATAAGGGATTTGGTGACGATAGTAGCTATCTGATTTATTTGTAATGTCGAGAGCTTTCTGATACGTATACTGAGCCTTAACTTTTAGATTTAGGTCTTTGAATAGCTCCGTTTCCAGCGAAGCGATTGCCTCAAGACCATTAATCGAAACCTCTCCAAGATTGAGCATTGTCCAGCGAAACTGCTGCCCCTTAGGGTAAGCCACAATCTTATTCTGCACATCATTGTGATAAGCCTCTAGACGAAGGCTGTAGGACTTGAAGTTAGCCAAGCTCAACTGCCCCTGCCACGCCAAGCCTAAGTTATACTGCGTCGTGTATTCAGGCTCAAGCTTACTATTTCCAATCTCTGTATAATAGAGGTCGTTAAAAGTTGGCATTCGAAAGCTACGCTTGACGAAGGCATTCAACCTAAGCCGAGGCATTAGAACAATAGAGCCAAGCAAGGCTGGACTAAGTGCCTGACGTTGCCGAACGGTACTATTCGTCCTATTCTTATCTAAGATAAACGTCCCCAGAAGGCTTGCCTGAACATTGCCCCAATCACCACTATAAGTCGAAGAAACAGCCAACATTTGCGTATGGCGATAAGGCTTTATGAACTTAGGCATATCTGACCACAGGTTATGATAGATATAATCATAAGCAAGGCTTACATACCACGAGCGTGCAAGCTTGTAGGCATTTGCTGAGGAAAGGTAGAACTCATTCTGCCGAAAGCTATTATCAACGAAAAGCTCCTGTTCATCATCTCGAAGGAAGCGTGTCCGATAGTGAGCATATTTCAGCTTCCAACTCGTGCTATAGCGTCCAATAGCATACTTAAAACTCCCCTGAGCGAAGCTATTATTATCCCAAAGTCTTTCGCCACGCTTCCACTTATTATTGACAATTGCCCCAGGGATACCTCGCTCACTATCATAGTGATAAGCCTTAATGTGGAAGTCGCCCCCCTTAAACTTACCGAGGAGAGCCGACTCAATTCGAAAGGCTTCAATATCTCCATTCTCACGATAGGCAAGCGTATCATACAGCAGTTTTTTGCCTTCTGCGTCAAGCTTTCGGTAGCGAAACTTATAACGCCCATTTGCCTTCAGCCATTCGGTGCTAAGCGTTGCCGAGAGCTTTTGATTAAGCTGATAAGCAAGGGTAGTACTTGGATTGACTAAGCCAAAAGACCCCGTTTTGAAGCGAAGACCAGTATTGAGTCGCTTGCCCTTGACAAAGCGAGGGCGACGCGTCTGAATATAAATAGAACCCGAATGGCCAAAATCACGGGCAGGCTGAAGGTAACTACCCTTCTGTCCATTGTACAGACGGATAAGTTCAATATTATCGAGGGAGTACTGCCCTAAATCAACTTGCCCATTCTGAGCGTTCCCCAAGGCAATACCATCGTAATAAATTCCGACGTGATGGCTACCCATACTACGAATATTAACCGTCTTAATACCTCCGACCCCTCCATAGTCTTTGATTTGCAATCCCGAGAAATAACGCAATGCATCAGCTACAGAGAGCGAACTCAGGCGTTTAATCTCCACGCCTGAAAGCCTCTGAGGGGGCAGGACGGACAAGTGTTCCATTCTTCTAGCACTTACCACAAGCGTTTCCAGCTCTTTACTCATAAGGCTGTCTAACTTCTGAGCCATAAGCTTAGGACAGAACAAAAGCCACATAGCCAACAAAGGGACTACACAGCCAAGACTTTTACCTCGAATAGCTTCTTTACTCATCTGCTTAATACTTAACATAATACAAATGTAGCACTTTTTCGACAGCTCGCCCTTTTCTTGCTTCTCCTCTGCCTAATTAGTGCTGAAACGCCCCACTCATAACTTTTAATTCAGAACGCTTAATTCATAATTCTTAACTCCAAACTTTAGACATTTCACCACGGGGTGAAAAAGTTTTCACGACGGAGTGTAATTAATTTCACCACGGAGTGAAATCAAAATTTAGAGAACTAAATATCTTAATCTCACTAAAGTTCTCTTTCGTCCGTTAAGTCTGTAGTCGCTGAGTCGGCTAAGATGGTTGCAGAGTCGGTCGCTGAGCCTGTCGAAGCGTCAAAACGTACCGTTTGGACTAAATATAGCTATTATTTCTGCATTTCGACAACGCTTCGCCCCCTTCGACAATGCTTCGACAAGCTCAGCAACCGACTCAGGGAACGGCTCAGCGACCATCTCAATGACCGAAATAATAGCTATTTGATAAAAACTTAATTACCAACAAGCAGTTCTGCAAAGGACTGCAAAAGAGGGAATGATGTTTAGGCTTGCCCGACGGAGGCAAGCAATGCTTTGACTAAAATTTAACGGAAGTATTCATTTAAGGCTTGTTAATCTACCTGTTTCGGTCGCTGAGCTTGTCGAATTCTAAGTTAAAAGCAAATAATTTGGGGTTAAATTTAGAGATTTTAGAAAAAAACTTTTCAATACTATAATATTTGCAGTTTAACA
>PDWI01009575.1_pt1 | contig 11082 bp, 9 predicted proteins | sample 1430891 | NCBI WGS metagenome assembly PDWI01 (sample SAMN01162508, study PRJNA174530) | Oral metagenome, whole genome shotgun sequencing project. | biome: Marine environment; feature: Marine mammal; material: Swab sample of the gingival sulcus; isolation source: swab sample of gingival sulcus... | reverse complement strand
GGTTATTTTTCCTGGGCTTGGGATGAATTTTTTAGCATCCTCTGCTGTAATGCGACATTCTATAGCATGACCTTTTAGCTTAAAACTATTTTGCTTTGGTAACTCTTTGCCCTCGGCTACTTCTATCATAAGCTTTATCAAATCAAGTCCACTTACCATCTCGCTCACACAATGTTCAACTTGCAATCTCGTGTTCATCTCCATAAAATAAAAATCCCTATTTGCATCGACTAAAAACTCAAATGTTCCAGCATTTTCATAGCCTACTGCCTTTGTGGCTTTTATGGCTGTTTGGTGTAGTTTTTTCCTCGTTTTTTCATCTAAAAATACAGCGGGGGATTCTTCTATGAGTTTTTGATGTCTTCGTTGCAAAGAGCAATCTCTCTCTCCTACATGTAAAACATTTTCGTGCTTATCAGCTATAACTTGAACCTCTATGTGGCGTGGAGTTAGGATGTATTTTTCCATGTATAAAGTTTTATCGCCAAAAGAAACATAAGCCTCACTTTGAGCTGCCTTAAATGAAGTTTCTAAATCCTCTTCTTTTTCAACAACCCTCATGCCTCTACCACCTCCGCCAAGGGCTGCTTTTATGATGATAGGATAGCCTATCTTTTTGGCTAATGCAATAGCAGAATCCACATCTTTTAAAGCTCCATCACTACCAGGTATGACAGGGATACCAGCTTTTTTCATCACTTTTTTTGCTTTTGCCTTATCGCTTAAAAGCTCCATAGATTTTACTGATGGACCTATGAAAGTTATGTTGTGGCGAGAGCAGATTTCTACAAAATGTTGGTTTTCACTTAAAAAACCATAACCAGGAAAGATGGCATCGCATTCGCTTATCTCTGCGGCTGCTATGATGGCGGGGATATTGAGATAGCTTTGGTTTGAGTTTGCCTCTCCTATGCAGATACTAGCGTCTGCATATTTTAGATAAAGAGCATCTTTGTCAGCAGTAGAGTACACACATATAGCCTCTTTTCCCATCTCTTGTATGGTTCGCACAGCTCGAAGAGCTATTTCGCCTCTGTTTGCTATCAAAATCCTCTTGATGTCTGCCATTATAATTTCTCCACTTCAAATAAAGGCATCTCGTATTCCACAGGTTGTCCGTCTTCGACTAAAATCTTTAAGATCTTACAATCATATTCAGCCTCGATATCATTCATAATCTTCATAGCCTCTACAATAGCAACAGTTTGACCTTTGCTGATAACATCGCCAACTTCGGCAAAGGCTTTTGCATCAGGAGAGGGAGCTTTATAAAAAGTACCAACCATTGGCGAGGTTATGCAAGGGGAGTTTGATTTTTTATCTTCTTGATTTGAAACGCAAGGGCTTTTTATCTCTTGGATGATGGGTGCGGGAGGTAAAACTGGCGTCGATACAAGAGCTTCAGATGAGCTTTTTTCGAGTTCTATGCTAAAATCAGCTTGAGTTAGTTTCATTTTATTTATATTTTCTACATCGCTAAATAGTAGGATTAATTCTTTAATATCTTCTTTTTTCATAAAAACTCCATTTGTTTTAGTTTGAATTTGTGATATAATACCATATTTATAACAAATACTCACTTAAGGAAGATAAATATGGGATTAAAGGCGGATAATTGGATAAAAAAGATGTCTATTGAGCATCAAATGATAGAGCCATTTTGCGAAGAGCAAGTTGGTAAAGATGTGGTTAGTTTTGGACTTAGCTCTTATGGATATGATATACGAGTTGGGGATGAGTTTAAGATATTTACAAATGTAAACTCTACCGTGGTGGATCCGAAGAATTTTGATAATAAAAATATCATAGATTTCAAAGGTGATGTGTGCATAGTTCCGCCTAACTCTTTTGCCTTAGCCTCGACTGTTGAGTACTTTAAAATGCCAGAAGATGTTCTTGCTATTTGCCTTGGAAAAAGCACTTATGCGAGGTGCGGTATCATAGTAAATGTAACCCCATTTGAGCCAGGCTTTTGTGGGCATATAACTATTGAGATTTCAAATACAACCCCGCTTCCTGCAAAGATATATGCAAATGAGGGAATTGCACAGGTTTTATTTTTGCAAGGAGATAGCAAATGCGATACTAGCTATAAAGACAAAAAGGGAAAATATCAAGGACAAGAGGGCATAACCTTACCTAGAATTTTAAAATAATACCATTTTATATAATGTTACGTATTTCTACATGTAAAAATATATTTACATGTAGGATTTTCGTCGCTGTAAATATTATACTATTTTACAAAGATTTTTTCTTACATGCAGCTGGTTATTATGTATTAAAAAAAATCTTCATAATCTAATACTTATATATTTTTTTATAGCATACACTTATTATTTTTTTTGAAAATATATTTTAACTTTTAAATATCCAAATACCAATCTTTTGAGATTTTTCTTACATGTAAGAAATTGTAAGTATAAGAATATTTTTTAGTAAGATTGGTGTTATAAAAATGAGTTGTTTGCTTTGTATGAAATTACATGTAAAGGAGAAACCCTTTACATGTAAAAGTGTTAATGACCCATTATGTCTATGGACCAGTTTGCAGGAATGGATGAGCCGTTTGCATCCGCACTTAAAGTCCAATTTCCTTTGGAGTTTTCATCCATAAACTGAACCGAAGAAAGCTTGGCATTGCTATAGGTTGAGTTTACATCTAAGACTTGACTGTTTTTAGCTAAGATACTCTTTGTTCCGCTAGGAGAGGTAAGAGTTACCTTGACATCATCTTTTTTCAAAGCAGTCTTTATGTTTTTATTTACAACATTAACACTCCATTTTGTAGCGTTTGAATCAACAATTATCTTATATTGCCCACTCTTTGGCACAGAAACTTTTGTTCGCTTAGTTTTTGGATCGAAAAATGTCAAAGTGCCCAAATCCTGCTTGGTTGAATCATCTGCCATTTTGTCATCTTCTATTAACTGCATATTAGTCATTGTGCTATTATCATCTGTTGGAAATACACTTGAGATCTTAAACACAGCATCGCCCTTTGCAAGATAGAATGAACCAGTTGTGGTAGATGTAGTGCCTTGATAGTTGTATTCATTGTATTCGTTTTGGCTTGTTACAAAGCTAGAACCATTTAAATCAAGACTAAGATTTACAACTACGCTTTCTACTTTTATGTTTTTGTTTATATTGACAGAATTGGACTTGATATCCTCTTTTTTAGCATGTTTCATTGCATGAAAGCCACCAAATGTTTTGTTTTGTGCTTTAAACTCTTGTGCCATTGTAACTGCTGCTTTTGCATCAACCATACCAAATCCATAAGCGTTGTTGTACCAAAGCCCTGCGCCATTTTTCTTCCACTCAGGATTTGAGCCGTCATTTTTGTAAGCACTATGAGCTAGTATGTATCTAACATCTCTCCAAGTTAGGTCTGGATTTGCCTCTAGCATCAAAGCTGCAACTCCAGACACTATAGGAGCAGATGAGCTCGTGCCACTCATTAAGTTTGTATAATCTCCGTTTTCATTTCCAGCTACTTCAAAGCGAGGAACCGTTGTTAGATGAGAAAGTTGATAGTCCATTCCCCTTTGTTTTCCAGCCATATCAGTTGTTATTATCCTTTGATATAGAGGTTTTGCATATAGTCCTTCTTCTTTAACTTCTCCAGCAGGTGCGTTTACTAGGATGTTTGGTCCTTGGGTTGTGTAGCTTGTTGCTTTTCCGTCTGCTCCACTAGCGCCAACTAGTATCAAGTATCCATTGGTTTGGTCTGGCTCGAAGTTGCTCCAGCTTTTAGGGTTATTGCCCGCTGATTTTACATAGATAGCACCCTTTCCGCTTCTTCCGTGAACTAAGCCATATTCTAGTTGAGTTTTATAGTCATCTTTTAAAGAAAATCTATATGAAAACGGTATTAAAGTTGGCATACCGCTTCCGTAGCTGTTGTTGTATATATCAACCATTTGCAAGTTTCTCTTTAGTGCATCAAGTATTCTTATGTGTTGAAGTTCTTCTACCTTGTATAGGAATTCAACCTTGTTTGCTTTAAACAACTCTTTAGCCTCATCTGTATCTTTATTAAACCAAGTTTCAAGGGCATTATAACTAACTAGTGTTGCGTTTGGGGCCACACCACGAGTGCCTATGCCATTCCAGCCTTTTGCACCTATGATGCCCGCTACAGCAGTTCCGTGAGGATAGTCTATCCAGCCACCAAGTTCTTCGCCTTCAAATCTTAGCATTCTATGAGGAGTTGGATTGTTTGGATTGTTTGATGCTTCTCTGTAGTTGTGAGAAAGTTCGACAGAAAGGTTATCTTTTAAATCAGGATGAAACATATCAACTCCCTCATCTATAACAGCAACCTTAACACCTTTTCCAGTTATTCCTTTACCATTTTTCCATACAGATTCTACATTTATATCACTTTTTCCATCTGATGAGTGGACAGCCCCTACATTTGAACCATTATTTTTTAAATGCCATTGGTATTCATATAGAGGGTCTTCTCCTGCTTTTGTAGTAACTTTTTTTTGATCGTAAGCTGGGTTTTCTAATTCGTATTTTTTATCTTTAAAAATATTCATACCACCTTGAAAAATATCATAAGTAAAGCTTATCTTGTCTGTTATACATTTTTTTGATTCACTATCGCCAAAAAGAATACTAAAACTCACATCTTGAGTAGTGTTTGCGTCTATAGTAAATTCTTTTGGAGAAAACTGTGCCTCTCCGTTACAAGCATTGGCAGTTAAGGATTTTATCTTATAAGTTATTGGGATTGTGTTGATTGCAAATTCATCTTTTTTCCCAAAAGTAGCCTTTGCGGGTTCTTTTCTAGTTCCAACTCCAGTACCGTACATATCAAATGTATCATTGGTAATTTCCACAGTTGGTTCAGTATTATCGTCTCCGCCTCCACATCCAGTTAAAAGCATAATCGCCATAGAGGCAACTAGGCTGTATTTTATAGTATTCATTTGGTACTCCGTTTAGATATTTTAAACTCCCACAATTTTACTATAATATATGTGAAAATAGACTTAAAGTGTGATAAAATTAAGCTCTACCCCCTTACATGTAGAAAAAAATCATAGTTTTTTCTTAAAAATCGTATTTTTTTTGCAGTCCAATGTTTACATGTAAAAATAGCTATGATGCAAAATTGGGATTTTGCTTCAAAAAAAAGCGTGAAAATAAAATAATAACTTAAATTATACTGAATTTAAGCAAGATATAAGTTATATTTTAATACAATCTCGTCTTCAAAAAAGCAAAAGGCAAAACAATGACAAAAGTTATCAAAGCAAATGAAATTGATAGAAAATGGATTGTACTTGACGCACAAGGTAAGCGATTTGGTCGTCTATTGACCGAAGTTGCAACTATACTTCGCGGAAAGAACAAGCCGTATTTTACTCCAAATGTGGACTGTGGCGACTATGTAGTTATCATAAACGCAGAAAAAGTTACTTTTTCTTCAAATAAAGAAGAAAGCAAACTTTATCATAGGCATTCAGGATATTTCGGCAGTGTAAAGAGCGAGAAATTGGGCGATTTACTTAAAAATAATCCTGCAAAGTTATATAAACTTGCAACTCGTGGTATGCTTCCAAAGACAAACCTAGGAAAGCAAATGCTCAAAAAACTAAAAGTTTATGCAGGAAGTGAGCATCCTCATACTGCACAAGTAAGCGAAGGAAAATAATATGGCAAAAAAAATATATGCAACAGGCAAAAGAAAATCAGCTATCGCAAAGGTATGGGTTAGCACTGGAAGTGGCAAGATAACAGTAAACGGCATGGATTTAAACAGCTGGTTGGGCGGTCATGAGGCCATCAAATTAAAAGTTGTTCAACCTCTTTTAGTTACTAAACAAGAGCAAAGTATGGATATAGTTGCTACTACTTTAGGTGGTGGATATTCAGCTCAGGCTGAGGCTTTAAGACATGGAATTTCTCGTGCATTAGCTAGCATGGATAAAGATTTTCGTGCTGCCCTTAAGCCTATTGGCTTACTTACTCGTGACTCTCGTGTTGTTGAGCGTAAAAAATACGGTCGCAGAAAAGCAAGAAGAAGTCCTCAGTTTAGTAAGCGTTAATCTCTTACATGTAAATATTTGGCATTTGTCAGATATTTACATCTCTTACATGTAAATATTTATGCAAAACAAAACCCTTTTTACAGATTTTTACCAACTTTCTATGATGCAATCCTTTGTGGACAATAATCGCCATAAAGACGAGGTTGTGATGGATATGTTTTTTCGCAAAAACCCATGTGGTGGTGGCTATACTATCATAAGTGGCATCAATGATGTTGCTAAATTTATACAAAATTTAAAATTCTCGCAGAAAGATTTGGAATATTTAAGCTCGTTAGATAAATTTTCCCAAAAGTTTTTGAAAATATTGAGAGATTTTAAATTCAGCGGAGAGATTTGGGCAGTTGAAGAGGGTAGCGTGATGTTTCCCCATGAGCCTATACTTCGAGTAAAAGCAAATATTTTAGAGGCTCTTTATATAGAAACGGCTTTGCTTTCTATTATCAACTTTAACTCTCTTATAGCAACAAAAGCATCAAGAGTTTGTATGAGTGCTAAAGGTGATGAGGTTGTGGAGTTTGGTTTGCGCCGTTCTCAAGGGCTTGAGGCTGGGCTAAGTGGAGCTAGGTCTGCTTTTGTGGGCGGATGCTGTGGAACTTCAAATGTGATGGCAGGAAAAAAGTATGGAGTGAGCGTTTTAGGAACCCATTCTCACGCTTGGGTTCAGTCTTATGAGAGTGAATTGGAGGCATTTAGAGCTTATGCAAAAACCTATCCTCAAAGCACTTTGCTTTTGGTCGATACTTACGATACTCTAAAAAGCGGTCTTCCAAATGCCTTGATAGTTTTTAATGAGCTAAAACAAAAAGGATATAAGCCACTTGGTATTCGTATTGACAGCGGAGATTTGGAATATCTTAGTAAAAAAGCAAGAAAGATCTTAGATGATGCAGGGTTTGAAGATGCGAAGATATTAGCCTCTGATAATCTTGATGAATACATCATTGAGCATCTAAAGTCAATAGGTGCAAAGATAGATATTTGGGGGGTTGGAACTAAACTTATAACTTCTTATGATTGTCCTAGCCTTGGCGGGGTTTATAAGATGGCTGCCATTGTTAAAAACGGAAAATATGAGCCAAAAATGAAATTCTCAGAAGACCCACGAAAGATGAACAATCCAGCCTATAAGCAAGTTCACAGGCTTTACGATAAAAAAACAAATATGGCAATAGCTGATTTGATAAGCTTGGATGATGAAAGCTTGGATGAGAGCGAAACTTTAGAGATTTTTCACCCCCTTTATACATATAAAAGAAAAAAGATACAAAATTTTTACTCAAAAAAACTTCTAAAGCCTCTTTTTGAAAATGGTCGTTTAGTAAGAGAGTTGTGCGATGTTCAAAAGGCTAAACAAAAGGCTCAAAGTGAGAAAAAAACTTTTTGGCACGAATATCTAAGAAACATTAAACCTGCTACTTATAAGGTGGATTTGTCTTTGAAATTGTGGAAAATAAGACAAAAACTCATTCAAAATAAAAATATCTGATTACTATTTTTTATAGATTTTATTTTATTTTTTGCTTTTTTTGTTACAATTTAGAAAAATCAAAAAAGGCTTATAATGACTTTTATAGAATTTAAAAAAACTCTCCTTGATGCAGAAATAACTCTACCAAAATTTTCCCGTCTTATAAAAGTTAGCGAAAAAAATCTACAAAATTGCAAGAAAAAAGGCGAAGTTCCAAATGCTATAGCTGTTGTGGCGAGCTGTTTTGCCTTGATGAATAAAAAAAAGATTGACTACAAAAAACTAGTTGAAGAGCTAGAGCTTAAGCCTAAGAGAAAAAAAGGTGCTGGGTTTGGGAGCAAAAAGAAGAAAAAATGATATTTTATGTCTCCAAGACTACATGTAAATAATTTTCTTAAATTGCTTTACAGTAAATTTTCTTTAAGGTTTATTTAGATATAATCAAGCTGTAAATTATATTATTTTAAAGGATTTTATTATGAAAAAGATGTTGCTTGCAGCTGGTTTAAGTGCTGCTTTGTTATCTAGTGTTGCCACTGCTACTGAGTATGAATACGATATCACTCCTGTTATAGGAGGGGTTATGCCAGAGGGCAATCTCGACCTAGATAATCAGTTATACTATGGTCTTAAATTCGGTCAAAAATTTGGAGGCTGGTTTGATAAAGTTGAGTTTGGCATCGAACATGCTCCAAAAGTTGCTGTTGAATATACAGGCGGAGAAGAAGTTGATATTTTAAGGTTGAATTTTCATTTTCTTAAAGACTTTTATGTTGCAGGTGGATTTTCTACTTATGGTTTAGTTGGGCTTGGCTATGAGGCATTGAGCAATAACTACAGATATAACAACGACCGCCCATTTGTGGACTATGGTCTTGGGATAAAATACAACTTTACTGATGCTTTTGCTCTTGTTGGAGAGGTTCGCCATGGAGTTAAACTTGGTGCAAATCCTAGAGATTTTACTCAAAACAACCTATTCTATAGTCTTGGATTTTCTTACGCTTTTGGTGAGATCAAGCAAGAAGTTAAAAAAGTTGAAGAGCCAGTTAAAAAAGTAGTTCCTGTAGCAGTTGTTGAAGAAAAAGTTGTTGATGGAGATGACGATAAAGACGGCGTTTTAAATAGCGTAGATGAGTGTCCAAATACCCCAGCTGGTGTACCTGTTGATGAAAAAGGTTGTGCAAAAACTATTTCTTTACATGTAAACTTTAATTTCAATAAAGCAAATATACTTCCACAATACAACAGCCAGATTGATTCTGTTGCTAACTTTATGAACAAATACCCAGTTTATAAAGTAATGTTAGAGGGCTATACAGATAGCATAGGAAGTGAAAAATACAATATGAAACTTTCTGATAAGCGTTCATCCGCTGTTGCAAAAGTTCTTAAAGAGAAAGGTGTTGATGCAAGTAGGATTTCAACAGTAGGATATGGTGAGGCTAAACCAGTATCTACAAATATGACAAAAGAAGGTCGTGCGAAAAACAGACGCGTTGATGCGATTTTCTCTTATTAAGATTAGTAAATTTAAGCTTAATTAGCATTAGAGGTTTGCATTTTTTATGCAAACCTTTTTTCATTTAGCCCCTCCTTTTTTTACATGTAAATCAAAAACTTTTTTAGTACTAATTCTCTTTTAGAGTTAAATATTTTATCTTTTTCGCTATTTTGTCAGTATTAAATTGAATTATTGGAAAAATTAAAGAAAAATTTGTTATCATTGGCTAATAATTTAACATAAAGGATGGAACAATGAACTCAGCTGTTTTATTGCTCATAGGTCTTTTGGCTTTTGCTGGTGGGTATTTTATATACTCTAAATTTATCGCAACAAAAATTTTAGCTCTAAGCGATAAATATAAAACTCCAGCTAATGAATTTAATGATGGAGTGGATTTTGTTCCTACGAACAAATATGTTCTTTGGGGACACCATTTTACATCCGTTGCAGGTGCAGCTCCTATAGTGGGTCCTGCTATTGCCGTTATTTGGGGTTGGGTACCTGCTTTTGTGTGGGTTATCTTTGGTACTATTTTTATAGCTGGTGTTCATGATGCGAGTGCTATTTGGGCGAGTGTGAGAAACAAAGGTATATCTATAGGATCTATTGCTGGAAAGGTTTTGAGTCCAAAGGCAAGAAATCTAATGATGGTTGTTATATTTTTACTTCTTTTGATGGTAAATGCAGTTTTTGCTGTGGTTATTGCAAAAATGATGGTTGCAACACCTTCAGCCGTGGTTCCTGTTTGGGGTGCTTTAGTGGTAGCATTTTTCATAGGACAAGCCATATATAGATTTAAGCTCAATCTTCCTGTTGTATCACTTATAGGCGTTATTGCTTTATATTTTCTTATTTACATTGGACCGTCCGTTCCAGTCGCACTTCCAGAACATGTCATGGGGCTTTCGGCAAATGCAACTTGGATTATTATTTTATTTGTTTATGCTGCTGTTGCTTCACTGCTTCCTGTTTGGATGCTTTTACAGCCTCGTGATTATATAAATGGTTTACAGCTTTTTGTGGGACTTATCGCCCTTTATGCTTCATTTTTGATAGTAAGTCCTGATGTTGTAGCTCCTGCTATAAATTCCAATCTACCAAAAGGCACTCCTCCAATATTGCCACTTTTATTTGTAACTATTGCATGTGGAGCGATTTCGGGTTTTCATGGATTAGTTTCGGCTGGAACTACTTCAAAACAGATAAAAGTAGAAAAGGATGTTAGATTTGTAGGATATTTCGGCTCTATCGGTGAGGGCATGTTAGCACTTGCTGCTATCCTTGCAACAACTGCTGGATTTGCAAGTTTGAGTGAATGGGAAAGTATTTATACTGGTTTTGGAAAAGGAAGCATTGGAGCTTTTATTGCAGGTGGTGGAAATATACTTCATCAAGGAATCGGACTTGATATAGAAATTTCAAAAACTATGCTTACTGTTATGGCGGCATTATTTGCTGGAACTACTATGGATACAGGTGTCAGACTTCAAAGATATATCTTTCAAGAGTGGGGCGATATATATAGATTTGATTTTTTGAAAAAAGGATGGGTTGCGACACTTTTTGCAGTGGGAAGTTGTTTAGCTCTCTCTTTTGGTGCTGGTGGCATGGAGGGAAAAGGCGGTATGATAATATGGCCTTTGTTTGGAACAACCAACCAACTTATGGCTGGACTTACGCTATTGATAGTTACTGTTATGCTTTTAAGAAATAAAAAAGCAGTGTGGTACACACTTATACCTTTGATGTTCTTACTTTGCATGACATTTGTTGCACTTTTATTTCAGCTTTCAAGTTTTTACGACAAAGGAAACTGGTTTTTGATTATTCTAGATATCATCATCTTAGGAGCAACCATACTAGTATGCTTGGAAAGTTTTTCTGTTTTGAAAAAAGAATGGGATAAAAGAAAAGCAAATGAACCCCAAAGTTAAAAGTTTTTTCGAGGGGCTTGATGAGTTTTTCAATGCCCCTTATCGTAAAACATTGACAAAAGCATATAGGGATGAAAACGATCTCTTTATGCTTTTAGTTTT
>PDWI01009574.1_pt1 | contig 11082 bp, 9 predicted proteins | sample 1430891 | NCBI WGS metagenome assembly PDWI01 (sample SAMN01162508, study PRJNA174530) | Oral metagenome, whole genome shotgun sequencing project. | biome: Marine environment; feature: Marine mammal; material: Swab sample of the gingival sulcus; isolation source: swab sample of gingival sulcus... | reverse complement strand
AATGCAATATATTGTATGCTAGTAAATTTAATGATTTTCCTGTTTTTGTTTTAGAAAATTTAGCCAAAGTAGGTGGTACCTATCTTAAGGACCATTACCTATTTTTTCTCCTCATTTGCTATCTTTTCTTTCCATTTTTCAAACACTGACATATCAACAAGCCTTATGGAAGGAACAGTTTCAGAAATAGCAATTTCTAAAAGTCATTGGCTTATTGTATGGTTTTCAAGAGCATGCTCAATTTCGGAGATATCTCCTTCGTGTTGTTGTATTTTTTGTGCGAGGTCAAGAATATTTCCAGATGCATCTCTCGCTGCTTCTTCTACGATGGCCTTAATATCTGCAGCGACATATCCATCTGTGAGCTGGGCAAGTTTTTCATAGTTGAGCTCTCCGTGAGGTCTTCACTGCTTGGCTATGAAAATCTCAAAAAGCTCTTTTCGAGCCTGAAAGTCAGGAACTCAGATATAAAACTTTTTATCGAGTCTTCCAGAGCGAAGGAGGGCAGAGTCGAGGTGATCAGGACGGTTGGTCGCAGCGATAACAATGAGGTTTGGAGCCTCATCAAGAGCATTAAACTCTTGGAGAAATTGCGAAACTTCCTCAGCTTTATTGCTATCTACTTTATTCGTTCGTTTTGAAACAAGCGAGTCAATCTCATCAAGAAAGAGGATGATAGGACCGTTTTCACTTGCCTTTTTTGCCTGCTTAAAAAACTCTCTAATATTTTTACTAGTTTTATGCAGGTATGATGATCCAAATTCTCCGACAGATTTTGTAATGAGTCCAGCTCACATTTCTTCTGCGAGTTTTTTGGTGATAAAGGTTTTTCCCGTTCCTGGAGGACCATACAGGAGCATCCCAGTTGGAATTCACACCTGAAACTTTTCATAACTTTTGTACAGATCCACGAGTCGTTTTTCTTTTATTTCTTCAGGAGTATCTATGTCTTCTGGAGGCATAGATTCGTATTTTTTCTTCAAATCTCTCACGAGAAAGAGAAACTGTAGAGGTCTGATAAAGCCATCACGCAAATCATCTTTGAGCTTTTGCATTCCAGCCACTCACTTAAATCCCCAGGTATCAGGATTTTTCATGGTGAAATATTCTGGGACTACAGAAATCTTTCTTTTATCATCTTCACCAGCATTTTTAATAGACTTCTGATTATTTACATCTCACCCTCAATCCCTTTCCTGTGAGGAGAGGGAAGTAGAAAGAGAGTTTCAGCTTTCTACAGCTTCAGAGGTAGCAAAGGTATCATGAAAGGCTTGCGTGATATTTCAGGCTTTTGCGACATTTTTTTCCATATCTTTAAGAGCCTTTCCAAAGTCTCCTTTCCAATCTTTTTCCATGACACTTTTAAATTCAGGAGTGCTCGTTACTGCATCAAAAAATGCGTTGAATCCAGTATCTTTTTTGGGCATAATGGTGTAGTTATATAAACAATTTATTTTTAGTATATTACAATGTACTAAAAAATATACTTTATTTTATCATATGAGACATATTTTGTATTTGCAGTTCCAGTCTTTTTATTTGCAATTTTAAAATGGCTTTATGACTTTGCTCAGATGCCTGAGTTGTGAGACTATCTAGCTTTGAGATTTGCTGAGAAAGTTCCTGGCTATGATTTTGCATCCATAGTTTTAAGTCTGTATGAAATGCAGTGATAGCTGTGATGAGAAACTTTTTTTCATGTTCTATAATAGATTTTTCTTCAGGAATATTGCTCTTGAGTGTATGAAGGATTTGAGTACATAATTCTGTAGTATCAGTAATATACACAATGCTATTTTTTATATTTTCGATTTCTTGCGTGACTATATTTTCAGTGCTGAAGTCTTTTTGTATATCCGAAAAGAGGGAAGAGTAGTTGAGAAGAAATGTTTTTTTAAAATGAGCATATTGTATATACTGCCTTTTAAAAGAGCGAGGGAAAAAGAACAAAACGCGTCTTGTTTTGAGTTTCTCTATACGAGAAGAGGTATCTTGTATTTCTTGGTATGTGCTTTCTAAAAAATGTTTCATACTTTTATGTTAATCTCCCCATCATCCTCCATTGGTCGATCCTCCTCATCCACCAAAACTTGAAGAGGGCGAATAACTACTTGAAGGAGAATAACTACTACTACTAGAAGATGAATAATCGCTTGAGGATGAATAATCATCTGAAGAATAGCTACTACTAGAAGATGAATGACTCCTTGATGAATGAGAATCATTTGATGAGGTCTGTCTCTCAGACTCATATTTTTTATAATCTTCTGAGCTGTAGTCTATTTTTCCACCTTTACAGCTGAGGGGGTATGATTCACAAAATTTCTTTTCAGCTTGTAATTCTCGTTCTTCTTCTGAAACGTAGTCTTCTCTTCCGTCACAAACAATAGGATTTTTTTGACAATACATTTCCACCTCCCAATAACCATATCAATGATATGAAAGAGGAAGAAATAAAAAACAAAATATCAAAAACATAGAGAAATGCTGCTGGATCCAAGTTTTTATTTTTCAAAACATTCATACATATACTATCAGTGTTATGATAAAAACATATGTGAAAGTTATATATTCTGGAATGACGGGTGATCATATACCTATGATTCAAAAGAAAAGAAAAAACAAAAGAAAAAAGAAAAGAAAAAACAAAAAAAATAGAGAAAAAAACATGAAAAAAGCTCAAAAGACAGTAGTATATTTTGTGATATATTTTGTTGAAAGTTGTCGTTTGGTGACTTCTTCATACCAAATATGCATCAATTTTTCATAATCTCAATTATTGAGGAGTTTCCTGAGTTTTCACTGAATGATTTGTTTACACCAGTAATTTGTAAAAATCCATTCTAATCACTTTCAAACAACGATTCGTATCTTTTTTTCATCAGTGGAAATAAGGAGCAAGAGTCCATTATTTTTTCATTTTTTTCAGATACCAACAGAATTAAATAATTCTACTCCAATATCGCGTAGTTCTCATCATTGTCTATGTGGAAATAACACCGTAACCACCTGAAAGCCATCATTTATAGAGAGATGAGAAAATTTTGTATCAAGTGTATTTTTAGTACTTGTTTGTAAAACTCCTGAAAAGTCATTTACATAGTGTGATATATTTCAAATATTTTTAGGAATCATGTGAATGAAGTTTAGAAATAGATGCTTTTAGCAGAGGAATATATTTTTCAAGCTCCTTAAGTTGTATTTTTATTCTTTTTATTTGGAGCTTGAGCACTGATTGAAGTTCTATTTTTTTGGTATTTTGTAATTGCTCTTGAATATCTTCTTGGGATTTTTGTAAAATATCTCTATTTTTTTCGAGGAGAGAGAGAATGTCTTCCAGAGGTTTGGAGATTTGTTTTTTTATCCAAGTATGGTAGACTTTGAATCGAAACATATCACTATATTGTGATTTTGTGATCTCATTTTTGAGATTCATAAACTCTAGCGTAGCTTTTTGAGCAGAGTTATTAATGTTAGTAATTCCAGCATTGATTTCCAGGAGAAGCCCATCTTTCCAGTCATTATTATAGGCTTGATTTAAGAGATTCTTGAGCTGATTTTTTTGTTGCTTAATAGTATCGGAGCTAATATCAAGGTCTCAAAAAAGTTCGTTTATCTTGATGACACTATGTCCTTTGTATATGAGATAGCGAGTATTGAGCCAAATAAGTATTTTTCCAAAAATGAGAAGTCCAAGTACGCCTATAAAATATACACAAGCCATAATCGCAATATATGCTGTATAGAGAGTTATTGTTATTAATGCAAATTGGACTTGATTTTTACTTTGTCTGTATCATGGAATATTATCTCACATCGAAAAAATTTTTTTATAGCCTCAAAACAGTTGCTCCATGACATCATGCGTGAGTCACTTTTTACTCTTTTGGAGACGAGATGCTTCGAATAAATTTTCTTCAAAGGTTTCAGAAACTTCATCAATATCTTTTTTTAGACCAGATATATCCGAGAGTTTATGTATCTTCCCTCACAGAGATATGGAGCTATCTGTCATGACGACAAAGGCTGATTTTGTTAGGAGCCATGAGCGTTTGATAGAAAGAAATAGGAGATAGAGAAACATGATACTCACCCCGACAAATATGCTGGCAAAGAATATAAGAGGATTAAGCCCAGATAAAAAGGTCAGTATAACAGAAAATATAGCAAGAGGAATTCCTCATACTTTTAAGACTCTTAAAAAATCTCTCTCAATGGAAAGTTTTACTTCATCTGGAGAGATCCATTTATAGAGATGAAATCATCGCTCCTGTATATCTTTTGTGATATTTTTTGGAATACGAAGTATTTGAGGAACAGGTTCTGGTGATGTGTGTGTTCGTAGTTTCATAATGTATAACTCACTTTTACACTGTATAACTCACCCCTCACCCCTCTCTTGTAAAGAGAGGGGAAGCAAATATGCAGCCCTTTCCTCTTGTAAAGGGGAAGGATTTAGGATGGGTTTTGATTTATTTATTTATCTCCTTTGCAAGCTCTTCTTGTGATTGAGTTGAGAGTACTTTTACATCATCAAGTTTTGTTTTTGCATCCGCAAAAGCTTGTTTTTCTGCTTCTGCTTCGAGGGCTACTTGAGCTCTAAAGCTTTCGATTTGATCAAAGTGATTTTTGAGTTTGGTCACATTTTCTATAAATACAGAAGCTGAGAGGACTGGTTTTGATGAAAGTTCTTCCGATGTTTTTGCTGACTCTATTGCTTTGTCTGTAAGCTCTGATGACATTTTATCGATGGTTTCACCCATAACATTTAAAGCTTTCATACTGGCATCGAGCGCTTTTTGTGAAGAAGTTTCGATAAGGGCTGTAGAGAGAAGTGTTTTAAAAATTGGACGAGAGGAACTCATCGCAAGAGAGAGTTTACTTGCGCTATCAAGTCGCATAAGGAGTCTTTTACGAGCCATCTCGAGATTTCCAATCAGTACAACAAGGTTAGAAAGAAAATATTCGACATTTCGTAGGAACATATCATATTTGAGTTTTTCATCTTCATTTTCTACTTCTTCTGCTTTTGCTTTAAATTCTTCAATTTTCTCTTGAAGAAATTCTTTATAGGCAACCACTTTTCCAAGATTTGCTTCGATTCATTCAAGAAAAGATTTTTGCATATCAATAGAGGTATCTAGAGAAACATTTGCTTGATCAAAACCATCAAATATTGCTTCGATTTTTCCCTCCATTGATTTGATGTTGAACTTTGCTTCATCCCATTTTGCATCAAGTGATTTTGCAAGCATCGATATAATAGGAAGGGATTTTGCTATTTTCATCACCACTCCATCGTTATCGATAATATCTTTATATACTGATTGTACATCACGGTTCATATCCGCAAGTTCATCAGAAACTTGCATAATTGGGTCAGCATCGATAATCTGTGCTGTTTCAGAGATAATACTATCAAGAGGAGCTGTAATCTTTTCTCCAAGTTCTCTGAAGTCTTTTGCTTCTTTGAAGGTTTCTTCCACTTCAGCCTGATCTGTCGCTGATAAGGGAACAACCTGTGTATCTGAAATAAGTTTTTCAGCCTCAACTTGTGCATTATCTGTTTGTACTTTTGTGGTCATAGAATATTTTTAAAAAATAAATATTACGAGTAATAGTATAGTAATAAAAGAGTAAAAATGGAAATTATTTTTTTATTCCCCTATATCTTTTTTAAATTCTTGAGTCTTTGTAATGGAAGTTTTGTTTGATACATCTTTGCTTTTTGGGAAAAGATTACTTGGATTAAACTCAGAGTTGAGGGTATTACCATATTTTCGGGTATACATCGTAGAGAGAATAATCATAAGAATACCAACTATTATAAGTGCAGCAACTCGCGAAACAGTATCATCAACACTCATCCATATATCGTAGAGAAAGATTTTCGTAGCAGTGAGTGTGATAAGATAGAGACCAATAGTCCGTAGGTATAATATATCTTTACTAATTCCATAACTCAGAAGTATAAATGAGAGGATTCCCCAGTAGAGTGTTACAGCAAATGTTATCATAAATATATGATATACATAGAGTGTTGAGAGGATAAAGAGATATCCAAGGAACACGCTGAGAAGCGTTTTGTTTTTTACGCTTCATCTTATCGCTCGATCATAGATAAAAGGAAGAGCATATATTCCTGCAATAATAGTTGAGATTACAAGATCTACTCTATCTGTTCAGATATCATCAGCAAATATGACTATATGAATAAGCATCAGCATGATGTATGCAATAAGATGCATTATTTTAAGTCAAGGAGAAGATATTCTTGCGTAGAGTGCTCCAAGTGTTGATATAACGATGGAAAAGTAGAGAAGAGAGTTCCACCCTGTGGAGATATCGAGAATATTATGTGCGGTAAATGCTACAAGAGATATTCCCGTGAGATGAAAGTAGTTATGTATACCGTAAAATACTTTTGATGAGACACATGTTTTCTTATGGAAAAGGAGTATGAGGTTATATATGAGCGATGCAAGAACGATACAGAGAGCTACGAGCATACCATAATCTCATGTGAATGATTTTCCCCAAAAAGGATTAAAATCTATAAAGTCTGCAAATTTGATAATTCCTATAATGAATAGAATAAGTCCTGCAATAGCAATCTTGAGAGAGTTTGTTTTCTTGCAAAGAAAGAAAAGTACATTTGCTTCTAGGAGCCAAACAATAGAAACAATTTCTTTACTTTCAGAAAATATAAAGGCAACCGCAAGAGAGAAAAGAGAGAGTCCTATAGCTGAAATAGTATAAAAAATATTTTCGTATTTCTCTTCCTTTTTCATTGTTTCTATTCCTATTTGATGTACCATAAAAAATGCAAGAAAGCAGTATATACATGCAAGCGCAAAGAAGCAGAATCATTGAATCATTCCTGGGAAAAGATCATTTCCAAAGAGATAGATCATATAAGTAAGGAAGAGTGCTCCAGAAAGAAGACCCGAGATAATATTTCCAAGATTATCCGCAATTATATTTTTTGCTTTTGTGAAAATGTATCATAGGTTCATTAGCGCAAAAATTGCAATGATAATGAAAGATACTCCAAACATCTCTGGTTCTCGTCCATTTATATGCACTGCGGGGGATAGCATATAGATAGCAGGAGAGAGGGTGAGTATGGTTCCAATACTTCCGAGGCTATAGAGATATACTCATCGCTTACTTGAAATATAACAAAATGCCATGAGAGAGAGACTTGAAGCTCATAAAATCATCAAGTGTACATTTGAAAGATCTTCTATTCAAAGGAGTCCCATAACAGCAATAAGGAAAAAAGTTCCTGCAATGAGTATTTCAGAGAGATGTTGAAAAGATTTTTTGAATACTGTTGAGGTATATAAAGCAAGGGCTCAGAGCGTGTTGATACAGAGGAGTTTTGTAATCCAGCCAGCAGCATTGTGCCAAGGAGCTATAAGGAATATAATAGCTGCAAATATGAATGAAAGAGGGAAGAGTATAGTGTCTTTTTTCGTATATGAGAGAAATAGGGCTCATAGAGTTACTATCATGGTATAGCCAAGAAGGGTATATGGTTCAGATGATGAAGTTCCTAGTAAAAAAGGATTGATATACGCAAATACAAATCCGAGAATTAAGAGTGTTCGAGAGTTATAAAGGAGAGCTGTTATGACAGAGAATATTGTATTGAGTATCAAAAAAGCAAATGTGAGCCCTACAGAAAGAAGAGTCCCCGTTGATGAGCTATCATCTCAGAGTAAAAATCTTCCAGAGAGTATCACAAGATAGTTTATAAGAATAGCAATTCCCATAACGATACGCGATTCTTGTGTAAATCATTTTTTATCAAGCCAGACTCCAGCTGTATAACATGAAAATCCTATTGCAAAACCAATACACATTTTTGCTACAGGACCTATGACTGAATATACGAGAGAGAGGAAAAATAAAACTCCGAGAAACACAAGTATTCATCATACTTTTGCTAAGAGGTTTTCAGAGAAAAATCTTTTAATAATGTTTGGATTAGAATTTTCTTGTTCTGGTACTGCATTAATATTTTGTTCATATATTTCTGAAGTTTCCGTCTTTATATCTGTACTATTTTCGGAAAATGCAAGATTTTCTTGAACGGGTATTATTTCTTCTGGCTCTATTTCGGTAGGAGATGAAACAGAAATATTCTCTACTTTTTCTCCCTGTTCAGGATTATAGCCTTTTAAGACTTGTTTTTTAAAGAATTGGAGTCTTTTTCGTATATAATTCGGAGAAAATATAAAAAACTTGACTGCAAATACAGCAACAAGAGCAAAGAGGAAGAAATCTTCTTCAATGGCAAATATAGCAATTCAGAGGACGATACTTATAATCCAAGTAATTCTATTTAAAAGTTGAAACATAGTAAAAATTTAGGAATATAAATATTATTTTTGGAGTTTTCGAACCATTATCACGATTGCCCCGATAAATCATGCAATTATCAGACACATAAGGAAGATAAAAATAGCTTTATTTGACTCTAGAAATCGATCATCACTTTCATCGCAGACATCACCAACCCCATCTGTATCAAAATCTTCTTGCTTAGGGTTGTAGGTATACGGACAATTATCCTTTGAAAAAATAATTCCATCTCCATCATCATCTTCACACACATCTCAGATACCATCATTATCAGAATCTTTTTGGTCTGGATTTGGGACATTTCGACAATTATCTCTGAGCCCATCTATTCCATCTCCATCACTATCTTCACAAATATCTCCAACTCCATTTTTGTCTTCGTCTTCTTGATGCGGATTTTGGATATTTTTACAGTTATCACAGGCATCACCAATTCCATCAGAATCGCTATCTTCTTGATGTGGATTCGCTATTTTTTTACAATTGTCTTTATAGTTTACAACTCCGTCTGTATCTTCATCATGTGTTATTCTATATTGTGTATCTGCATCACAGACATCTCCTACTCCATTATTATTGCTATCTGTTTGTCTTGGATTATAGAGCTTACAGTTATCACATACATTCCCAATTCAGTCTTTATCATCGTCTTCTTGGAGTGGATTTGGAGCGTTTCGACAATTGTCTATTTCATCTGGAATAGAGTCCTTATCACTATCAAATTCACAGGCATCTCCCACTCCATTTTGGTTGAGGTCTTTTTGATCTCTATTTTTTACGGTTTTACAGTTATCTCTGAGATCAGATATTCCATCATGGTCGGTGTCAGTCGTATTCTCTTTGTAGAGAGGATTGAGGTGAAATAATACAGGAGTAATCGGAACATTTGAAAGTTCTTTTTTCCCTATATTTATAGCATCTCGCGTTTGTCCGCAACTATTGTCTTGATACAGTTTTAAGGGTTTTGTAATATCTATTTGAGAAAAACTAATGGTGTGTTTGTCTTTTGTAACGGCAAGATTGCGTATTTTGATAATTTCTCGAATATTTTCCTTTCCTAGAGGGAAGAAGTGTATTTTAATTTTTTGAATATTATAGTCAGAAATATCTTGTCTGAGTACTTGTGAATAGTTTTCTCCATCTTCAGAAATATAGTATTTTGGAGAAAAATACTGACTATCATATGAAAAATGAAAGTGAAAACTCTTTTTTGGAATGATTTTCTCAAAAGAAAGAATAATTTCTCTATTTATATCACTATCAATAGGATCAAACTGGTACATATTGTGATATTTTTCTTTTGTGAGTTCCTTTTGCGTGATATTTGATGAGAAGGGAATATTTTTATAGATATTGTCATAGCGTGTGAAGTCAGGGTAGTGTGCTAGCATTGTATTTTGGTCTCCTTGTTTTGCAAGGATATCATCGTAGGGTGATTCTATTAGTATTGTTTTTTTAAGTTCTTGAGGAGAGAGTGTTGCTACCTCCCTAAAACATTGTGGAGCTGTAAATGACATCACTGCATGAGATGTTGCAGGGAATAAGAGAAAAATACCAGTAAAGAGAAAAAGAAAATGTTTCATACGGGTAATATTTATATATAAACAGTATTGAGTATATAAAAAAAATACTTCTTTCAAAGTATTTTTGGCTATTTCATCTTTCTATATTTCTCAAAGTTCTCTGATTTGGTTCATTCTGGAAACCATTCGAGCATTCGAGTGTCGATAGGAAAGTGGAATATGTGTGGGAGACCATTTGGAATGATTTTTTCTCCACTTTTTTCTGTAAGATTTTCCCGAACATCAAAACCGTTTTTCTCATAGATGAGTGTTGCTTCACCAGAAAGTATTCTACACACTTTATCCGAAAAATATATTTTTCCACCTCGATAGTTTCCTGCTTTTGTAAAAATGTCATAGCAGGTAATTCCAGCAGAGCTTGTGGTATACAGGCTTCCAGCTTCATTTATTTTTTCGGTGTGCATTTATATTACTTTTTAGAAAAATAATCTTCTCTTGTTATTCAAAAATATTTTATATCTCTGAGCTTTCATTTGACTCGTTCATCTTTTTTGAGTTCTCCTTCAAAGGAAAAACCACATTTGAGCGCGACTTTGATAGAATTTTCATTTTCACTATCACAGCGGATAACTCACTTTTCAAATGTTGATTCTTCAAATGCAAATTGTAAGTATCTTGCTACACATTCAGGCACCATTCCTTTTCCATAATATTCCTCTGCTACCCAGTATCATAACTCAAAGGCTGGAATTTCAGGAAATGTTTTATTTATTCAGCACCTTCCAATAAGTTTTCAGCTTTTTTTATCATATATTGCAGCTTCCCAAGATTCTCACTTTTCAACTTTCTCTCTTGCTTGTTTGATGTTATCAAGAGTGCTTGTATAATTTTCTCATCTTTCCCAAATCATATATTTGGTAGTGTCTTCGGTAATCAAATTCCACATATATTCTGCTTCAGTTTCCTGAGGAATTTTGAGAATACATCTTTCAGTCTCAAGTGTGTCATGGAGTCGGAGGAGTTTCATATCTATTTTTTTTAAAATATTACAGTTATTCTACCAAATTATTTTCGATTTTCAAATAGTCTAACTTACATTCTAGTTCAAAACGCACAGGATTTGAGAAATAGAAAGAGACATTGCATAATAGGAGTGCTTAAACTCTAATTAGTATACAATGTCTCATAA
>PDWI01009573.1_pt1 | contig 11082 bp, 12 predicted proteins | sample 1430891 | NCBI WGS metagenome assembly PDWI01 (sample SAMN01162508, study PRJNA174530) | Oral metagenome, whole genome shotgun sequencing project. | biome: Marine environment; feature: Marine mammal; material: Swab sample of the gingival sulcus; isolation source: swab sample of gingival sulcus... | reverse complement strand
AAAATCTACGGATTATAACTCAAATATAAGTAAAAGTACAGAAATACTAAAAATAGAAACTATTGTTTGCAAACTAATAATCGCAGACATTAGTTTCAAATCTCCTCCCAATTCCCTAGCTAGTATATAAGAAGAAGATGCTGTTGGAAGAGCAGAGAACAAGACTAAAAAAGCTGTAGTTTTATAATCTAGTGCAAAAAATCCAGCTATAAAAAACATCACAATAGGGAATAAAACTAATTTAAAAAATAAACTTACAAATAACTCTGATTTGATTTCTTTTATATGTTCTATGTGTAAGCCAACTCCCACAGATAAAAGTCCCAAAGGAAGTGCTGCACCTCCTAGAAGTTGCAAGGTCTTTTCAAGGGGAAGAAATAATCTAATATCAAAAAAATTCAAAAATCCTCCTATGATACAAGATACTATCAAAGGATTTTTTATGATAAGGCTCAAAATTGAATTTAGTCTTATTTTGTTGTTTGTTGTGTATATTGAGAAAATCAAAATACATAAGATATTTATCAAAGGTATTGCAAAAGTCATAAGTAATGCAGCCAAAACCAAACCATCATCTTTAAAAATAACACCACTTAAAGCCAAAAAAACATAAGAATTAAACCTAATAACCCCTTGATATATGGAAGTAAAAGACTTTCCACTAAAAGAAAAGAAAATTTTTGAAAATATGATTAAAATGGCACTAAGTATAAATATAGCACAAAAAAGAGCAAATACAAAAGAAATTCCATCTATATTAGTGATTTTAGCTGTGCTTAATTTAAATATAAACAAGGCAGGAAAAAGTATATAATATGTAAATTTATCACTATATTCCCAAAACTCCAAACTAGGAAAAGTAAATTTTTTTAAAATATATCCTATGATGATCAATAAAAATATGGGGACTAAAGATATCAAAATATTTTCCATTTATATATCCTAATAAAAAAGAGAATTATATCATATAAAAGTAAATTTTGTATATCTTATACTATAAATCAAAAAAAATCATAACAATTAATCATATGCTAATAAGTCTCATTATATAATATGGTATTAGATGTTTTATAAAAAGGATAAATTTATGGAAAAAGTGGTAATTATTGGTGGTGGATATGCAGGTATTTATGCCTTAAGAGAATTGGTTAAAAATAAGCATATTCATATAACTTTGATAGATAAGCATACTTTTCACAATCTACAGCCAGAAGTTTATGACCTTATTGCCAATAAATCTTCTTTTGCTGATGTTACTATAGATTTGACTACTTTATGTATGGGATTTGACCACGATTTTTTAGAGTACAAAAACTTAAAAGTTCGAAACATAGACAAAGAAAATAAGAAGATTTTTACAGAAGAAAAAGAAATAGTAGAATATGATTATTTGGTAATAGCAGCGGGAACTAGAACTTTTTTTCCTCCTAGTATTCCAGGGCTTAATAATGCTCACGATATAAAGAAACTTCCTTGGGCTATGTTTTTTAAACAAAATTTTGAAAATGAACTTTTTAAAAAAATCAGAGATGAAGCAAAAGAGTGTGCTAGCACTCATATAGTCGTAGTTGGTGCTGGACTTTCTGGTGTTGAAATAGCAGCAGAGATGGCATATAATTCTATAAAATTTTTCAAAAGAGGTAATTTTTCTTGTGATAATCTCAAAATTTCACTAATTAGTAGTTCAGATACTATTTTGCCTGGACTTCCTCAAGAATTGATAAATATTTCCCATCAAAGATTAAAATCACTTGGGATACAAGTCATAACAAATACAAAACTTACTAAAATGGAAGATGGATTTGCTTATCTTTCAAATGGGGTAAAAATAGCCCATTCTTTCTTGATATTTACAGGGGGTATAGAAACAGCAAAGATAAATGGACTTGACAACTTCAAACAAAATAGAAGAGGACAAATAGTAGTCAATGAATATCTTCAAACTCAAGAAGATGAAAATATTTTTGCAGCAGGGGATATAGCAGAGATTAAAAACAAAAAAGATGAACTAATGCCTCCAAATGTAACAATAGCTAGAATAAGTGGTTCTACAGTTGGGAAAAATATCTTAAGAAAAATAAAAGGAAAAACCTTAATTTCTTGTGAACCAAAACTTGATGGTATCTTAATAGCCCTTGGGGGGAGATATGCTGCTGGAGATTTATTTGGTTTAGTAAAAGTAAAAGGACTTATAGCTTATGTTATAAAAAAATATGTGTTTTATTCGTATAGAAAGCCTTTATTAAAGCTTATTAACAAAGGTTATAATAATCTTTGCAAATTAAAAAGGATGTAGTTATCTTAAAAATCAATGAAAATCTTTCAAATTTATCTATATTTAAAATAGGTGTTGGTCCTAGTTCATCCCATACAGTTGGTCCCATGATAGGGGCAAATATGTTTTGCAAGTTATTAAAGCATAAGATAAATTTGGTTAAAAGAATAGAAATATCACTTTATGGTTCTTTGTCTTTAACAGGAAAGGGACATCTAAGCGATGAGGCTTGTATCATAGGTTTAAGTGGTATTGAACCTAAAAATATGACAAGCAAGATAAAAAAAGATATTTTAGATTTAGCTTTAAATCAAAATATCTTAAATCTAAATCAAGAAAAAGAAATTTCATTTTCTTATGAAAAAGATTTATTATTTAACAATACATTTTTAGACTTTCACGAAAATGGCTTTAGTTTTAAGGCATTTGATGAAAACTTAGATATTATAGAAGAACAAGTATATTATTCTATTGGTGGTGGTTTTGTAAAAACACAAGAAGAAATGATAGAAAAAGACCTAACAAAAGATAATTCTAGTAAATTAAAATACGACTTTCATAGTGCAAAAGAATTGTTAGATTTATGCAATAAATATGGTAAAAATATAGCCGAAATTTCTATGTTAAGAGAATGTGAGATATATCCTAAGGAATATATCCAAAATTATTGCTTAGAAATTTGGGATGCAATGTTCCAGTCTTATGAAAATGGTTGCCATCCAAATATGGATACCTTACCTGGAGTTTTGAAACTAAAAAGAAGAGCCCCAGATATCTTAAAGCGAATTAAAAGTAAGATAAAAGAAGACTTTGACCCCTTAGCAATTATCGATTATGTAAGTATTTATGCCTTAGCAATTGCTGAAGAAAATGCCTCTGGGGGTAAAGTGGTTACAGCACCTACAAATGGTGCTTGTGCAGTTATCCCATCTGTTATTTTGTACTTAAGTGAGCATAGATTTTATATGGATGATAAAAAAATCATTGACTTTTTATTAACTTCTATGGCTATTGGTTCATTGTACAAAAAAAATGCTTCCATTAGTGGAGCAGAAGCTGGATGTCAAGCTGAAATAGGAAGTGCTTCTTCAATGGCAGCAGCAAGTGCTGCGATAGTAAGTGGTGCTAGTAATGAAGTAGCTTATTGTGCTGCTGAAATAGCAATGGAACATCATCTTGGACTAACTTGCGACCCTGTGGCTGGACTTGTTCAAATACCTTGTATAGAAAGAAATGTTTTTGGAGCAATTAAAGCAATAAGTGCTTGTAAAATAGCTATGGAAGAAGGATTTGAACCTAGAGTTTCTTTAGACCAAGTTATAGAAACTATGTATAAAACAGGTAAAGACCTTAATTCAAAATATAAAGAAACCTCTTTAGGTGGATTAGCTCTAAGTGTACCTTGCTAGGCTAGTCTTTTTTGATTTTTATTAAAATATGATGTTTTTTATCCCTATGAATTATGTTTTGTTTATTTTTTGTAAATAAATCTTTTATGAAAGACTTTTTATAGGATTTATGTAGATTTTGGGCATTAAATTCTTCTAAATCTTGACATTTGAACATAGAAGTACAAATCTTATCATCATATATTTTTAAATCAAGTATTGAAGTTCCAGCAGAAAATATCTGAACTTGTGTATATTTATCATAATTATAGATAAATCCTTTATCATAAAACTTCATAGAAGGTGTTTTTATCAAGATTGTAGCAGAAGAGCTAAACTTCGGTTTTGTGTTAAAACATCCTGTAAACAATATAGTAAAACAAGTAAAAATAAGTAAATTTTTTATGTCTAATCCTTTTATTTTAAATAATTTTCATATAATAGCATTTATTTACATAAAAGCTAGCAAAAAGTTATTTATCACTTATATACCTCTTTTCTGTGAGCTATTCTTAAAACTAATATAACTAATCTATCATCTTGTTTTTCATAAATCACTCTAAAAGTTCTAAGTCTTAGTCTATAAAAACCTTGAAAATCACCTTTTAGTTTTTTAATCTTTTCTGATTTTATCAAAGTTTTCTCATAATTTTCATCAAAATTAGATACAAACTCATCTAAGGCTTTTTTGATTTTGAGTAGGTCTATTTTATGAAGTTTTTTTAAATCTTTTTTTACTCTATTCTCAAATTGTAGTTTATACACCTACTTGCTCCCAAAATTCATCGGAGTCTAAAACCTTAGAGTTTTGTCTCCTTTTTTTTGCTACTTTTAAATCACACATATCAAAATAATACTCCAAAGCTTCTGCTATAAGACCACTTTTTGTTTTGCCTAATTCTTTTGATATTGTGTCTATTTCTTCTTTTAAAAATGGATTTATAGTTATATTCATTCTTGTATTTAGATTTTGCATAAACTTATCCTTTGTTATGATATGTGTACAATTATACACACTTAGAAATTTAAAGTCAAATTGAAATAAATTTACAATAAATCTTTTATATCAATTTTTAAAGACTTTGCTATTTTATAAAGATGTTCTAAGTTAAAGTGTTTATCGTATCGATTATTTTCACAGTTTGAATAGAAAGCAACAGATTTGATACCTATATCAAGGGCTAGTTCTAATTGGGTAATGTTTTTTATTTTTCTATAATATTTTATCTTTTTTGAAATATTTTTATAAAAATCCTCAATTTCTTTCGCACTTGAGTTACTATAATCTTCTCTCATTTTATTTATCCTATAGAGTTAATCTTGGATTAAACTTTATAGTTATATAATTTTAAAATCTTTATCCTATAGGATAAATAATACAAAAGGAGTTTAGATATGAAATATAGAAATATATTATTAAGTTTAGGTCTTGCAAGTATTTTAGTGGCTTGTAGTGGAGAAGATAACTCTTCAGAAAAAGAGTATTCAGCAACAGTAGAAAGAGGAAAAGTTTTAACAGCAACTGTTAAAGATGCCAATGGTCAAATAGCTAAGAGCAAAAGTGTCAATAGCAATATTTATTATTTTGAGAATAAACCTACATATCCAATAATCGCAAGTGGTGGGTTTATTGATTTAGATGGTGATGGTAAAAAAAGTACTTCAGATGTTGAATTAAAAGTAAATTTAAAATCTTGTAGTAAAAATGTAACACCATTAAATACATATTTATCTAAAAATGGTTGTTCTAAAGTAGAAGAAAATACTAAAGAATTGGCACAAAACTTAGATATAGATGATGTGAAATCTTTAAGTAAACTACCATCAGAACAAGAAAGGCTAAAAGGCAATAAAAAAGCTTTATTACTAACAAATGCTACTTTTTTAGCACTTTTAAAAAATACTGATGAAAGTGGGAATATCAAAGAAAACATAAATTTACAAGATGATATAGTTATGTTTAAGGGGAAAATTGAAAGTACTATTAGTGATTATAGTGAACTAAATGCTAAAGATTTAGAAAATAAAATAATAAAAACTATTTCTAAAATTGATAAATCATTAGAAGATAAAGTGTTGAGTATAAAAGCAAAAGAGGAAAAAGCAAAGATTGAAGCAGAGAAAAAAGCGGCAGAAGAACAAGCTAGAATTGAAGCAGAAGAACAAGCTAGAATTGAAGCTGAAAAACAAGTAGCAAAAGAACAGGAGCAGACATCAGGAACTTTTGCCTTAAGTAGTAGTGATATAAAAGATAATGGCATATTACCAAATGAGTTTAGAGCAAATATGACTGGTCAATGCAATGGAGGAAATAAAATACCTAGCTTATCTTGGTCTAATATTCCAGTTGGAACAAAATCTTTTGTTATTACTATGATAGATATGGCAAAACAAGATGGTAAACCGATATATTTCCCTCATTGGGTAATTGCAGACATACCTGCTGATGTTAATTCTTTAGCTAAAAATGATATGAAGCAAACTTCTATAGAGGGAAAAACTTACTATAAAGACCCTAATGCTTTTGGTGGTGCTTGCCCTCCAAGTTTAACTGAAGCTCCAGCTTTAGAAGAAAATCATCTTTATAAAATTACTATTTATGCTTTGAAAGGTATGCCAGGAGGATTTGAAAGTGTTGTAGCTAAATATGCAAATGTTCCTCAAGGTAGATATAATTATTATTTAGATAATCCAAATTTATATCTTGGAAAAGCTAGTATAACTGTTTATGCTAAAAATAGTGATTTTCCACATTAGAAAACTTATTATTTGATAAACTAAAATATAATTTTAACCCTCCTTCACTATTTTTAAGAAGGAGGGTAATAAAAGACTTAAATACTTTTTTACTAAATACAATTAAATCAAAATATAGTATAATCAACTTAAAATTAAATTGATTAAAAAAGGTTAAAATTGTTAGTTCATATTTGTTGTTCAGTTGATAGTCATTATTTTTTAGAAAAAATTAGGGAAGAATATCCCGATGAAAAGTTAGTGGGGTATTTTTATGACCCAAATATCCATCCTTATAGTGAATATAGGCTTAGATATTTAGATGTGGAATATTCTTGTAAAAAACTAGAAATTCCTCTTATAGAAGGTGCTTACAATCTTGAGCAATGGTTAAAAAAAGTAAAAGGTATGGAACATTTGCCTGAAAAAGGTGATAGATGTACAGTGTGTTATGATGATAGATTAGAAAGTACAGTAAAAAAAGCCCAAGAATTAGGGCATGATAAATTTACTACAACCTTACTAATATCTCCTAAAAAATCCCAAGAAAAACTAGAAAAAATAGGGGCAAATTTACAAAGTTTAACTGGTTTAGAGTTTATTTTCAAAGATTATAGAAGTGGAAATGGAACACAAATACAAGGACAAAAAGTAAAAGAAAATTCACTTTATAGACAAAATTATTGTGGTTGTTTATTTGGACTTAGTCCTCAAAGACAATCACAGGGAAAATTAATGACAGAGATGTTTAATCCTTTATCAAATCAAATTTTGCCACAAAGTATAGAGCAAAGACTAGAACTTTATAAACAAAGAAATCTTTTAGAAGAAAAAGGACAAAAATATAAGATAGTTAAACAAAGATTTCTAAACTATAGGCTTTTAGATGGTAAAGTAATGTGTGCTAAAAAAATCATACCCTCACATATACTTGCTTATTCTACTTTAAGTAAGGGCAAAATGAACGGACGAATAGAATATGAAAAAGATGAAATAAACTATCTAAATAGAGATGAGGTAAAAATCATCTCTTTGGAAACTTATAACAATCTGGTAAAAACAAAGTATAAAAATGTCTTAGAATTACTTTATAATCCACCTTGTTTTGAAGATGAGCTAAAAATAAGACAAAAAATAGTAAATAATCCGTATGATTTAAGTACTATTATCATCTTAGATGAAATCAAGGATGAAAAATATGAGATATTTATAAATGCTCAAACCTATAGTGATGTTATGGAGGTGATAATATGAAAGTTTTAGTATCAGCACTGGAAACATCATCAAATGTTCATTTAAAAGAGGTGAAAAAATATTTAGATGATGATGTAGAGTTTGTAGGTGTTTTTGATAAGGATTTAGGAAAACCCTTGTATGATTTAAGTCATCTTGCTATTATGGGCTTTGTAGATGCCCTTAAAAAACTAAGATTTTTTTTTAAACTTAGAGATGAGTTAGTTAAACTTGCTAAAAACTGTGATAAGGTTTTACTTCTTGATAGTTCGGGATTTAATCTACCTTTGGCTAAAAAATTAAGAAAAACCTATCCAAATAAAGAGATTATTTATTATATCTTACCACAAGCATGGGCTTGGAAAAAAGGAAGGGTTAAGATACTTGAGAAGTATTGTACAAAACTTTGCTCAATCTTACCTTTTGAAAAAGAAATTTATAATGATAAAGAAAAAATCACCTATGTAGGACATCCTTTACTTGATGAGATAAAACAACACAAAACCAAATTTAAGCAAACAAACAAGATAGCTTTTATGCCAGGAAGTAGAAAAGCTGAAATCCAAAATCTTATGCCAATTTTTAAAGAACTTACAAAAAAACTAGAAGACAAGGAATGTATCTTGATAATCCCTCCAAAGTTTGATGAAGAATATATAAAAAAAATTTATGGGGATATTTCAGATTTTAGTATTTCTAAAAATACTCATAAAACTTTACTTGAGTGTGAATATGCTTTTATTTGTTCAGGAACTGCCACACTTGAAGCAGCACTTATAGGAACTCCTTTTACTCTAAGTTACATAGCTAAAAAATTAGATTTTATCATAGGTAAAACTTTTGTAAAACTAAACTATGTTGGACTTGCAAATATCTTTTTTGAGAAGATGGGAAAAAGTGCAATTCATAGTGAGTTTTTGCAAGAACAAGTGAGTGTCAAAGCACTTTTTGAAGATTATCAAAGTTTAAATAAAGAGAAATTTTTAGAAAATTCTTCAATTTTAAGACAGTATTTAAAACAAGGAAGTTCACAAAATATAGCAAATATAATTCAAAACTAAGATTATTTAGATAAAATATATCCTTAGATATAAAATATAGGATAATATAATGTTATTAGATATAATGCAAATACAAGAGATACTACCACATAGGTTTCCTTTCTTGTTAGTAGATAGAATTACTGATATGGAACTTGGAAAATATGTAAAAGCTTATAAAAATGTTTCAATTTCAGAATTTGTTTTTCAAGGACATTTTCCCGACCATCCAATATACCCAGGTGTTATGATACTTGAAGGTATGGCACAAGCAGGTGGAGTTTTAGCTTTAAAAAGTTCAGATTTAAGTGAAGAAGAATTAAAAAATAAAGTGATTTATTTTATGAGTATAGATAAAGCAAAATTTAGACATCCAGTACGACCAGGTGATAAACTAGAATATGAACTTGAAGTTATAAAAATGAGAAGTAGTCTTATTACTTTAAAAGGTAAGGCTTTTGTGGATGGAAAGCTTTGTACAGAAGCTGAATTAAAAGCAATGCTTGTTGATAAGTAAAAAAATGAGTGATATTCATAAAACAGCCATAGTAGAAGATGGTGCTATTTTAGGTGATGATGTAAAAATTGGTGCATATTCTATCATAGGAAAAGATGTAAAAATCCAAAGTGGTACGATTATTGGTTCACATACTATCATAGAAGGGAAGACTAGTATAGGAAAAAATAATCAAATTTTTTCACATGCAAGTATAGGAAGTATTCCTCAAGATTTAAAATATGATGGGGAAGATGTGGAACTAATCATTGGAGACAATAATAAAATTAGAGAATTTACCCTTTTTAATCCAGGAACTAAAGGTGGAGGAGGTATCACTAAAATAGGTTCAAATAACCTTTTTATGGGATATACTCACGTGGCACATGATGTGATTGTAGGAGATAATTGTATCTTTGCAAATTGTGCTACACTTGCAGGTCATGTTCAGATTGATGATTTTGCAGTTATTGGGGGATTGACTCCTATTCATCAGTTTTGTAAGATTGGAACACATGTTATGGTAGGAGGAGGTTCAGTTGTAACTCAAGATATCCCTTCTTTTTGTTTGGCTGAAGGTAATCGTGCTATTTTAAGAGGTTTAAACTTAAATGGCTTGAGAAGAAGACTAAAAAAAGAGGATATAAATGCTTTAAAAATAGCTTATAAACTTCTTTTTGCAAGTGCAAAGCCTTTAGGTGATGTTGCTAAGGAATTAGTAGAAGATAAAAATAAATATGTAAGGGAATTGGCTAATTTTGTGTTAAATACAAAAAGAGGCATTCCTTTTAATAGAAAATAAAAAATTAGGTTAAAAAATGAATAAAATATATTGTGATTTTTGTGGATGTGAAGATTCAAATGAAAATCCTATAATTGCAGGAGATAAGGCAAGTATTTGTAGATCTTGTGTAAATGCAGCACATGATATAATGAGTGGACAAGATGAAGGTGATACTCAAATAGAAGAAAGTCAAGATACAAGTGAGATAAAGCTAAGAACTCCTTCACAACTAAAAGCTATCTTAGATGAGTATGTAGTTGGGCAAGAAAGGGCTAAAAAAGTATTATCAGTTGCTGTGTATAACCACTATAAAAGAATTTTTAGACATAAGCAAGGTGATGATGATATAGAATTAAATAAATCAAATGTATTACTTATAGGACCAACAGGGTCTGGTAAAACACTACTTGCTCAAACTATTTCAAAATATCTTGATGTTCCTCTAGCCATAGCAGATGCTACTTCTTTAACTGAAGCTGGATATGTTGGTGATGATGTTGAAAATGTAGTAACAAGACTTGTCCAATCAGCTAATGGAGATATAAAAAAAGCCCAAAGAGGAATTATATTTATAGATGAGGTTGATAAAGTTGCACGAATGAGTGAAAATCGCTCGATTACTAGAGATGTATCAGGTGAGGGAGTACAACAAGCACTTTTAAAAATAGTTGAAGGGTCTGTTGTAAATGTCCCACCAAAAGGTGGAAGAAAACATCCTGGGCAAGATATGCTACAAGTTGATACAACAAATATATTGTTTATTTGTGGTGGTGCTTTTGATGGACTTGAAGATATAATCAAGAAGAAAAAAGGTGCTAATACACTTGGATTTAATCAAGAGAAAAAAAGTAAAGAAGATGACCTAAAAATCATCTCTGAAGTTCAAACAGATGATTTAGTAAAATATGGTTTAATTCCAGAATTAATAGGGCGACTTCATATGATAGCAACCCTAAATGAGATAACAGAAGATGATATGGTTCATGTCTTAACTGAACCAAAAAATGCTTTAATAAAACAATATATTAAATTATTTGACTTAGATAATGTTAAGTTAAAGTTTGAAAAAGCAGCCCTAAAAGAACTAGCAAAATTAGCCATGGAGAGAAAAACAGGAGCTAGGGGTTTAA
>PDWI01009571.1_pt1 | contig 11086 bp, 9 predicted proteins | sample 1430891 | NCBI WGS metagenome assembly PDWI01 (sample SAMN01162508, study PRJNA174530) | Oral metagenome, whole genome shotgun sequencing project. | biome: Marine environment; feature: Marine mammal; material: Swab sample of the gingival sulcus; isolation source: swab sample of gingival sulcus... | reverse complement strand
TCGTAAAGAAAATTTGGTGGAATATGGTTTTAGGTTGCCTTCTGCAATGGATAATCGTCCGTTGAAATTTGAGGAATTTGAACATTTATTAAATCAAGTGATTTATGTATCGGCAACGCCAGCAGATTACGAATTAAAAAAATCCGAAGGCGTTTATATTGAGCAAGTTATTCGCCCAACAGGACTTCTTGACCCTGAAATTGAAGTTCGCCCAAGTGAAAATCAAATTGATGATTTAATTGAAGAAATTCAAGTTCGTGTTGAAAAAGACGAGCGAACTTTGGTAACCACTTTAACCAAGCGAATGGCAGAGGAAATGGCAAAATATTTAACTCGTATTCAGGTGCGATGTCGTTATATTCATTCGGACGTGGATACTTTGGAGCGTGTGGAAATTATGCAAGATTTACGAAAAGGTTTGTTTGATGTTTTAATCGGAGTAAATTTGTTGCGTGAAGGTTTGGATTTGCCAGAAGTTTCACTTGTTGCTATTTTAGACGCTGACAAAGAAGGATTTTTGCGTTCGCATCGTTCATTGACGCAAACTGTCGGACGTGCAGCGAGGAACGTTAATGGAAAAGCGATTTTGTATGGCGATAAAATTACAGCGAGTATGCAACGTACCATTGACGAAACTAATTATCGTAGAGAAAAGCAAACAAATTACAATAAACGAAATGGATTAGTTCCGAAACCCTTAAATAAAAAAATAGATAACACGCTCTCAAAAAGTGCGATTACCTCGTTTCATTATGATAATGCGATAAAAAAAGTTGCCGAGCAAGATTTGGAGTATTTGCCAAAACAAGAAATTGAAAAACGTATTCGTGAAAAGCAAAAACAAATGGAACATTTTGCCAAAGAATTAGATTTTTTAATGGCTGCGAAATTACGTGATGAAATTAAGGAGTTGAAAGGAAAGTTGTAAATAAATAAAACTATTGCTCACCATCTGTTTATAATATTTAAAATAAATAAAAAAACGAGTTTTAAAAATTATCAAAACTCGTTTTTAATTTTTGAATATATTTTCTAATTATCAAAGGCATCATTAATTGCCTCTGTTGTAGATGGTTCTAAAAGTAATTCAAATACTCCATTATCTGTTTGAAGAGTGACCGTTTTTATTTTTAAGTATTTTTGACCTTCATCATTTTGAGCAATAGCTATCAACTTTACAGTTAAACCTGAAGGAATATAATTTCCACCTAATGAAAAATATTCTTCTCCTGCAATTAAATCTGTTACAAGATGAGGATTATCATTTTTAACAAAAGCAAAACAACTTGAAATATTATAATCATTTTGAGCTAAAACTTTTACTTTAATGTTTACTGGATTATCACCAAGTTCTAAAAAATCATCAATATTTACAAAACCAGTACTTATTGACCCCATAAGTTGTTGGCAATTAGTGTCTGCTGTATCAGTACATTGTCCTGTCTTTGTTTGTTTAGGATTTATCCAATTAATACCTGTATCTGCAGAATAATTAGCTGAAAATAATTTCATTGATTTTGCATATTTATCTGAATATAATTTATTCATCTTAAAATTTAAACTAGCATTATCTACTTTGTAATTGGTATTACCATTACCATCTTGAATTTCCCAATAGAAACTTCCACCAGTAGTTAATAATTTATCCCCAGAACGTGTTGTTAATCCTGCTTTTAGCATCGCACCTAATGATAAAAATTCTCTTACAGCAATTCGATATCTTCCTTTTGGAGTCTCACCATTATTTAATTTTACAGCATTTGCAGGTACAGTTATTTCAATATCTCCATTTTTATAAATATTTTGTTCGTTAAAACTTTTATAATCAGAATATTTGAATGGAGAACTATTTATGTTAAACATTTTACTTCTTCCTTTGTTATGTGTTTTTGGTTTTAGGACTATTGCTTTTGTTTCTGTACCATTCTTTGGGTCATCTCCCTTTGTATCATTTGTTGAATCATCAGTACACATAATAAATGTACTTAAAGATAATATTAAACTTACTTTTAAAAATATTTTTGAAACCATAATGAAAAAATTTATAATTAAGTTGTAAATTTATCATTTGTTTATGTTAATTCCAAATAAAATTGACATTATTTTACTTTTTCTTCTAAATCTAATAAAAAAGTGTACTCTTCTGCGATTTCTTTTAAAGCTTCAAAACGCCCTGAAGCACCACCATGACCAGCATCCATATTCGTATGTAAATACAGAACATTATCATCTGTTTTTAAATCTCTCAATTTTGCAACCCATTTCATAGGTTCCCAATATTGTACTTGACTATCATGTAAACCTGTAGTAACTAATAAATTAGGGTAATTTTTAGCTTCAACTTGATCATAAGGAGAATACGATTTTATGTAATCATAATATTCCTTCTGATTTGGATTTCCCCATTCATCATATTCCCCTGTAGTTAATGGAATACTCTCATCTAACATGGTAGAGACAACATCTACAAACGGCACAGCAGAAATCACTCCATTATATAATTCAGGATTCATATTTATTACCGCTCCCATTAGTAAACCACCAGCAGAACCACCCATTGCATATAAATGTTTAGCTGATGTATAATGATTGTCTATCAAGTATTTAGAGCAATCAATAAAATCATAAAAAGTATTTTTTTTATGTAACATTTTACCATTTTCGTACCAATCACGCCCTAAATATTGACTCCCTCGAATGTGTGCCAAAGCAAAAATAAAACCTCTATCTAATAGGCTTAATCTAGCAACCGAAAAACTATCAGGAATCGTATAACCATACGAGCCATAAGCGTACTGAAGGATAGGAGTGGAGTCGTTTATTTTCGTATCTTTATGATATACAATCGATAAGGCTATTTTTTTACCGTCTCGTGCAGGAACCCAAAGTCGTTTACTGATGTAATTTTTTTTGTCAAATTTTCCTCCCAAAACTTCCTGTTCTTTTTTGATTTCTTTAGATTGGTTTTTCATATCAAAATCAATAACAGAAGCAGGAGTAGTCATTGAATTATACGTATATCGAATGATATTTGTGTCAAATTCAGGGTTTGCATATACGCCAGCTGAATAGGTTTCTTCTACAAATGGCAAGTAATAATCTTCTGTGTTGTCCCAACGTTTTATTCTGATTTTCATTAATCCTTCGTAACGCTCTTCAAGAACTAAATAATCTTTAAAAATCGAAAAATCTTCTAAAAGCGTATCTTTTCTATGCGGAATAACATCAACCCAATTTTCTTTTGAGGTCGCATCAATAGGAGTCTTCATCAATTTAAAATTTGTTGCTCCATCTTTATTTGTTCTGATGTAAAAATGCTCTTTGTAGTGAGCAATATCGTACTCTAAATCACGCTCTCTAGGTTGAATAATACGAAATTCTCCATCAGGATTATCTGATTCTAAAACTCTATATTCCGAAGAAACTGTACTGCACGAGCCAATAATGATATATTTATCTGATTTTGATTTTGTTACGAATACATTAAAGGTTTCATCTTTTTCTTCAAAAATTAAAATATCTTCTTTCGAATCTGTTCCTAAAATATGTTTATATATTTTCGAAGAACGTAATGTAATAGGATCTTTTTTAGTATAAAATAAGGTTTTGTTATCACTAGCCCAAACGCTTTCTCCTGTTGAATTTTCTAAAACTTCATCATATAATTCATTGTTTTCGAGGTTTTTAATTCTAATCGTATATTGTCTTCTGCTAACCGTATCTGTTGCAAAAGCGATTAATTTATTATTTTCAGAAACATTTAATCCACCAAGTTCAAAATAGTCAAAACCCTTAGCTTCTTGATTAACATCAAATAAGATTTCTTCTTTATTTTTAAGGCTTTCTTTTTTTCTCGAATAAATAGGATACTGTTGATTTTTTTCAAATCGTGTAATGTAATAGTAGCCATTTTTTTTATACGGAACACTTTCATCATCTTCTTTAATTCTCGATTTGATTTCTTCGAACAATTTATTTTGAAAATCCTTAGTATGAGCGGTCATTTTCTCATAATAATCATTTTCAGCATTTAGATAATCATATACTTTTTTCGTTTGTTCATCTTGGTTTTTAGCATTTTTTTGCTCATCAGAAAGGCGCATCCAAAAATAATTATCTTCACGAGCATCACCATGTTTTTCTAATTTTATAGAATGTTTTTCAGCAATTGGAGGTTTTATATTTTTATTCATAATATTCATCTTTTATAAAAATACAAAAATAAAATTTATTTAGATATTAAACAGATTTGGTATCAAAATCTATTATTCCTTTTGTATTATAATTTATATTATGCAATGTCATTTTTTTTATTTATCTTTGCCACAAATGTAACAAAAAAATATCAATTATGATACAAGAAATTATTAAATACAATGAAATATTAGAAAACATTCCTACATTTATAAATGAATCTCCTTATAAGAAAAATTATATCATTGAAAAAATAGGAATGAAGTCAGCGACTTTTTACAGAAAAATGAAAAATTTAGAGTTTTCTCCAACCGAGATGATGAATATAGCAAAGATAATCAGACCAGAAGAATACTCTCTTTATGAATTAAAAAAGAGCATTATGGAGGCAAAAAATGATTATAAAGAAGGAAGAGTACGCGACCACAAAGACGTAATGGAAGAAATAAAAAAAGAATTTTTAAATAAATAAATCTTTTAAAGGTTCTTGATAGTTGTTCTTGAACAATAATAACACGATTTCATCTCCCTTGATTTCGTAGTAGAGATACATTTGCTCAACAATCAGAATTTTATCACAATCCAAATCTTCATCATAAACACCAAAATATATCCCTTCTTTTAGATATGATATACTTTCTTCTGTTTTTTCTACAAAATTTTCTACAACTTTTTGAGTCCATTTCATTTGCAAATAAAAGATATTATCTCTATAACTTTGATATGCTTTTTCTGTCCATTTTATTTTATACTTCATAAGTGCAAATTTAACATTTTTATTTTTAAGTTAAACATATCTATTTCGATTGCGTTTAGCCACCAAAAAAAAGTAGGCGGGCTCCTCCAAAAAGCCCAAGACGTGCTTTTTTTGGTGGACTAACTTTGACAAAGAAGATAACCCAACCACAAAAGACACGCTACCCAATGTAGTGGAGTTGCTTCCGTATATGGCAACTTCACGGCAAAGGCATACAAACATTTTAAAACTTTTTATTTTTTAAAAAATGCCTATTGTAATGAACTACGCAAAAACGTAATAAACCGTATATTTTAGACTCAAAATTTTGATTTTTAGGTGTTGGCTCTAAATCCACGTATATTTTGTTTATTTCCCTTGCGTGATTTACAAACGTTTCTTTATCCATTAATAAAAGCATACGTTTTAAACAAGCCGAATTAGTTTCTTTGTAGTTCATTTATTTTATTTGCTTTTTCTTTTGCCTCCTTTATTTCTTCTTCTGACCAATTTTTTTTAATTTCATTATAAAAATCTTGTTCTAAATATTTCAATTCAATTTCTTTTCTTTCTAAGGATTTTTTGAGAGTAGAAATAGAATCCTGTAAAGTCTCTATATCTCTTGAAAGATATTTTATTGGGTTCCCAACCTCTGGTAAATAATTTCCGTAATGTTTCATATAAAAATATGTTTTAAATATTATGTAAATATACGAAATAAAACACTAATAATCAAATATTTAACATCTTTTTTTTGATTTTTTTTTCGACTAAAAACAGGCAACTTTCACAGGGCATATTCCAACTTTTTGCTTTTGCAAAAATGAAAAATGTCCGCCTTGGCGGTACCTTAGCAAAGAGGAAAGAGAGAGGAGTGGGAGCGGTGGAGCGAACGCCCGAACGATTGACGAATGCCAAAAAAATCGCACCGCCGTAAGGCTACCAATTCTAAAACCGCAAATTGAACATAACGACAGTTGTTATGTGCAGTTTGTGGTTTTATGACAAGGCGCATCATTCCACTAAAAATGTCGGCGTAGCCACCGCTAAAAAAAAACAGGTATGGCGTATATTTGTAATATACGCTGTTTCTGTTTTTTTTTCTGATACTTTGAAATGAAAACTAAACTCAATTAAAAGGCAGAATGTAGCCGTGTCGAGGAACGAGCCGGCGGTGGAACTTCAAATATTTTTAAAATTCCGTTAAAACGTAAATCGCTTTTTTGCTCCAAATCAGCTTTTAAAAATGCTATTTCTCGTCTTAAAATAATCGTGCTTTTTGGCTTGAACATTTTTATTTTTTGCTGTAATTCTAAAATCTTCGTTTCTATCGAGTTTTTTAAATATAAATCGTTGGTATTCTTTAATTTAATTTTTAACTTTTTAAGTTCGGATTTATGGATTTTTAATAATGAATTGTGTTTGTTTAATTCGGCTATTTTTAAGCGTTTTAAATGTATTTTTTCTGAAATATCAGTATTTATACTATCGTTTGTAATCTTTGAAAATTTAGGGCTGAAAACTAAATCTAAATTAATTTTTTTACTTCGGATATTATTCTGATTATAAAAATCTTCACTTGCTGAAATCGTCCCAGAGACTAATTTTTTTTGTAGTGTGTCGTTGAGTTCCTGCAACGTTAAATTGAAAAAATCTAAATCTTTAATTTTATAAATATACTTTGTTTTGCTTGGTAAAACCTCAATATTTTTAAATCTTTTATCCTTGTTATCAATGATTATAATTTTATTATTTGTCCATATTTTAGAAGATGTTTTTGTGCTTTCTAATAAAATTCCTGTTCCTTGTTTTACGTCGCCATTAAAGGTATATTTATAATCTATTTTTAAGAAATTTGATGACGATATAAATTCTCTATTTACGTGTTTTAAAGTTCCGAATGTTCGGTTGTAAGTTGTCCAAAATCCGTTTTTGAATAAATCAAAACTTGAAGCAATAACAAAAGTAAATAACAATAATGCAATGGCTTCGCTTTTAATATTTCCGCTACGAAAACGTAAGTTTGGGTTTGCAGGAATTACGCAAGGATTTCGCAAAAATGGATAAAATAAAGGAATACCAGCGATGGTTAGCATATCTAAAATTAAATGCGATAAATATCCGAATAGAAAAATTAAAGAATAATTTAAACCCTCTAATTTAAAATATGGATTTAAGAAATTTAATTCTAAAAATACCAAAAATAAAAATGTAGGAATTAAGGCAGTTAGAGAATGAGTTATTGTTCTATGTCCGAATTTCATATCTAAATATTTTGATATTGGATAAAATACTTTTCCGATAATGCTTTTTGTGTGGTCGATGTCAGGCAGTAAGGAACTGAAAATACAGAAACCTAAAAATAAAGGATTTGAAAAAATATTTATATCAAAAAAACTTAATGAAATTCCTGTAATGGCAACACCGCCAGCGATGTGATTTGGAGTTGTCATTTTTATTCAAATTCGTATATTTCTTCTGGTTCTTGTTCTGCTGGTTCTTCTTCGTCTCTGTATTCTTGCTCGTCCATATCGTGCATTCTGTCATTCATATCTTGGGTTAAATCCATTAAATAAGATTGTTTTTGAGCGTTTATATAGTTGTGATTTGGTTGATGAATTCCGCAAGATGTTAAGGCTAATAAAAGTAATAAAAATAGTAATTTCATAAAAGAAAATTTTAAGTTAAAGTACAAAATTGTACAGATACAAATATAATAAAAATATCTGATAAATACTAATATAATTAATTGAAATACAAATAATTAAATAAAAAAAATAGAGTAGGGAAGAGGGCAAATTTTGCTCTAAATTTTATAATAATTTTCTTTTAGTAAATCCTAATAATTGTCGGCTAAATAGCGTTAAAACAAGCGCTACACCTCCGATAAATCTAAAACTTTCATTATCAACTTCTTTACTTAAATATCTTAATAAATACATTGCTCCAAAACATAAGAAAATAATAAAAGTCATATCAATTTCTTTGAGGCTTGCTGTGTGTCTGATTTCTTTGATGACTTCGTTTGTGATTATAGGTTCTTTTCGGTATCGTTCAATGATTTCAAAAATGACACGAGGATTTCCGTTTGATTGTTCAAATATGTGATTTCTAAATAGTTGTAAATCTTCAATATCTAAATCATACGACAATTTTTGTATTAATTCGAAGGTGTGTTTTCGGTCAAATTCTTTTAGGTTAATTCTGTCAAAGTTCCAAAATGCTGATGCTCTGTCTAATTTTACACCTCTTGTTCCTGTGAAAATAGTGAATGTATCTTTTAAATTTTCTATCATTTCAGCACCTTTTGGACTAATTCTATCTACATTATCAATCAATAAAATATATTCTTTTGGATTTACTAAATCTTTAATTTCTTTGGTTAGATTTCTGATAGAAGTTCGTGATAATTTTACAGATAATTTTGATTTATCAATATCTCCGTGTAGTAATTCTTTGACGTGTTTTTTATCGTTTTCGTATAACCATAAAATCAAATTAGTAAGTGAAGTTTTTATACTAAATAAATCATCTATTTTTAGAATTTTTTTATCGGTTTGGAAATTTTCTAAAAGATGAGATTTTCCTGTTCCTACGTTCCCAACGATTAATGTATTTATTCCTTTTTCGGCATTATGTTCTAAAAGTTCAAATTCTTTTATTCTTCCGATAGTAAATTTTTCTTTGTAGAAGTTTAGATTTATTTTAGTTTCTTTAATTTCTTTAATTCCTAATTTATGTAATAATTTATTTATTTTACTGACTGGAGTTGCGGTTACATTTTCAATATTTTGTTTTAATATTTCATCAGGGATTTGACTATAAATCAAAGTTGTATTATAATCTGTATGCCCTAACATTAATTTTATATTTTCTAATGGCGTGCCTTTTGAGATGTGATTTGTGCCGAAAGAATGACGTAAAGCGTGAGGATATAAGAATTTTAGATTTAATTTTTTTTGTAATCTGTCTAATAATTTATTTACTGAAAAACGAGTTATATGATTGCCTTTTAAGTGTTTTACATTTGTAGGAAATAGATAATTTTGTTCTTCTATATTGTCAAATTTTTTTATATATATTGCTAATTCTTCAATTAATCTTTTTGAAATAGGGATTTTTCTTTTAATTTTTTCGCCTCTTTTTTTTAGACTTTCTACTATTAAAACTTTATTCTTGAAATCAAAATTTTCAAATTTTAAACTTATCACTTCTGACACTCTCAATCCACAATCTAACATCAGTAAAAATAATACTTTATGTCTTTGATATTTTATATTTTCAAAAATAATTTCAGTTTGTTCGGGCGTTAAGAATTTTATCATCATAATTTGATTTTATAATTTAATATTTTAGAGTAAAAAAACAGAAAAAAAGAAAAATAATCGGAATTTTTTTTGACTGAATTTATAATATTTTGTGATTTTTATTTTTATTACAATATACCGCTCGAGTCCACAAAATACACATTTTGTGGACAGGGTTTTTTTGGAATTTGTCCACAAAATTATGAGCCCAAAATACAAAAAAAACACGAAAAAAAGGTTTTTATTTTTTCTGTGCGTTTTATCTTACCATCTTACCCATTCCAGCAAATACAATGCAGGTAACGAGGTAAGTTATACTTACCCTTGTTACCCAACTTACCCGCAAAGGGTAAGATAGGTAAGAAGTGGGTAAGATATTTTAAAAAATCTTACCTTTTTAGAGCCTTTATTTTTTCTAACGTTAAGGCTATTTGGGTAAGATAGGTAAGATATTTTCTTTTTTTCTGTTTTTTTAATTTATAAGATATTATAAATTTTAAAAAAAAACAGAAAATTAATTAAAAGGCGAGAACATATCTGACAGCGGATTTTTTCCAGTTTTTGCGACTAAATAACCATATACGCCATTTCGTTTTACTCTCTCGTATTTTTCGGATTTTAGGGCTTGACCGACTATTTTAGAATTAAGGCGCAAACTGGATTGACTTTGTAGATACATTAAAATTTCTGTTGTTGTATAAAAAAGTTCTTCCTTTATGGTTTCAGGTTTTTTGAAACAGATGTTTAAGAGTTCTACTGCTGGCGTTCTGACTTGATATGATTTGTTTCGTTCTTCGTTTTCCTTTACGTCGTTGCTGTTAAATGTCTCGTCGAAATTTATATCTTTTGCCAAGGCATAAGCCTGTGCCCAAATATCATTAATATCTATTGCTTTTGAATATTCCCAATTGATAGCCGAAACGTGAAAAATCAACCAACGCACCGAACCTGTTGGATCTGTCAAAAATGTTTCTTCATTAGTTGAGCCTATGAAATTAGCAATTCTTTGTACGGTTTCTTCACGTCTTGCATAAGGCAGACGGACACGGATTTCGTCCATAGAAAACAAGGCTTTTAAACTATTTAAGTCCTTTTTTGTAATTCCGTCTAATTCGTCCAGAATTATAAAACAATTGGTTGCTAATTTTATTAAATTATCTTTTTTGCTATCTTCAAAACTTCGGTTACTTGGTAGATTTGGCGTACATAACCATTTGGTAAAATGCGATTTACCGATGTTTTGCCCTTGCCCTTTGTCGGTTAAAATAAATGCTTGTTTATTGAAATATCCGTCTATGAGCATTGTTTTTACTGCTCTTGCGAGCCATTTTTTTAAATGATAATAGAACTCGTTGGGCGTTGGCGTTTGGACGTACTGGCATAATTGCTTGATATAGTCTTCGCCGTCCCATTCTTTTAACTCGTTAAAATATTCTTGTATTGGGTTGAATTTTGGGACAAAATCAGATTTTAAAACGCTTAAAAGTTTAGACATTTGTACGTTAATCCCTCTTTTTTGGAGTTCGATATAAATACTATCTTCGTTGCATATTTCCCATTTTTTAGAGGTTTTTAATTTGTATTGAATATCTAAAATTACAGAGTTAAAACGGAAGTCGTATTTTTCAGCCAAATATTCTTCTACTTGATGAAAAATAGTATTGACTTCTCCGTCTTTTCTTTCGGCTTTGATTTCGGTTTTTTCGTGTCGTTCAAAATTTATAACGTTGTTTAAAATTTCTTGAAAATCGCCTTTGTGTTTGACTTGGAAAAAATCGGCAATGTCGTTAAATTCTTTGGGTAAAAAAATCGGTGTAAATCCGTATTTTTGTGTCCATTCTTTTTGTTT
>PDWI01009570.1_pt1 | contig 11086 bp, 10 predicted proteins | sample 1430891 | NCBI WGS metagenome assembly PDWI01 (sample SAMN01162508, study PRJNA174530) | Oral metagenome, whole genome shotgun sequencing project. | biome: Marine environment; feature: Marine mammal; material: Swab sample of the gingival sulcus; isolation source: swab sample of gingival sulcus... | reverse complement strand
TCAGACGAAGCCGTCCGGGAATTGAATGTACAATCTGAATTTCCATACTTACCATCCTAAAAACATACTGAGTGAATAGCGGATATATCTTTACATAATGAAGCGCTTGCAAAAATCAGACGAACTTTGCAAGCAGCTTAATGGTATATAATCAACAGCAGAATAGTATTTACTGCGATGCTTCAGCGGTATAGCGTGCTTCGGCAAGGGCATCTTCGGCATCTTCTTTTACCGATTCTGCAAAAGACAGTGCATCTTCTTTTAATAACAGGGCTTTTCCTGCAACGGTTGCACACGCCTTGCGGAATGCCGGTTTTTTCGCAAGTGTTACCGCAGTAACACCTGTCAACACACCAAGACCGAATACGCTCCATTTACTCATAGCCATAATAACCTCCAATAAAAAACAGCCTACTTTCCTGCCATTTTTCCTAAAATAAAAAAAGAACGCAGTATTATGAAATAATCATATCTTTTCCGCAAGAGCGGAAGAAAACAAAAATATTCAGTAATACTGCATAACGATAGAAAACAAAATCTATCCCGACATCTTACTTTACCCATTAGAGCGACATTGAAAAATTTTACACTTCAAAAATCTGCCAAATATTTTTTATACGAAACTATAAGACATTTTCTTTATATTCATTATTAAATGTTACTATTGTTTTTTCGACAGCCGTTGCCGCTTCAGTTTTAGTAATTTCATTTTTTACTCTAAAGTTGCTAACACAATAGCAAAACATTGAACAATTTGATTATTGAATAATAAGGAATACACCGCATATCATCGTTACATATCAAAACTGTAACAATTTCATTCTCTCTCGAATAAAACAGCAGTCATATTCCTCATTAAGCATGTAGAGTAATAAAACCTACTGGTTCCGTGTATGCATAATGTCCAATTCCTGCATTATCGCATCAACCACCGCTTGCTTTTTATCCTGACTATCATCACAATTATTCCGTTTTTGTGTACGGAAATCCTGACAATCCATAACAGGACTCACTTCCATAACAACTTTATCCTGACAAACAATATCACCGAGCATATTGTTCGGATTATCTGATATTCTCAGACAGTTACCATTAATTGATACCAGCAACATCACATCTGAAGAGCGTACATACGAATCAATTTCGCGGACACCTCTCTTTGTTTCAGGTTTGCCGGGACGATAACGTGTCCCTGCAGGAAATACAATAACAACTTTACCCTCTTTACGGTTTTTTTCAAGTGCTTTCATTGAAGCCAAATTGATCATTCTACTTCTTTTTTCTTCTTCTGCACGTGTTTCGGGATCAGTAATATTCGCTAATGTTCTACTTGGATAAATTACCACCCGTTCATACGCCTGTGTAAGTGCAGAAATCCGTGCATCTTCTTCGGTCAATTTCATACCGGCAACCGCAAATGTCCGATCAGCAAGTTCTTTTCCAGCTTCCGACGCCCGCTCCATAAGATATATTAAAATCGGCAAATCCAGATTGCTGTAGTGCTCTACAAAAATAATACCTTTTTTTCCGGCTTTAACCTGATCAAGAAAAGCAGCAATATGCTCAGAAGGATAAATACGGGAACCATCCAAAAGCAGTGATGTCACCATTTGCGTTAATGCTTCCCGAATATGCATATTCGCAAGCTGATGCACATTATCAGCAGTAACAACATTTTCTTTCTGACCATATTTTTCAAAAATCGGACCAAACTCTTTCAAACACTCTTCAAGTGATACCATGCTCATACAACACTCCTTTAGAATAGGGATTTGATTTTCTGTTTTTTTGAAACGAATCCCCCGTAGTTAGTAAAAAAACGCATCACGTTTTTCAGACAACTGATTCAATAGTTGTAGTAAGAAATAAAAATATAATTCGTTTTGTATTTTACATTTTATCAATTATTTTGGGTAAATCATAAATTGAAGCGATCGACGGTATGCCGGTTTCATCAGAAAATGTATTATATTTATTTTTTTCATCAATAAGCACAGCCTTTCCTCCAACTTTGGTATATCCGATAACATAAGGAGGATAATCATCCAAAAACACGGTTTCCTCAACCGTTTTATTTAACGCTTTTAATGTCTGTAAATAACAATCCGCATACGGCTTACCTTTACAGTTATGATAGGTTAAATCAAAAACGCCGAGAAATAAATCACGAATATTGAAAAACTCCAAAACACGTTCTGCATGTTGCATCGGTGCATTCGTAAGAACGCTCATCGGTTTATTCAATGATATCAGAAAATCCCGCAGATTCGGATCAGGCTGTAATTCATCTATTTCTGATTCCGGATGCACTGCTGCAAAAAAAGTATCTCTATCAGAAAAGCTATAGGCATCTTCAAGCCATTCAAGGGTTGTTCCATATTTATAACGCTGTTCTTTTTGAATGTTTTTTGCCTCATCAACCGAAACTGACAAGAAATCTGCAATAAACTGAAACATCCTGCGTGTCAATTTCAGATTAATTTCATTTGAACATGAGTAAAGGGTATTATCAAGATCAAAAAGTATATGTTCTATCATAGCGGCAGTATATCAGAAAAAAGGAAACAGTGCATTAAAATAAGCAGTATCCGTGCTATAAGCATGGCTATCAACAGTCAAACTGAGAACGGTATAACTTCCGTCATCATTTTTTATACAACATTTGATATCTTTATTCACTTTTTTGAGCTGTACATCATACACAGATTGTGAAAGGGTAAACCTATTTTCCGTTCCGCTAATGCGAGTATGAGGCAATAAGACTTTTGCATTCTGACCGGAACTTAAAAAATAACGGATTAAGCGCTCTTGCGGTTTCAGTACACTTTTTTCCGCAGGTATTTTTAGTCCGGTTGCTGTTAAAAACGCAGTATCTCCATACAAAAATGATGTATCTGCAATTTTTTTCCAACCACTATCCAATTTAAATGTATAATCAAACACTTTTACCGATTGCTTCTTTGCTTTTTTGTTACGCTTAAAGTGTTTAAACGGCTGTTTAGAAATTGACGGTTCATAATTATAGAAATATATATCAGGCTTTCCTTGTAATGCACCGATTTCTTCCAGTTCCAGTACAACATTTTTTTTTGCATCTTTAAGCGTTTTAATATGAAACAAGGGGATATAACTGTCATATTGCACTTCAGCAGTACCACCGAATAGTGCTTCGTCAATTTTTTTAGTTATCGATGAAAAAATACCGCTCCGCCCTTTAGGAAACACCCTGTGCGCATATAGTTTAGGCAGTATGCTCATCAAGTAATTAACCGCAAAGGTATCCTCTTTGGTAATATGAGAAATAATTCTTTGACCGGTCAATTCTAACGTCTTTTTAGTCGCATCACAGCTGAAAAGAATCGAAACACGGCTGTTTTTTTCCGGTGTATAGAGAACGGCACCATAGGTTTCATCATCATAATACAGAAAGCCTATCCATGTAGGAGTCTTCCATGAATAATCTCTATAAATAGTAAAATCACCTGAAACAGAACCCTCTCCATTCATAAAGGCGGTTTTATCTGTTTCAGCATATACCAATGACCCGGCAAACATACCGACCAGTAATAACAAAAATGTATATTTTTTTTTACACAAATAAAAAGTCATCTTAATCATCTCCACGTACAGTCTTAACTTTTTTCCGCATGCTCTTCGGCATACTTTTTGAATTCATCTATATTCATTTTATCTTCATATAACGGATATAATGCTTCAACTAATTCTTCAATCGTAGGAAACTTTGCACCATCTAATTTATAGGACATTACCGCACCTCGCTCAATTTAGTAAGAATTTCGATAATTTCTTCTTTTGTACCATTCAAAAGCGGAACATTATCAATCGGTGTATCAAAACCTTCTAAGCAGCTCGGCATAATAGGCACCTCACCGCATATTTCCTGCAAACGCGCACTTTCAAAAGCAGGATGATCTTTCGAGACCAGTACAAGAGCCTCTTTTCCTTTATTCCGCAGGATATTCCGCTCACACGCAGCAGTATACGCATGAGCAGTTGCCGCATCAAACATAATACCATAGCGCTGATACGATTTGTTAATAAGTTCATCTGCTTTTTGATCCGTAACGGCAGCAGGAAAAATTAACGACTTTATCATTGTCGGATTCAGTGTAAACACTTGTTCAAGCCGCTCGATATTAGACGGAACAGCAGGATCAGCAGCACCCCGCGACTGTAATGGTATACCGGAATTAAGACACGAACAGTTGTTTTCAGTATCACAAACCAATACATCAGTGGCATCAGTGATAAACCCTTTTACGGGAAGACAAAATTTCCACGCATATAATCCCGCGCTCAAATTACCATAATTTCCTGAAGGGATGGCATAAAACAGTTCTCCCGGAATTCTTGTTTTTATGCGGGTAAATGCATACATATAGAAAAAAACTTGCGGGAGTATTCTACCGATATTGATCGTATTTGCCAGTGTAAGATTAAAGTTTTTTACCAGATCTCTATCAGCATAAATAGATCGGATAATATTTTCAGCATCTGACATGCTGCCTTCAATTTCAACCGGATAGACAGAACCGCCGTTGCGATAGAGTTGTTCAGGTTTCAAACCGACTGCCCGACCTTTAGGATACAGCAGCAGCAGTTTCAGATGTTTTTTATTACCGAACGCAGCAGCCATACTTCGTCCGCCGTGTCCGGTTGTCGGCGCAATGACAATCGCATTCTTTTCTTCAATGCTTAACAAATGCTCTAATGCGGATGCAAGCCATAAAAAGCCAAAATCACGGTGATTTCCGGTTGGACCGTGGAAGAGTTCCAGTAAAAACAACCGTTCATCAAGCTGACGCAAACGGGGGCTGTAATCTCCAAACGCTTTCGCGGCAATCCGTTCCGCAATAACCGTACTCAACTCTTCTTTTAACAATGCTGCGGTAAGAGAGCCTGCGATTGCGGAAAACGATGTATGCTCAGTCATATGCAAAATCCACGGACGCAAATCATGTTCAGAATGAGGAACATACAAACCGCCATCCTGCGGCATACATTGTAAAATTGCTTGTTTAAAAGAAACGGCAGTATCACTGTTTCGTGTGCTTACTAATTTCATACTACGCACTCCCTTGTTATAACACGATACGTATATTGCAAGACTTTTAAAATAGACCGGAAAGAAAAGGATGGTATTTGTTTTTTATTTACATAAAGATATGCTGCATCATATTGTTCTACCATAGAACCAACAACATGATAAAAAATACGCAACAGGTTTGGGTATCGGTTGATAATATCCATAACCATATCGTACTCTTTTATCTAAAAAACCGCAAGTTATCAACGCAGGTTTCCTATTTGAGAAAAAACGGGCACGCCATTCACGACGACAAAAACATTACACAAAAAATTTTCCAAAGACATCATAAAACAGCTTCACAAAAAGCAATGTAATAACAATAATCATCAACGGACGGATAAAAGCAGCCCCTTTTTTGATTGCTAAACCGGAACCGATATAATTGCCCAAAATGCCGAAACATGCAGCAGGAACCGCAATAGCAAACACAACTTTTCCACCCATAAGAACCGCAATCAATGAGGCATAATTTGATGCGAGATTAAGAATTTTTGCATTTCCTGATGCTGTTTTTAAATTATATCTCATCCATGCAGAAAAACCGATAATTGCAACGGTTCCGGCACCCGGACCAATCAAGCCGTCATAAAAACCGACAAAGGCACCGATATAACATGCCAATACATATGCATCTTTTTTCGGGAGTGCTTCCGCATTATTTTCAGCACCAAGATTTCGTTTACATAATAGTATGACCGCAATAACCGGCAATACTATTACTAATACTATTTTTAATACATCCTGATTAATAAATAAGACAATTTTTGTACCGATGAATGATGTGATAAAAGCTGCACCGGCTGAAATACCCCCAACCTTCCAATCAACCGCGCCATTCTTAAAAAAACGGAATGCTGAAAATGTTGTACCGCAGGCAGCTGAAAATTTATTACACCCAATTGCATTATGCGCAGGAAGCCCCACAAACAAATATGCCGGAAGAGAAATCAAACCGCCGCCCCCCGCAGCAGCATCAATAAGTCCGGCTAAAAATACAAAGAAATATAAAAAAACTGCTGTGTATACCGACAGTTCCATACAAACCTCACACACCGCTCAAAAGATTCATTCGGCTCAAATACCGCTCAGTGAAAGTATATAAAGGATGCGGCTCTTTTGTAAATCAATTACGGATTAAAAAAGCCGTTTTCAGGAATCCGCACACGAATGAGCGCAGCATGCGCACTACTATTCTTCATGACAAATGTTTCAAACGGAATCTCTTCTTTTCCGTTAAAAACATTAATATGAAACCGCCCCCATGCATCAAAATACGGTAAAAAAACGGCAATGCTGTCATATTTCCGCATCGTCTCACCCTCAACAATGTGGTTTAAACATCCGAGATAAAAATGCCCAGGCTCCATAATTGTAAGATAGTACAACAAAGCCTGTAAGTATTCTATTTTATAACCGGCATGTTTTTCATACCCCAAAAACGAAGAAGAAGCCATCGTATCAGATAGACATAATCCGGACACATCTTTCGTTAACGCAAAAGGCGTTACCGTAACATCAAGTCCTGATTGAGCAGGATATACAGTTCTATTGAGATTTAAACTTAATGCAGCAGCACCTAAATTCCGTATCCAATCAAGTTTGAAAAACAATGTACTCTTTTCTTTTAACGACTCAGCCATGCCATGCATTACCGGTGTTTCAGTAGGAAATTTAAGAGATTGTACTATTGTTCCTTCTCCTGCAATCGGCTTGATAATGCCGTCAATTACCCATTTCGCAAATCCGGCATCATCAACACCTCCGATAATTTCAGCAGGATGCTGATCAATACGAAGCGCATGAATCACTTCTGATGAAGTTTGAGGAGTGGCATCAGTTATATGAATCGGCTTTCCATTTTTATCAAAACAACCATTGTCCAGTTCAGCTAAAGAATAACTCCGCTGCCGAATAATTTTCGACATAAATTCTGCACGGTTTAAAAACAAAGGCGGTTCAAACAAATCCCAAGGAATATTATCCGGTGTAAGGGCACGCAACTGAGAAAGAGACATCGTATACAACCGTTTTAAAGGAAGATTTACCGGTGTATTTTTTGAAACATAGACATTCAACAAACAAATGTCTATAAAAGATTTATTATTCTTTCCTCTATCCGGAGCAGGATGCAATCTAATATATAAAGCAGGATTTTCACGCGGATGTATCGTAACACAGGTAATATTGCCTGTTTTTACACTGCGGTACACCGTCCACAGCCCCTGCGGAACTATTTTGTACTGCTGCAAATGATAATCTGTAAGCTGCGGTGTAATAGAAATCGCATAATATTCTTTTCTGAAATCAGCATAATGTGCTGAAACACGAAATGTATTGCCTTTCGAGTCGGTAAAATCGCAGGCTTTTAAACCAAGCACCGTTTCAATAGGACTTTCAAACCATGTTTTTGCGATTTTTTTTCTCATTTCTGCAGAATCGGGGATTTCACACAACGGATACAGTGTTATCGGCTTATTAGGCACCGGTTCAGGCGTTTTCCCGAACGTATACACAATGCTTTCAACACTCTTTTCAGCAAATAAAACAAATTGACTGAAAACCGCAAAAAACAGAAGACATAATACTGTGATATATGAATAAAGTCGTTTCATTTACATGAAATATCGGCTTATTTTTTTAAAACCTAAGCACCCTTACCAAAGTCGTTGAATCCAATCCTCAACGATAATAAAAAATACTCAGCCTTTTATTCAATCCGTTATCAGCGGATCCTTGGTCAGCACATTACAATAATAAAAAAGCCTCTAAAAACATAGAACTATCAGGCTCCCGTTTTTAGAGGCTTCAACCGGCTATATCAATCTTACCGATTAAAATTTATAACGCATCGTTGATAACACATGCTCTTCACGAATGACATCAAACCATACTTCCTTTTTTACCGAAGCAAGTTCCCGATAGAACTCACGCAAGTTTTTTACTTTTTTATCATTTACCGCAGTAATAACATCACCGGATTTTAAGCCGATAATTGCCGCCGGTGTTTTATTGGTGATATTGGTAACCACTACACCGGTTTGCTTTTTATCAAGCTTCAATTTTTCCCGTATCTCTTTGTTAATTGCATACGGAACAAAACCGGGCCAGAGTTTCGAAGAATCTCCCACTACTTTCTTATCCCGTTTTTCAACTTTTACTTTTATCTTTTTTTCCGCACCGTCACGGATAACCGTAAAGTTAGCAATCTGGCCGCTATGTAAATCGCCCACATCGCGTACCAACTGATCAACATCTTTTACTTTTTTCCCGTTAAGCCGAACAACAAAATCTCCGGCACGAAGACCACCTTTATATGCCGGCGAATCTAAAAAGATATCAACAGCCAACGCACCTTTTGTTTCTTTTACTCCGAGTGATTGTAATATATCCTCATCGCTTTTAATTAACTGGACACCAACCCAGCCGTAAGTAATTTTTCCGTCTTTAATCAATGCATCTATTGCTGTCTTTACATTGTTGATAGGAATAGAAAAACCAAGCCCCTGAGATCCGCCGCTTGACGATGCAATCCATGTATTGATTCCGATAACCTGTCCGTAAATATTCACAAGCGGGCCGCCGGAATTCCCCTGATTGATTGCCGCATCAGTTTGAATAAAGTCATTGATATTGTTATTAGGGCCGCCCGACCGCCCGACCGCACTGACCATACCGCGGGTAACCGTAGAAACATAGCCAAGAGGAGAGCCGACTGCAAATACAATATCACCAACTTCAACCGTATCGGAATCACCAAGCTGTGCAACTTTTACTTCTTTGTCATCTGTTTTAAATGAAACCAGCGCAATATCTTTGCGCTGATCAGCACCAACCAGAGTACCTTCAGCAGTATTGCCGTTATGAAATTTTACCGTTATTTTTTCAGCTTCACCCGCAACATGCTGATTCGTCAAGACATAGTAGGTATCTTTTGTTTTCCGGACAATAATACCGGAGCCCATACCTTGAGCCTTATATTCCCGTTTAGGTGCTTGTTTTTCATCTGAACCGCCCTTCCCTTTTTCACCCTTTTCATTGGGCATACCAAAAAAGAACCACGGAAATCCGTCTCCGGCAAAAGGATTTACCACTGTTTTTGTTTCAGTTACCGCCAGCGTAACAACAGAAGGCAAAATAGAAGATGCAACATGTCTGTTTGCATTTTGCAAACTTTCCAACAGAGCAACCGTATCTTTATTTATCGCGGTACGGTCTTTTGAATCGGCAAAAACAGTTTTCGCTGACGCAGGTCCTGCTGAGCAATAGGTTGAAAAGACCAAAACCGAAGCACAGAATACAACAGTTTTTGCAACTGAAAACTTTGAATTCTTATAGAAAAAACGCATAATTAAAACCTCCAGAGAAAAAGCGGATAAAAATATTTCTGATATTTTGACCGGCAGGCTGTATGCAAAAGCCATTTACTTTTTGTACTCTATAAAACGCCGAATGTATGATCTGGTTACATCAGTAGTGTTAAAATCATCAAAAACAGAAATAAAGCGCAGGAGTCAAATGAAAACCAATTCATGATCATACTTACAATAACCTCAATAAACTATTCAAACTATATTTCATCTATAACTTATTATATGAGAACCATTTTTCTTATTATTTTGTATTTACAGAAAGCATTACCGCCTTATATTTTTTTTGTTACCATTTGTCAATTGCCGTTTTTTATAATAAACTGAAATAATTTTTACAGGAGAATAAAACGTATGAAAAAAATTATATTTAGCTTTGCATGCTTGCTCATACTTTCCTCATGCACGACAAAGCGATCTGAGGTGAAAGAAGTAACAAACTTAGAAAAAAATGAAAAAGACACGGCTGTTATTTTAGATGACTTTGTAGGAAGTTATTGCAAGGGAAATTATGTTTGGGGCTTGGCTATGAACCTTGCTTGGCAAGAACTGAACAATGAAATCCTTCATGAAAAATTAATGCTGAGGACAGATAAAAAAGACGCCCTTGAAATTGCGAAATCTTTTAATAATACAAAGCTTTCAAAAAAAGACCTTGATGAAGCAAGTTATTATGTAAAAGCGGGCTATGGTCAGAAAACGGTAGATACTATAAATAAAGAATCTCGCAAAAAGTTTCCTGAAAAAAGTTTTCAAGACTTAACGATTGAACTGTCTCCGGCAGATATTATTTCTTATGCATATTTTTTAAAAGAGGTTCAGTATAAAGAACCTTTGTATAAAACACATGCACGATTTATGGGAAAAACAGTAAAAGGTTTTTATGCGGATAATAGTACACAGAAAAAAGAAATAAAAGTTATCAGTTATGAAAATGACGATACGTTTATTATTAGTTTGAAATTAAAAAATGACGGAGACGAATTATTTTTTGCAAAGGGCTATGATATGAAAAAACCGCAAGCTGTTTTAGATTATATTGCAAAAACAAAACCAACGGGACATTTACGAGAAATAGATTATTTTGAAGCGCCTAGTTTGCATTTGATTTATCATAGAACATATAGTGAAATGGAAGGGAAATTTTTGGCAAATAAAGATTTTACGCACTATTATATTGGGCAAATGTTTGAAAATATAAAATTCGATATGGATGAAAAAGGTGCTAGGGTAGAAAATGAAGCTGTTATTACATTGCTGAGGACGAGTGCACCAAGCCCAAACGCAGAAAAGCCTCGTTATTTTATTATGAATAAACCGTATTGGATTATTATGAAACGAAGCAATTCAAAAAATCCGTATTTTATTTTGGGTGTTACTAATACAGAGTTGATGACTCTATCGAATTAACTCGTAATGAAATGTTTTGCTTTTTAATCGTTGTATTATTGCGTTTCAGAAACAGCGATGCCGACAAGTCAGCAACCTCCTTGTTACATCAAAACTCATATTTAAAAATGGGCGTTGCACCTGCATAGCAGGTGCCGGCGAGCTACAGGCTTCACTATCGTTCCGGTATTTTTGCGTGCAAATCGCACGCAAAAATGTA
>PDWI01009569.1_pt1 | contig 11087 bp, 8 predicted proteins | sample 1430891 | NCBI WGS metagenome assembly PDWI01 (sample SAMN01162508, study PRJNA174530) | Oral metagenome, whole genome shotgun sequencing project. | biome: Marine environment; feature: Marine mammal; material: Swab sample of the gingival sulcus; isolation source: swab sample of gingival sulcus... | reverse complement strand
TTTGGCGGAGGAGGAGAGATTCGAACTCTCGCTACAGATTGCTCCGTACTACAGCTTTAGCAAAGCCGCCCCTTCAGCCACTTGGGTACTCCTCCAAAACAGTTACTTTTCAAGTAACTACTGTATAAAACTCAAACTTTCAGCTTTTTAAGGCTGAGGGGCGACTTTTTGCCGCCAATATTTGCGTTTCACGCAGCAGCCACTTAAATATTCCTTCAAATTGTTACTAATTCATAAACCGTAACAGTGATCAAATTATATCACATACTTTAGTTTAATACTAGACAATAGTAGCTTTTTTTAGTAAAATTTAAGTAAACAATATAAGGAGTTTTAATGAAAAATATAATAAAAAATTTAATCCTAAGTTTAGCCATAATCTTATCACCAATGGTTATTACTGCTGGATCATCTTATGCTTTAGAAGGCGGCTTGAGAAATGGCATTAATGCTGCTCGAGCTGATGATCAACCATCTGACTTGTTTGGCGATACTGGTATTTTTAAAAAAATAACCAATATCATGCTATTTATGGTCGGTATTTTGAGTGTTATTATGTTGATTGTTGGCGGTATGCATTATGTAATTTCAGGTGGTAAGAAAGAATCAGTCACTACCGCTAAGAATACTATTTTATATGCAATAGTTGGTTTGATTGTTTCTTTGATGGCGTTTGCGATAATCAACTTCATCTTGAATGTTTTTGTTGGTGATGGTACTTACGGCGGAACTAACGTTTAGAAAAAATGTCAAAGATTCGTAATATATTAGCTAGCATTGGAACAATTTTTGCCTTGATTGGTTTAATTAATGGTTTAGACTTACTTATGTCAACTGATTTTATGGCCAATACTTACGCTAATGATCAGAAAATAGTTACTATTTTTGATGGCGAATCTAAACAAACTGTTGCTACTGATAAAAAAACAGTTGCTGAAGTGTTAAAACAAGCCAAAATAGACATTGAACCAGCTGATATTGTCGAACCAGAAGTTGACAAAAAGATAGCTGACGGCTTTTTTATCAATATTTATCGAGCGACTCCAATTACAGTGATTGATGGCAATAAAAAAATAAAAATAATTACTCCTTACAAACAACTTAACCAAATTATTAATCATTCGGAGCTAAAATTCTATCCTGAAGATCAGGCTAGAATTGAGATAAACCACCTCAGTCCCAATCAAGATGTGGGGGTTCAGCTTATTATTAAGCGGGCTAAATTAGTTAATTTGGACTTTTATGGTCATAAAAGTCAACTTAGAACTCAAGCTCAAACAGTCGGTGACTTTTTAAAACAACGAGCGATTGAACTTAAGCCAGAGCACAAAGTCAATTATCGTTTAACTGATAAAATTGTTGATAAAATGAATTTAGAATTGTGGCAAGAGGGTGAACAAGAGAAAACTGTTGAGGAGGATATTGCTTATAATTCTCGTAAAATCTATAATTATGACAAACCCGCTAGTTATCGAGCAATTAAAATTGCTGGCAAACTTGGTAAAAAATTAGTTACTTATAAAGTCAAAATCAAGAACAAACGAGAAATTTCTCGCCAAAAAATTAACCAAGTAGTAGTTACACAACCAGTTCAGGAAGTTATTGAAATCGGTGTTAAAGGTGTGCTTAACTCGCCATCTGAAAACGAGAACATCACTTGGGATTATTTGATAAAACAAGGTTTCACCCCAGAACAAACTGCTGGAATTATGGGTAATTTGATGCAAGAGCATCGTTTTAGCACTAGTGATGTGCCGGGGGGATTGGGGATTGCTCAATGGATTGGTGGACGTCGTACTCGTTTGATTAACAAATATCCTAATAGTTATTTGAGTATTTATTCTCAGTTAGATTATATGATGTTTGAATTAAATAGTGGTAGTATTGCTAATCGAATTAAAAACGCTAGTACAATTGAACAAGCTTTGGTGATTTTTCAAAATCAATTTGAAAGATGTGGTGTTTGTATGCAAGATCGACGAATGCAATATGCTATGAATATTTACGCCACTCATTATGAAAAATAACAAATCGTTAGGTCAGCATTGGTTAAAAGATCGATTAGTTCTTGATTCGATAGTTGATTTTGCTCGAGTTGATAATCAATTCGTTTTAGAGATTGGACCTGGATTGGGGACGTTGACTAGTGCTTTATTAAGACGGGCCGAACGGGTTGTGGCGATTGAATTTGATACTAATTTGGCTAATAAATTGCCAGCTCAATTTCCGGGCAAAAATTTGCAAGTTATTAATCAAGATTTTCTTAAATTTGATTTGAACAGTTTGCCGAATAATTATTCGGTTGTTGCTAATTTGCCATATTATATTACCGCACCGATTATTAGCAAATTACTTTTGGCTGGCAACAAGCCACAATCAATAACAATTTTAATTCAGAAAGAAGTCGCTGAGCGACTAGCCCAAAAGAACGGTTCAAGCATGCTTGGTTTGTTGGTAGAAAATTGGGCTGATGTAGAATTGGGTTCGATTATTGGACCTGAATTTTTTACCCCACCACCAAAGGTAGACTCACAAATCGTTCGTTTGCAGTTGAAACAACCAATTTTAGAGACCAAAATTCTAGAAGCGGTTTTGGCTATTGCTAAAGCTGGTTTTAATCAAAAACGCAAAAAAATTCAAACTTCTCTAGCTAGTAGTTTGGGCTTGAATAAGGCTCAAACCAAACAACTATTAGAAAAAATAAAAATAAACCCGAATGCTCGAGCTCAAGATTTATCACTAACTGATTATTATAAAATATATCAACAGACTATCTTATAATTATATCATATTTTGTGTTAAAAGTCAAATTATCTCCTACATTTCCACCCGAACCTTTCCTGTTTTGTTAATCAAAACTTGTTATTATAGGCAAATCTTCAACAGCGATCTTTAAAACGCTAGCTAAACGATCTAATTGCTGAAATTTACAATATTTAATCGGTTGATTGTGTTCGTCATAAATTCGATAATAATAATTATAATGAATAATTTGACCTTTAAAATTTTTAGTCTGAGTTGGTTCGTTTATTTTTTTAATATACCAAACAGGATAATTGTTTAGAATTCGTTTTATTTTAGCGTAGTGGTTAAAAGCCATAATTTAATTATAACACTTTATTTTTTGGCATAAAATGTCATAAGAGTTTTAATATTTTAAAATTTGTTTTATGAAAGAAAAATGTTTAAAAAACTTTGATTTATGATGATGCTTATGATAATATCTTAATAGGATAAAGCGGAGAAAAAAATGGATCAACAGCGAATAAAAAAGTATTTTAATACTAAAAGTTTAATTATAGGATTGATGATAATCTTATTAAGTATGATGTTGTTTTTAAAACAACATGCCTTTGCCGCATTAGGGCCGAATATAACCTTATCAGAATATTCTTCTTTGCCAGCCGGTGGGCCGGTGATAGATATTTATGGCTCTGGGTTTGAATTAGGTATTGGTGAATTCAAGTCTGTTAGTGCTGGTCATTTTCATTCTTGTGCTCTTAGTTCTAATGATCAAATTTATTGTTGGGGTATGGGATCTTATGGTTTAATGGGAAATGGCAGTAACTCTAACCAACCTATTCCGAATCCAATAAATAAACCAGCTGGAGTTAATTCTTGGAAGAGTATTAGCAATGGTAATCAACACATTTGTGCGATTGCTGATAATAATCAAGCTTATTGTTGGGGTCAAAATGGTCGTGGTCAGTTAGGTAATGGTAATAATTCTAATCAGTCAACACCAGCTCAAGTTTTGCGACCAACTGGTGTTAATTGGTGGAAAAATATTAATACTGGTTTTCGGCATACTTGTGCAATTGCTGATAATGACCAAATGTATTGTTGGGGTTATGGAGCTAATGGAAGATTGGGAAATGGTCTTAATAGCGACCAATCAACTCCAGTTTTAGCGAATAACCCAGCCGGAGTTACTGGTTGGCAAAATGTTTTTGCTGGTGCTGACCAAAGTTGTGCATTTGCTACTAATGATCAAATTTATTGTTGGGGTAGAAATAGTTATGGTCAGTTGGGTAATGGTAATACGACTGATCAACCAACATTAACTCAAGTAATTCTTCCGACTAATGTTAATTCTTGGAAAGAATTAAAAGGTGTTTGGCTGCATTATTGTGCTGTCGCTGACAACGATCAAATGTATTGTTGGGGTAGAAATAATGATGGTCAGTTAGGTAATGGTAATACCAATAATCAATCGTCACCAGTTCAAATAGCTTCTGTTAGTGGAGCAGGCCAATGGCAAACCTTTTCTCCTGGAGCTAATCACACTTGTGCAATTGCTGCTAATCATCAAATGTATTGTTGGGGAGACAATAGCACTGGCTCTTTAGGTAATAACACTACTACTAATTCGTTAACTCCAGTTCAAGTTGTTAATCCAGTTGGAGTAACTCAATGGACTGATGCTTTAAACTCTTATGATCATAACTGTGCAATTGCTGATGATAATCAGACTTATTGTTGGGGTTGGGGTTTTAATTATGTATTAGGAAATGGAGATCAAAATCATCGTCTAGTTCCAACTTTGGTTGATATAACTAAAGTTGATGGTTCTGGACCGGCCGTTCAGTTTGGAGGAATTACGGTTGCTAAAAGTGATGCTCAAATGGTTAATGACAGCCATTTGCGAGTCAAAGTTCCAGCGCATGCTGTAGGTAAGGTTGACATTACTATTTCGAATAATCCAACAGACAGTCAAACTTATTTGGATATTTTTGAATATACTGATTTGTCGCCAGGTTTGATTTTGACCTCTATTTCAAAAATCGAAGATAACTATTTTGGCGGTGAAGAAGTGATTGTCCAGGGTGATAATTTTGTCAATCAAAATTATAAGCAGGTATCAGCTGCAACATATCATACCTGCGCGATTGATTTGAGTAGTCAAATTGTTTGTTGGGGTCGAGGGTCAGAAGGGCTTCTAGGAAACGGTTTAATTAGTGATCAATTCACTCCAGTTCCAATCAACAATCCTGTAGGTGTTAATTCGTGGAGGAGTGTTGAAACAGGCTTTAATCACACTTGTGCAATTGCTGACAATGATCAAGCCTATTGTTGGGGCAAAAACGATCGTGGACAAATAGGTGACGGTTCGATGTCTGATGAATTTACTCCGACTTTAATAACTAGACCTGCAGGAGTTAATTCATGGAGAACGATAAAAACAGGATTTGCACATGCTTGCGCCATCGCCGACAATAATCAAGCTTATTGTTGGGGAGGAGGAAGTTTTGGTGTTTTAGGTAATGGTTCTAGCTCTGATCAAAACACTCCAACTTTAGTCACCAATCCTACAGGTGTTAGTTCATGGAAAGCGATAAGAATAGAATATTCACATGCTTGCGCCATCGCCGACAATGATCAAGCTTACTGTTGGGGTCGAGGAACTAGTGGTAAATTAGGTAATGGTTTCATTTTTGATAGGAATGTTCCAACTTTAGTCACTAACCCTACGGGTATTACTGGTTGGAAAAATATAGGAGTTGGTCGGAATCATTCTTGCGCCATCGCCGACAATGATCAAGCTTATTGTTGGGGAGGAGGAATGAACGGTACGTTAGGTAATGGTTCAACTTCTGATCAAAACACTCCAATCTTAGTCACCAATCCTGCTGGTATTAGTTCATGGAAAACTATTCAAACTGGGGCTTTTTATACTTGTGCGATTGCTGACAATAATCAAGCTTATTGTTGGGGAGAGTCAAGTTATGGTCGTTTAGGTAATGGTTCAACTTCTGATCAATCTACCCCAGTTTTAGTTACTAACCCTACGGGTGTTAATTCTTGGAAGGTAATAAGAACAGGCTTTTATCATACTTGCGCTATCGCTGATAACAATCAAGCCTATTGTTGGGGTGGGGGAGAACATGGTCGTCTAGGTAATGGTATGTTTAGTGATCAATCTACTCCAAAATCAGTTTTTAAAAACATAACTTTCTTATTGGATGGCAAACAAGTAATTAATCGAGAATCTGTTGATGATAATAACTTTAAAATTTTCATTCCTGCAATTTTTAGATCTGAAATTGGTCAAAAAGATATCAAGCTTAAAGATAATAATTCTAGTCAAGAATCTAATGTAATTAATAATGGTTTTACTTATAATGATATTACACCAATCATAACTAATATTACGCCTAATCAAGGTCCAATAGCAGGTGGTACGAGTGTAACTATAAATGGAAGTAATTTTAGCGAATATGGAATTGTTGATGATTTTAATTATATCTCAGCTGGAGCAAATTATAATTGTGGATTAACCAATACCGGACTAGCTTATTGTTGGGGAGAGGGAACAGATGGTCAATTGGGCAATGGTTCAAATTCTGATCATAATATTGCAACTTTAGTCACTAATCCTATTGGTGTAAATTCATGGAAAGCAATTGGGGCTGGTCAGTCTCACACTTGTGCAATTGCTAATAACGATCAAATGTATTGTTGGGGAGAGGGAACAGACGGTCAATTGGGCAATGGTTCAAATTCTGATCATAATAGTCCAGCTTTGGTCACTAACCCCATAGGAGTTGGTAGTTGGCAAAATATTGGAGTTGGCTGGAACCATACTTGTGCCATTGCTGATAATAATCAAGCTTATTGTTGGGGCGATGGTAGTTCTGGTGCTTTAGGAAATGGTTCAACTTCTGATCAAAACACTCCAACTTTAGTCACTAACCCTGCTGGCGTTAGTTCGTGGAAGACTATCAAAATAGGACAATCACATGCTTGCTCTATTGCTAATAACGATCAAGCATATTGTTGGGGCAATGGAGATTCAGGTGTTTTAGGCAATAATTCAACTTCTAACCAAAATATTCCAACTTTAGTCACTAACCCTGCTGGTGTTAGTTCATGGCAATCAATTCAGGCTGATACTGATCGCTCTTGTGCCATTGCTGATAATAATCAAGCTTATTGTTGGGGTCAGGTTTCAAATGCTAACAGATTAACACCTATTTCAATTACTGATTCTTTCGGCGCTAATAATTGGCGATCAATTCAGGTCGGCAATTCTCATTACTGTGCTGTTAATAGTAGTGATCAAGCTTATTGTTGGGGTGAAAACGATCATGGCCAGCTTGGTAATATTTTGAGTATTGATCGTCATCACCCCTCTTATATTGTTGAGCAATCTAATATTGAGGCTCATCTTGGTTCGATCTCTCAAAATGGAATTGCTAATTTGACTAATATTAACTATGTTTCAGACACTCAAATAACTGCGACTACTTCAGCACATAGTTCAGGTTATGTTGATATTAATTTGACTAATCCGACTGGTGAAGTAGGCCTTTTGAATAACGGTTATCGCTATCGCGGAACTGCTCCCCAAACAGCGCCAACTAATTTGACCTCAAATATTACTGTTAGTTTGGATCAACAACAAGTTCAACTTTCTTGGATTGCTCCAACTGATAATGGTGGTGAACCAATTACTGACTATGATATCTTTTATTGTCAATTAGTTGACCCAATCACTTCTAGTAATCCAAATCCTGATTGTGTTAATGAAGGTGATCCAAATCAATGGCAGACCTATACTCACAATCCAGCAGACATTAATGATTTGACTACCAATAACCCAAATATTGTAATAAGTCTGACTTCTAGTCAGCATGGTTATAAATTTGTAGTTAGAGCTATTAATAGCGAAGGTCATTCTCCTTTGTCTAATGAAAGCAGTTCTAGATTATCTTATTTATCGATTGCGGTTGATTCTAATAATTTGGAAGCTATTTTAGAGCCTAATCCTATTGATGAAAAGTCAGTTAATCAAACTATTACTACTGCTACCAACTATCCTAATGGTTATAATTTAACTGTCTCAACTTTAGCCGATACTAACCAAAGTCAACGATTAATTCGTGATCCGGCTAACTTCATAAATCCATTAAGTGCAGCTATGAACAATCCTATTAATTTGACGACTAACACTTGGGGTTTTAGATTGCCAAACGATCAAACAACTTTTGGTGATAGTTCTAATAAAAAATATTTACCAGTTCCCCAATTAAGCAACAAGTATCAAATTCAAACTAACAATAGTTCAACTGAAAACGACACTACTTTGATTGAATATGGTTTTAGAGTTGATAATACTAATCCAGACGGAGCTTACCAACAAACAGTTGTTTATACAATGATTTCTAGAAATTAAAAAAGCTTTAAAATTATGTTATAATTAAGCTTATGAAAAAGAAGATTTTATTATTTGTTAGTGCCTTGTTTTTGGGGTTGAATTTATTAAATTTAACAGTTGCAGCTACTAAATCAGCTAATGATGTTGATGTTTATCTATTTGTTGGTGCGACTTGTCCTCATTGTAAAAGATTGGAACAGGACATAACCAAGTATGCAAAAGATAAATCTTATCTCAAATTGCATTTTTACGAAATTTATAACAATAAAGCTAACCAAAAATTAATAAATAAAGTAGCTGAAAAATTAAAAACAGAAGTTTCTGGTGTACCTTTTGTGATAATAGGTGATAAGCCTAATGTTGGTTATGGAGGTAATATAAAGGCTCAATTTGGCTCGCAAATTGAAAAATGTCATATTGATGGCTGCAAAAATAGTATCAAAACGATTGTAAAGTCGGGTCAAGAATGGGAATTATTTAGTACTCAACAACCTAGACCAAAGCCAATTAAGACTCAAAAGAATTCAAAATCAGTCAAAAATCAGAATCGGTCAAAACTAATTACTAAAGATTTAAAGCATGCTGATTCTGATTTGATCAATCTGCCTTTTGGTATAAAATTGAACAAGCGAACTACTTCTTTGCCGATAATGACGGTAGTTATTGGTTTGCTTGACGGATTTAATCCTTGTGCAATGTGGGCTTTGGTGTTTGTGATTACGCTTCTAATTGGTTTGAAAGATAGACAAAAAATGTGGTCTTATGGTTTAGCTTTTATTGCTACTTCGGCGATCGTTTATACTTTGTTTATGGTGGCATGGCTAAATGTATTCAAAATTATTGGAATCGTTACTCCGATTAGAATAATTATTGGATTGGTAGCGATCGCTATAGGAATATATTATTTGCGAGAATATTGCAAAAAAGATAATTTGTGCAAAATTTCTAATAACGAAAAAAGACTTGCTTATTTTCAAAAAATGAAACAATCGGTAGAATCAAGCAATTTTTGGCTTGGTTTAGTTGGAGTGGCAGTTTTGGCAGTGGCAGTTAATATGGTTGAGTTAGTTTGTTCGGCCGGTTTGCCAGCAGTTTATACCAATATTTTGGCTTCAGCTAATCTAAGCTCAATCCAATATATGTTTTATATAGGTTTGTATATTTTGTTCTTTATGTTAGACGATTTGGTAGTTTTTGCAATAGCAGTCAAAACTATGAGCATTGTCAATATTGATAGTAAATATTCAAAAATTAGTCGTTTGGTCGGAGGAATTTTAATGACCATACTTGGAATTTTGCTAATTTTTGCACCAAATTTGATTATGTTTGGCTAAAAATTGTTAAAAGTTAGGGCTTGTTATATAATAAAAATAGTTAAAAGGAGATAATTATGGCGAAAAAAACTGATAAAAAATCTAAAGTTGAAAAAACTAATGGCAAAGAGCAAGCCTTGAACTTGGCAATGGACCAAATAACTAAACAATTTGGTTCCGGCGCGATTATGAAATTGGGCGAAGCTCAAAAAGTTGATGTTGAATTGATACCATCTGGTAGCTTAAGTATTGATTTGGCATTAGGCGGCGGTTATCCTAAAGGTCGTATTATTGAGATTTATGGTCCAGAGAGTTCTGGTAAAACTACTGTTGCTTTACATGCGATTGCTGAAGTTCAAAAATCAGGTGGGACAGCGGCTTTTGTCGATGCTGAGCACGCTTTGGACCCAGCATATGCCAAAAAACTAGGTGTTGATACTGAGAATCTGTTGGTTTCACAGCCCGATAATGGCGAGCAGGCACTTGAAATTACTGAGACTTTGGTCCGCTCAAATGCGGTTGATTTGATTGTGGTTGACTCGGTGGCGGCTTTGGTGCCACAGGCTGAAATTGATGGTGACATGGGCGATTCACACATGGGCTTGCAGGCGCGATTAATGAGTCAAGCTTTACGAAAATTGACTGGTATTATTAATAAGTCAAAAGCAACCGTTATCTTTATCAATCAGATTAGGATGAAGATTGGGGTGATGTTTGGCAATCCGGAAACTACCACCGGTGGTAATGCTTTGAAATTCTACTCATCAGTTCGCTTAGATATTCGTCGGATTGGTCAAATTAAAGTCGGTGATGAAATCAAAGGTAATCGCACTCGAGTTAAGGTGGTCAAGAATAAAATTGCCGCACCGTTTAAAATTGCTGAATTTGATATTATGTATAATCAAGGTATCTCTAAAACCGGCGATATTCTAGATTTGGCAGTAGAACACGATATTGTCGCTAAATCTGGCGCGTTTTACAAATATAACGATGAAACAATTGGTCAAGGTCGGGACAAAACCAAGACTTACCTAAAAGAAAATCCAAAAGTTTTGGCTGAAATTGACAAAAAAGTCCGCGCTAAGATAGCTGAACAGGAATAAAAGAAAACAACAAGACTCCTCTCAAAATGAGAGGAGCTTTTATGCTATAATTAAAGTAAGCAGTAAGAGATATTGGCGCAAGTTAACAATTAGGCGAAGGACGACTTATTATTTATGATTTTATTCGTTATAAAAAGTTATATTATAGCTATTAGAAATTGTTATTTTCTAATTGCGACATAGTATCTTTAGATACTACGAGTTAATTAAAAATCAATTTATAATAGTTAAAATTAATCTTTTTATAGAATATAAATTGTAGATAATAAGTCTTGAGGAGGATGACTTATGAGTTTAGCATTTAAGATCTTAAGATTTAAAATCGAACTAAAATTACTTACGCCCGCAAACGACGTAAGTAATCAAGTTAACACTTTCATCCTAGCACACAACTAATATAAAGTCAAGCTCTTATGTTAATAGACAGCGACTTTGTTACTCTAACTTGGACAGCGACTTTGTTACATTTTTAAGATCCTTATTAGATAATGCTCTTTAATAATTATCTAATAA
>PDWI01009568.1_pt1 | contig 11087 bp, 8 predicted proteins | sample 1430891 | NCBI WGS metagenome assembly PDWI01 (sample SAMN01162508, study PRJNA174530) | Oral metagenome, whole genome shotgun sequencing project. | biome: Marine environment; feature: Marine mammal; material: Swab sample of the gingival sulcus; isolation source: swab sample of gingival sulcus... | reverse complement strand
CTGTAGTAATTTGATACTTTAGATGATTTAATTCTATGCTATCTAACCTTGAGAACATATCCTTATTATCTATTAAAAACCTTCGCATTTCTACAAATGCCTTCATTATTTTAATACTAACATCAATAGCTACATCACTTCTCAGAACCGATGAAAGCATCGCTATACCACTCTCGGTAAAACAATAAGGATTGCTCGTAGAGTGTTTTAACATTTCGAACCGGTCACAATTTGTGACCAGTTCGTTTTTTTCTTCATTTGTAAGTTGAAATCTAAACTCAATAGGAAAGCGCTTAATATTTCTTTTTACAGCTTGATTCAAGACTTTTGTCTCAACTTCATATAAAAACGCTAAATCTCTATCAATCATAACGCGCTCACCTCTTATTGTATAAATAAGGTCTTTTATATTATTTAAATTAATAAGCAATAAATTGCTATCATTTTCTTCTTCAGTAATTTCATCATCACTTATCGAACTCTCTTCAAGTTCCTCAGCGGTTATATCCACTAAATTATTATCCATTTTGTTGTCCTTTCTTAAATAAAATTTGTATCATTATTTTACCATTTATGTATTCTTTTTACAATATTTGATGTTTATGATTTTTCTTAGTATATTTTGATTTTTTAATAGCCAATACTCTCAACCCAAATACTACAAAAGCAACAATCTTTATTGGTTGTTGCTTTTTATAATGACTTCTTATTTAATTTTAGTCAACTTTCTACCATTTCACAAAACATAGGCACTACCTCAAGATTTAACGTAGAGCCATATTTTCGATAATATCCTCTTTTTTGGTCGCAAATCAGTCGCAAATTTTATCATTTACTAAACTAAACCCTTATAATTCCAACGATTATTTATCTAATGGCTTCATTGTAGGGAACAATATCACGTCACGAATTGACGGTGAATTTGTTATAAGCATTATTACTCTATCTACACCTATACCTAGACCTCCTGTTGGTGGCATACCAACTTCAAGAGCATTTACAAAATCTTCGTCCATTGGATGGGCTTCATCGTCGCTACCATCATCAAGTTGACTTTGTTGTATCTTAAATCTTTCGTATTGGTCTATTGGGTCATTTAATTCAGAAAATGCATTTGCAATTTCCCATCCATTTATATAGGCTTCAAATCTTCTAGTTTTTCTAGGGTCTTGTGGGTCCCTTTTAGAAAGAGGCGATACTTCTACTGGATGTCCAGTAACAAAAGTTGGTTGGTCTAAATATCCTGGCACATCTTCGCAAAATTCTTCAAACATTTCAGCTAAGATTTTACCTCGAGTCATTTCCTTAACTTCTTCTGGATCCATTCCTTTTTCGATAGCCACTTTTCTAGCCTCTTCATCAGTATTTATATTAGCAAAATCAACACCAAGAATTTCCTTGATAGCATCTGCCATATCTAATCTTCTCCAAGGTGGCGCTAAATTAAATTTCTTACCTTGATATTCAATTTCCATACTACCTGTAGCTTTAAGTGCTGCTTGTGAAACTATCTGCTCAGTAACTTCCATTACTTTGTCCATATCTGCATAAGCCATATAACATTCCATAGAAGTAAATTCAGGGTTGTGATTTCTATCCATACCCTCATTTCTGAACATTTTGCCCATTTCATAAACTCTATCAAGTCCACCTACTATAAGTCTTTTAAGATAAAGTTCATTTGAAATTCTCATTTTCATATCTAAGTCTAAAGTATTGTGATGAGTGGCAAAAGGTCTAGCATTTGCTCCCCCTGCTATAGTAGTCAAAATTGGTGTATCAACTTCTAAATATCCATACTCATCTTCCAAAACACGCTTAAATTCTTTAATAATCATAGACCTTTTAATAAACGTTTCTCTTACTTCAGGATTTACGATTAAATCAGTATATCTTTGTCTATATCTTTGGTCTTGATCCTTTAATCCGTGGAATTTGTTAGGTAGCACTTGTAACGACTTAGATAATAGCACTAGTTTTTTCACTTTTATAGAGATCTCTCCATGTCTAGTTTTGAAGACTTCACCTTCAACACCGATTATATCTCCCATATCGTAAGTCAAAAACCAATCATATTCTTCTTCTGAAATAGTATCTTTTCTTACATAACACTGTATTCTACCTTGTTTATCTTGAATATCTATGAAAGAAGCTTTTCCCATATGTCTGTTCGCCATAATTCTTCCAGCACATGAAACAGTTTTCCCTTCCATATTTTCAAAATCATCTTTTATATCAATACTGTAATCAGTTACATCCCATTTTTCATTTACAAAAGGATTTCTTCCAGCATCAATCAACTTTTTAAGTTTTTCACGTCTTATAGTTCTCTGTTCACTTAACTTTTCTTCTGACAATTCTTCTACAATTTCTTCATTCTGGTTGTCAACTTTCCCTTGATTCTTTTCTGACATATCTTACCTCTATAATTTCTAAATGTTCTATCTACGAATATCTAAAATCTCATAATGCACCACACCTGCTGGTACTATTATTTCAACTACTGAACCTTTTTTACTTCCAATAAGTGCTTTTCCCACTGGAGATTCATTTGAAATCTTTCCATTAAAAGGGTCTGCTTCTGTAGTTCCAACTAAAGTATATTCATCTTCATCTCCAGTTTCCTGAATTCTAATTTTTACGGTCAATCCAATATCTACATGGTCGTTAGTCATATCTTTTTCATCTATGATTTTCGCTTTTCTAATCATATTATCAAGCTTGTAAATCTTTTCTTCTAACTCAGCTTGCTCATTTTTTGCAGCGTCATACTCTGCATTTTCTGACAAATCTCCATAAGATATAGCTTCTTTCAATCTTTCTGAGACTTCATGCCTTCTAATAGACACTAAATCTTCTCTCTCTTTAACTAAATTGTCATATCCCTCTTGGGTTAGTATTATTTCATCAACCATTTACGTTCTCCTTCCTGACCTAAGTCATCACAATAAATTATATATTATAACAAATGTACCGTCAAGTATTGGCATTCTAAACCAATTCTTCCAACAATCTTTCAATTTCATACAAATTTTCTTTTCGATTTAATTGGTCTCTTATCTTTGCACAGCCTTTTACACCTTTAATATACCATCCAATATGTTTACGCATCTCTTTTATTGCAACGTCTTCGCCTTTTTCTGCTATAACATACTGAAATTGTTTTTTTATAACTCTTAATTTTTCTTTAAAATCTACATTAACAGGCTTTTCATTGAATTTCCACAAGTTAAGGGCATCTCTAAACAACCATGGATTACCTTGAACTCCCCTTGCCATCATGACGAAATCACATCCTGTTTCTTTCATCATACTTATTGCATCTTCCCCTGTAAAAATATCACCATTTCCTATGACTTTAATATCTACAGCTTCTTTCACCCTTGCGATTTGCTCTCTGTCTGCCTTGCCTGAGTAATACTGTTCTCTGGTTCTTCCATGAACTGCAATAGCCTTTGCACCTTTATCTTCCACAATTTTTGCTATTTCAACAGCATTTATGCTTTCTTCATCAAATCCAATTCTTATTTTCACTGTCACTGGCTTTTCTGTAGCTTTCACCACGCTTTCAACAATTTCTCCAACTAATTTAGGATTTTTCAAAAGCGCCGAACCTTCCCCATTTTTAACAATTTTAGGCACTGGACAACCCATATTTATATCAATTAAAACATTTTCTCGATTTTCCAATTCCTTTACGCTGTGAGCCATTATCTTAGGGTCACTTCCAAAAATCTGATAAGCTACTGGCTTTTCATCTTCGTAAATTCTAAGGAGTCTATCCGTTTTTTTATCTCCATAATACAGCCCTTTTGCACTGACCATTTCAGTATAAACCATTGATGCTCCCATTTCTTTGCAAATTCTTCTAAAGGAACTGTCTGTCACTCCAGCTAAAGGTGCTAACAAAAAGGGGCTTTCTAATGAAATACCACCTATATTCAAAGGTTCTTTCATATTCTTTATATCAAGTTCTTCTTTTAAAGCTTTTTCCATATATCTTTCTATACCTTTTCGTTATTCCCTTACTAATAAAGCCTACTTTTTATATATTATTAAGTTATTATTTCTAACTATACATTTTTTTCATAAATAATCTGTAACCCTTCAAGAGTCAACATTTTATCTACAAAATCAATTTCACTAACTCCATTTTCTATCAATGTAGCCATACCACCTGTTGCAACTACTTTCACATCTTTATTGTAACGGCACATTTCTTTTAATTCTGCTTTCATTTTATCAACGATATACTTAACTATTCCCATGTGGCCATACACAAGTCCTGATTGCATACTTTCTATAGTATTTTTGCATATTGTTTTACCTGTTTCCTCAAGCTCAACCTTAGGCAATTTTGCTGTCTTCTCAAAAAGAGCATCAGAAGATATTTTCAACCCTGGTGCTATTGTACCGCCTAAATATTCAGCCTTGTCAGTTACTGCACAAAATGTAGTTGCTGTACCAAAATCTATGATGATTAAAGGTCCTCCATATTTTGAGAAAGCTGCAACTGCATTTACTATTCTATCTGCTCCCACTTGTTTTGGGTTATCGTATTTTACAACTAAACCAGTTTTTATACCTGCACCTACTACCATAGCTCTATTGTTGAAATATTTACTTGATAAATGTTGTAAAGTGTATAACATCGAAGGTACTACTGTTGATATAATAATATCCTTTACATCTTTAGTATCTAAATTTTCATATTGAAACAATTGATTTATTATCATACCGTATTCATCGGCACTTTTGTTGTTGTCTGTTTCCAATCTCCAACTTTGAATCAGTTCCTTCCCCTTAAAAACTCCTAAAACAATATTTGTATTACCTACATCGAAAGCTAAAAGCATATTTTTTCCCTCACATTCATCTCAATCACTTTAATTCATCTAGCTATTTATATTACAGAAATCCTCTCAAGCCGTACCAATGCGAGAGAAATAGTTAGTCCTGGTATAACTCTATTTCCTGTTATTTCAACATCTAATATTTCATTTATTTTTTTCAATCTATACTGTACAGTATTTGTATGAATTCCCATAAATTCAGCAGTTTTTGCACTATTCATTCCTGCATCTAGCACAAAAGTTTCCAATGTTTCAAGAAGCTGTTTTTCTTTATGCCCTTTTGCTTCCCACTTTTCAGTCAGACTTTTAAAATGAGATAATAATTCCAAGAAGTTCTTCTTAACTACTCCGCCTTGCTTTTGTATATGAATACAATTACTAACAAGAGCTAAATCATATTTTGTAAAGGCTCTTTTATAAGGGAACACACTACCTACATAGCCCCAAGTTTCACTGATAAGCTTGTATCCATCGGCTGCGCCCTCAACGCCACCAATTCCTGTAACATGAAAAATTCTAGCATCTTTATCTTCTTTCAAAGCATTGTACCATTTGACGATTTTTCCTCGCTTTTCCATAATCAAGTCATCATCTTGTTTCCCATCAAACAGTACTAACCCATAAATATCGTCTTGCTCTCTTATCTTTATCAATTCTAGTTCAGGGTCATTTTCAATAGAGGATAATACTGTAGCGCAAGAGTCCTTGCATATTCCAATGCCATAAAATACCGTCAAAATATTTGCACCTTGTATTTTTGCTTCATCTTTTAAGTTATATGCCAAACTTTTATTTCCACGTCTTAAAGCCTTTAGAAATTCCGTTTTCAAATCTTTTTGAGGTGTGTACTTCCACATTCCCATTGCAAGCTCTATTATTTCAGCTAACTTAGTCATATCACCTGCTGAATAAGAATCTTCATTATCAACTATAAACATATAATATTTGTCACCTGCGATATTTATAGTTCCCCAATAGGTTTGAACACCTTTTACCTCTATCATAGTATAGAAATTATTTTTACCCATTTCTATTTTTCTCCCAAGGTTTATTGCATCTTGAATAGTTGCATCATGGCGAGTTTCTACAGTTAAAATAGGGTTGTAATCTTCACTTAGAATAATAATCTGAAAATTATTATTAAGTCCAGCTTCTTTAATTGCAGACTGGAAGGTTCCATACTTTTCAAAATTCAAAAGATGAAATATTGTATTGCTTATCAATCTATTGCCAAAATTGTCTACAAACAAAATCTTTTCCATTACTTCTTTTATGATTTCACCATATTTCAAATCTTTCTTTTTCAAAATTGAAATAATAGGTAGTTTTTCTTTGTTTGCCTTTGCGATAACCTTATCAGATAATTTTTCTCCATTTGTAGCAGTTACGACAACTAAAACAGAAGCTTTCATCTTAACCATATTTTCAATTATACAAGTCTGTTGTTCTTCATCGGCATCTTCAAAAAAACGTCTGGACAATATCATTTCACCTTTTTGAATTGATATATTATCCTTTTCAATATCTATGCTTTCTAGTACCGATACTCCACTTATTTCGTTAGATAAATACTCTTCTCCTGCAACAACTTTAGCTTTTGAGAAAACGTCTAAATCTAAACAATTTCTTAATGTAGCTTTCATATTTCTACCTCTTTTATGATCCTATAATCTCGATTAAAATTAAAATATTATTTTAATCTATCCTTGAAGATTTTTCTCTTCATTTTCAGATTTTTCTTTCTCAGCTTCTTCTAAAGCTTTTAATCTAGCTTTTTCTTCTTCAAGAACTCGCTTAGTTTCCTCAGCTTCAGTTTCATTGGCTTTTTTCAATTCTTCTTCTTTATTTCTAATTGCTTGAATTAATTCTTCTGATGTCTGTTCCCCATTATAAAGTTTTTCAAATTGATCTCCATCTAAGTTTTCAATTTCCAATAATGTTTGTGCCACACTGTGAAGAATATCCATTTTTTCTGTCAAAATTCTTTCAGCTTCTTTAAAGCATCCGTCTATCAACATTTTTATTTCTTGGTCGATTTCTTTAGCAGTTTCATCAGAATAATTTTTCTTAGAATGATAGTCATTTCCTAGGAAAACTTCATCTTGTGAGCTATAATTCACAGCTCCTAATTTTTCACTAAATCCATAAACAGTAATCATATCTCTAGCAATATCCGTTGCTCTCATAATATCATTGCTAGCACCTGTACTAATATCTCCCAATATAAGCTTTTCTGCAACACGACCACCTAACAATTCAATGATTTTTTCAGTCATCTTGTTCTTCGTACTGTAACTTCTATCTTCCTTAGGTAAAGTCATAGTAAATCCACCAGCTCTACCTCTAGGAATAATCGTTACTTGATGAACAGGATCTCCGTGATGCAATGCTCTAGCAAGTATTGCATGCCCTGCTTCATGATATGCTGTTAATTTTCGTTCATCCTCACTTATAATCTTACTTTTCTTTTCAGGTCCAGCTATAACTTTTGTAATAGCTTCCTCAATTTCGCTCATTCTTATAGTTCTACCATTTCTTCTTGCAGTCAACAATGCTGCTTCATTCAGTAGATTTTCAATATCTGCTGGTGTAAATCCAGGAGTTCTTCTTGCAAGGACTTCCTCATTTACAGACTCATCTAATGGCTTATTTTTTGAATGAACTTTAAAGATTTCCGCTCTACCTTTTTTGTCAGGTACTCCAACCATTACTTCTCTATCAAATCTTCCAGGTCTTAATAGTGCTGGGTCTAATATATCAGGTCTATTTGTAGCCGCCAACATTATAATTCCTGTATTCTCACCAAATCCATCCATTTCAACTAACAACTGGTTCAAAGTCTGTTCTCTTTCATCGTGTCCGCCACCGATACCTGAACCTCTTTTTCTACCTACAGCATCGATTTCATCTATAAACACTATACAAGGCGCATTCTTCTTTGCCTGCTCAAATAAATCTCTAACCCTTGAAGCACCTACCCCAACAAACATTTCAACAAAGTCAGAACCACTTATACTAAAGAATGGAACCCCTGCTTCTCCTGCTGTAGCCTTTGAAATATAAGTTTTACCTGTTCCTGGAGGGCCTACTAAAAGTATTCCTTTAGGTATTCTTGCCCCTAAATCTCTGTATTTTTTAGGATTTTTCAGGAAATCTACCACTTCTTCTAATTCTTCTTTTTCTTCATCTAAACCAGCTACATCTTTGTATGTAACTCTCTTTAATTCTTCATCCTTATGCATTTTTGCCTTGCTTCTGCCAAAGGACATAACTCGTCCTCCACCTCCGCCTTGTCCCATCATAAAATACCAAAATCCTATTAAAAGAACAAACATTAAAACAGTAGGCAATATACTTATATACCAAGGTGTTTCTTTCGGCTTATCACTGCTATACATGATTCCCTTTTCTATTTGTGGAAAAATATACATTTCATCTAGCATTCCAATTTCAATGTAAGAAGGCGCATACGAAATTATTTTATTACCATCTTTCAGCGTACCTTTTATTTCAGTGCCTACTACATGTATATCTTTTACTTCTTCCTTTTGCAAATATGTAACAACCTTTGAAAATTCAACTTTTACAGGTTTTTTATCAGGAGTTATACCCCTATACCAAAATGCCATTGCAAAAAGAATTCCAAAAATCACGAAATATATACCTACATTTTTACTTATTTTTTTCACTTTTATGTCTCCTCGCTATTATAATCAATATGTTTTTTTTCATTCTTACACTATATAATTCCAAAAAAATCTTTTTTATTTTATTTTTCAACATTGTTTTTGTTTTCAAGCACAATTCAGCCTTAATATTTTATCACGAATCACACAAACATTCAATATAAAGTATTCTTTTTGTGTTTTTATCTAAATTATATTTTCCGTTTCTACGAGTTTTTATCATATTTGTATGATTTCCCGTAACTTTATCACTAAAAATACCTAGAACTATGTTGCCTACAGCAATTATTGGGATTGATTTTCTCATTTCTCTAAAGACTTTATCATCGATAAATAAATCTCTAATTTTCTTTGTGCCTTTACCCTCTCCTAAGCTTAAATAATCATCGTTCCTAGGAATTCTAATTTCTACTTCTAATTTTTTAATTTTATCACGTTCTGCAAAGTTTAGGTCACCAAAAATTTTATCTAAATCGAAATAAATAGCATTATCTTTTTGAGAACCTTTCTCAAATTCATTAATATTTATCTCCTTAATAAAATATTTGTTTTTTTCGTGTTCCAAGGCTCTATTTTCATCACATAATTTTTTATTATTAAAAAATCTCAAAACGCCATAAGAATATGCACCAACAAAATTTTTAGGAAATTCAAACACAAAAGACTTATTATTACTATCTAAAAGAGCAATTAAATCTCTTATATGTAATTCTGTCACTCCTTGTTCTAACCCTACTAAATTCAACAGCTCTATAATAACTCTATTTTTTATAGCCAAGTGTAAATCCTGTAAATATTTAATTTCTATTGTTGCATAATCTCTATATAATCTCGCATTTTTTAATACTTTAGACACTTCCTCTTTAAAATAATCATTATCAATACTAGCTAGTTCCGATAATCTACAGATTGACTCTCCTATATTGCTATTAAAGTTTTCTTCAATAAAAGGTAATAGTTCCAATCTAACTTTATTTCTAGTGTAAATCGCCTTGGAATTTGTATCATCTATTCTAAAATCAATATTCTTCAAATGCAAATACTGTTCGATTTCAGCTCTAGTCAAATTTAAAATAGGTCTTATCACTTCAATTCCGTTTTTGCCTTTTCTTTTATATTTTATTCCGGCTAAACCTTTTATACCAGTTCCTCTCATAATTCTCATAAATACTGTTTCAACTTGGTCGTTTTTATTTTGAGCAACTGCTACTTTTATTTGGCTATAATCTTTTATATCGTATTGACCTTTTATATATATTTCCTCTGCCTTTTCATAAAAAGCCCTATACCTGAGTGTTCTTCCGGCTTCTTCCTCTGTAATTTTATTTATTTTTGCGAAATTTTTACAATCTTCTCTTTTTGCCAAACACTCAACATCTTCTTTTTCACACAAATTTTTAACAAATAACTCATCTAGGTCAGACGCTTCTCCACGTAATTCATGATTTATATGTACTGCAGATAATGTAAAGCCTACATCTTCTGACAACTTTTTCAGAACAAAAAAAAGGCACACAGAATCAGGTCCTCCTGACAGACCAACGATAATGTGTTCACCTTTTCTTATTAAATCATATTTTAAAATATTTTCTTTAACTTGTTTTTCAATTTTTTCAACAAGTTTATTTTCCTTAAAGTTTTCTAAATTTATCATATAAAGATTATACCAAATTATTTAGATAACTCAAGGCTTTAAGTGTAATATTTTTATTAAATAATACCTTTCCAAACTAGTACGCCTAAAATACAGGTAGACAATATCCCTAATCCGATTACAATCATACCCATTTTAGTTTTTCTGACTTTTGTCTTGTCTTCAGCTTCTATTAGTCCTGACTTTCTAAGGGCATAGGAAATCGGTCTATATATCAAAAGAGTTATACCCATATTTATTCCACCTTTAAATAAGTTAAATGGAAGTAAGACAGGTACCATCATTTCCACAACTGCTTCTCTTGGGACTCCCATAAAAATCGGTGTAAGCAAATAATTCCAAAGAAGCATTACAAGAGTCATACTTATAACCCCAAAAGTCAATCCTATCAATGCACCTTTTAAATTATGTCTTTTCTTATAAATATACGCTGCTCCACAAGCAAATGTTGCACTGGCGATAAAGTTCATTAAAAATCCTATAATTCCTGTATCACTTACTGTAAACATCTCAACTAATGATACTAAAAAGGAAATAATCAGCGAAGTCATAGGTCCCATCAAGAAGCCACCGATAACAATTATTACATCTTTTGGATCATAATCTAAAAATGATGTTATAGGAATTCTACCTATAGCCATAATGATGTAAGCCAATGCTGAAAGCATTGCAATAGTAGTAATTTTTTTTGTGTCATTTGGTTTTTTTCTTCTACCTGAAGTTATTTCTATTTCTACAGATGTAGAAGCATTATGTTTGTTTTTTTCCTTTGTCATTTTTCTCCTCCTAAATTTGAAAATCACAACCACCAGCTAAGCTGGTGGTTTGTTCTGCCCCTAGAAGGGGCTATTACCAGCAACATCTCAAGATGTGTTGAAAGTTCTACCAACCGCA
>PDWI01009566.1_pt1 | contig 11088 bp, 4 predicted proteins | sample 1430891 | NCBI WGS metagenome assembly PDWI01 (sample SAMN01162508, study PRJNA174530) | Oral metagenome, whole genome shotgun sequencing project. | biome: Marine environment; feature: Marine mammal; material: Swab sample of the gingival sulcus; isolation source: swab sample of gingival sulcus... | reverse complement strand
ATTGTAAGAGCTGATGAGGCGTTGCAGTATTCGCTTAATATTCCAGCGGTTGAGTTAAATATGAATTTAGGCGAAAACTCTTTATACGAACTTCTTAAAAGTGCAAAGATTAGCTCTATTAATGAACCTAAAGAGCATTATGGACAAGCCATCGCACTTGGAGGATTTGGCATAAGATTGCTTGATTTGACCCATCTTTACACTGCGTTTTCTCATGGTGGAAAGTTGCTACCCTTAGAGTATGCTGGGGAGAAAATAGATGCAAATGTTAGCCTGATGAGTCCGCAAAGTGCGTGGATAGTCTCGCAAATTTTAAGTGATGGCATAAGACCAGAGTTGTCAGCTTTTTGGGAGAGTGAAAAAGATGGATTTAAAATCGCTTTTAAAACAGGAACTTCAGCTAATAGCAAAGATTTATACTCCATTGCGTACTCAAAAAAATATACTCTTGGTGTTTGGCTTGGCAATTTTAGTGGCGAAAAAACCGATAATCTAACGGGAAATTCAACCGCAAGCAAGGTTGTTTTTAAGATTTTTTCATACCTTAATGCCAAGCAAAAACTTACTTGGCTTAATGAACCTAAAGGCATAGAGAAAAAAGAGATTTGTATTGATGCAATCAGGCTTAAGAAATGTAAAAACAAGATTAAAGATTATCTCATAAATGGGGTTAAGTTAAAGCGTGGGTGCGAATTTTTACGAGGCGAAGTTTTGGCGTATCTGTTTGAGAGTAAAAAGATAAAAAGCATAAAAGATTTAGCAGACAATGAGTGTTATGAAAAGTGGAGAGATAAAAAGCCTGTTTTTGTCTATCCTTATGAGGGGGCTAAGATTTTTATGGAAAAAGATAGCAAAATTATGTTAAAATGTTACAGCTTTAAAGATGATGAAAAGGTTTATTTTAAAATCGATAATGACGAGTTTATAGAGGGGAAAAGTGGAGAGGAAGTTTTTGTCGGTATTGATAAAGGCTTTCATGAGTTAAGTTGTTTGGATAGTTTTTCAAACTCAGTTACAAATAAAATCGAGATAAGGAGAGAATTATGAGGCGATTTTTTAAGTTTTTTTTGCTTTTTTCTATGCTTTTTAGCATAAGTTACGGCAAAAATTTAAAACTAAGTGGTAGCGTGGCTCAAGATGGCAATGCTTTAGTTTTTAGTGTAGATGGACTTGACATAAAAAAGTCTCAAATAGGGCAAATTACCCACAAAAAACTACTACAATGTGATAATGATTTTAACGGTTTTATAGAGTATGTTGAGCTTAAAAAACTAAAATATTATAGCACAAAACCTTTAAAAGCTGGAGTAAAATATAGTTGTAAAATAAATGAACCATACTCAAGTGAGCTAAGCGAAGTTAGTTTTAAAACCGATGATTTTGAGCTTAAAAGGCTAAATTTTACTAGACCAAATATCTTAAGCGTGGAGTTTAATGACGATGTAAAAAGCGAAGAAGTTTTAAAGCATTTAAGCTTAAAAAAAGTTACAAAACTAAATGAGAGTAAGCTTAGCTATAAGATTGAAAGAGACGATAAAAAACATTTTTTATTAAGAGTTAATGAACCTATTACAAATGAAGATAAGATTTTGTTTTTTTTGAGTGGAGAGCTTAAAAGTGCTTATGGGGCGAAGATATTTGATAGTTACAAAATAACTTTAAGTGATGAGCCAGAGAGTAAAGTTTATAAATATACAAAGAGTTTTGTTTTTTTAAACGAACCTATCGTAACCATAGGAGAAGAGGGCAAGATTTCCATTAGGGTTTTTTCTCCAAGCTCATTTTATGGCAATAATGAACTTAAAAATTTTATCAAAATCGATGGCATTAGTCAGTTTAGCGTAGGCAAAAGTCGCTGGTTAAGCTATGAAGAACAAGAAAAATATAAGCTAGAAGAAGATAACGAATACTATTTTGACATCAGTGGGGATTTTAAACCAAACACTACCTATAAGATAAGATTTTTAAAAGGTTTTGGAGATAGGTACAAGCAGCTTTTTAAAGAGCAAAATTTTACAGTTGCTACAAAAGATTATGGTTCATTTGTGGGATTTAGTGATGTGACAAAGCCCTATATCTCAAGTGTGGGAGATATTGGCATAAAGAGTTTAAATGTACAAAAAATCCAAGTCGTAATCGATAAAATGACAGAGCAAAACTTAAGATACTATCTAAACTTTAATAGCTCCATCAGCCTTGATGATGTATCAGAAGAGGTAGTAAATGAGACTTTTGATGTGGGTGGCGAGAAAAATAAGTATCAAGAGCATAAAATACCTCTGAGCAAAGCACTTAAGGGGCTTAAAAAAGGCGTATATCAGATAAGTTTGCACTATAATGGCGGAGAAAGAGTAGTTAAAAAAGTATTTTTAAGCGATATTGGCATAAGTGCAAAAGTGTTTAAAGATGGCATTTTTATTTATGCAAATAGCTTAAAAGATGTAAGTGCCATTTCTAACGCTAAAGTGGAAGTTTTCTCAACTAAAAACTCATTAATCGCCTCAGGAGTTACAAATGACAAAGGCGTGTTTGAATATGAAAAACAAGATTTTTACTCGCTAAATCCAAAGTCTATTTTGATAACTAAAGATGATGAGCAAAACTTTTTAATCTTAGATAATGCTTGGAACGCAAATAGTGTAGATATGTATCCAGAACATAAACAAAAAGCATTTATCTATTTTCAAAGTAAGCTAATCCGCCCTGATGCGAACTTAAAAGGGATTGTGGTTTTAAAGGATAAAGATTTTAAAAGTTTAAAAAATGCACCCATTGGAGTTTGGATTGTAAATTTACAAAATCACAAAAGAGTTTATGAAAAAGCATACAAAAGCGATGAGGTCGGAAGTTTTGATTTTGATATCTCAACACTTGGATTTAGCACAGGGCAGTATAGATTTATGGTGCGGTATAAAAATGAGGTAATTTCAAGTAAGAAATTTTTGATAAAAGCATTTTTACCTCAAAAAATAAAAAATGAACTTAAAACTTCAAAAAAGATATATGGCTTTAATGAACCTATAGAGATTAACGCTTCATCAAAATACCTTTTTGGCTCTCCTGTTGCAAACTTGTCTGCTGAAGTAAGATTAAAAGTTGTACCAAGAGTTTATGAAAATGAAAAGTTTAAGGGTTTTAGTTTTAATGATGAACTCAAAGAAGAGAAATCGAAAATATTTTATGCAGATATGTTTAAGAGATTTTACCTAAATGAGAACGGACAAGCAAAAGTGTCACTGGAGCCAAACATTAAAAAATTCCCTCCTTCCATCTTGCAAGCTCAAATAGAGTTAGGCGTTTATGATGACGGACGAAAAGTATCTAATTATGAAGATGTTTTTATCTATCCGTATAAAAATATGGTCGGTTTAAAAATAGAAAATAGCGTACTAGATAATGACACGCCTGTTGATATAAAAAGCGTACTCATAGACCCATTTACAAATAAACAAGTAAACGCTAAGCTTGATGTATTTGTTTATAGCGAAGATTGGCACTATAGTTATGATAGCAATGGATACTATAAATGGAGCAAGGAAGTAAAAGAGGTTGAGCATTTTACGATAAACTCAGATGAGGGCATTAAAAAGAAGTTTGAGCGAAGTGGGGATTATGTAATAGTTGTAAAAGATAGTTTAAGCGGACATAGCTCAAGTGTGAGATTTAGTGTAAGAGGGTGGAACTACAGCTTTATATCTCCAAATAGCAATACTAGCGAAAATGAAGTAAAATTTGAAGATAAACTTTATAAAAAAGGCGATGTGGTTAAGCTTGATGTGAAAAGTCCCATAAAAAAAGGAAAACTTTTAGTTACTTTGGAGAGCGATAAGGTTCATTGGTATGGGGTGGTGGATTTTCAAAATCATAGAGCAAAAGTCGATGTGCCTTTAAATGTTCCACTTAATGACGGATTGTTTATAAGCACAACTGCCATTAAAAGTAGTGAAGTTTCAAACATAGTCGCATTTAGGGCAGGAGGTACCAGCTTTATAAAACCAAATAGACTAAAACATAAACTAAACCCACAAATCATAAGCTTAGATAAAATAAAATCAAATAGCGATTTAAACATAAGCATAAAAGCAAAACCAAACTCAAAAGTGTTGGTATCGTTAGTTGATGATGGCATTTTGCAAATCTTAGACCAAACGCCACCAATGCCATATAAATTTTTTACCATAAAGCCTAAACCAAAGATTTTAAATTTTGATATGTACGATATGCTTTTGGCTTTCAATGCAAAGGGAAAAGCGCTCGATTTTGGTAGTGGGGCATTGGCAAAAGCGATGATGAAAAAAGCCAGAAAACATTTAGCACCAAAAACTGGTGCTAAAAGGGTTAAACCTTTTATGTACTTTTCTAAGCTAGTAAGTGTTGATGAGAATGGAGAGGCAAAAGTTAGCGTAAAAGTTCCTGTTGGATTTAATGGAAGTGTTACAGTTGCTGCTATTGAGATAAGCGAAAATGCAATCGGCTCAAGTAGCAAAAAAGTAACGATAAAAGATGATGTAATAATAAAGCCAATATTTCCAAGATATGGAAATGTGGGCGATAAATGGCAGATAAAAACGAGAGTTTTTAACACAACCGATAAAGAGCTTAACATCGCTTTAAATGCTAAGACAAATGAACTTCTAAAACTTAGTGGATTTGATAAAAATATCGTCATTAAGCCAAAAAGTTCGCAGTTGCTTGATTTTAGCTTAGAAGTTCTTGGTTTTGGAAAAGGAGAAGTAAAACTTATCGCTTCAACACCTAATGACACTTTTAGTAGCGAAGTAGAACTTCCACTCATCTATCCTTATCCGCTCTCTACTTATGCAGTTTTAGGTCAAAGCAGAAAAGAGGTTCATTTAAAAGCACCAGAAGAGTATATGAAAGCTCATGCAAAATTTAGCCTAAGTGTTAGTGGTGATGTACTAGCTAGTTTAAAAGGTGCAAGTGATGATTTGGTTGATTATCCTTATGGGTGTGCGGAGCAGACAAGCTCTAAAATGTTAGCACTTTTAAATATTGTGCCATTTTTAGATGATAAAAACAGAGCTTATTTAAAAGCAAAACTCCACGATAGAGATAGGTTTATAAACGAAGGCATAGCAAAACTCGCCTCTATGCAAAAAGGCACAGGCGATTTTGGTTATTGGGACGCTAACTCTTATACAAATGTTTACGCCTCAGTTTACGCAAGTGATGTGTTGATTGATTTAAAAAACAGTGGCTATGAAGTGCCTAATGGCGTAATTGAAGGCATAAAAAAGTCACTAAATTATGATTTTAAATACTCCAATGACGAATACATAAAAGTTTATACGCTTTATCTTTTAGCCGTTTTAGGTGATGTGGATGTGGCAAAAGTAAACTATATTTACGATAAAAAACTTTATGAAAACTCTTTGCCAAGTTTTTATATGTTAGCTTATGTGCTTAAAAAAGCCAAGATGGATAGTGAGGCTGGTTATGTACTAAAACAAGCTTATGAATATAAATTTAAAGATAAAAAAAGAGATCATTGGAGCTTTTACTCTCGCATTAAAGATGAGGCATTTGCATTGTATTTGCATGTAAAGCATTTTAGTAAAAACGACGCCAGCTCAAAGCTTTTTTCAAATGTTAGCTCAAGTTTTAAAGAGCTATACTCAACTCAAGATAAAGCATTTGTATTAAGGGCGATTAATGAGTATTATAAAAATTATAAAGCAGATAAGCATCGTTTTGTGATAACGACTCAAAATATAGATGAGATTTATGATTATAAAGCAAACATAGACGGCGAACTAAAGAAAAATAGCGTAAAAATTGTTCCAAAAGATGATTGGATAAGTTATAGTTTTAGTGCTTATGCTTATATTCCTAAGCCGATTTTACATTCAAAAGAGTATAAAGATTTAGATATTTATAGAGAGTTTGTAGATGAAGATGGCAAAGAGGTTCATTTAAATGAACTTAAACTCGGTCAGCAAATTTACTCTAAAATAACCATTAAATCTTTAGATGATTTACAAAATATCGCAGTTGTGGAGCAAATCCCATCATGCTTTGAGTTTAGCGATGAGAAAATAAGCAGATTTAAAAGCAATAAGCTTGATTTCACAGATATAAGAGATGATAGAAAACTTATATTTTTGTCTCCAAAAAGTGACAAGCCAAAAGTGTTTTACACTCCATTAACAGTCTCTATAAAAGGTGAATGTTTACTTCCTCCAATACTCAGTGAGGCTATGTATGATGAGCGTATAAGTGATTATGATTTACAAACAAAAAGTGTGATTGTAAGATAAAATATAAAGGAGGCTTAAAAGTCTCCTTTACTAAAAAATGTTACAACTAGAAAAAATATATGTAAATTTAGCATTTATCTCAAATTCATTTTGCAATTAAAGTTTAATTTTGATAAAATGACCGTAAATAACTAAGGAGAAAAAAATATGGGTTTTATCCAATATTATAAAGAGTTTGCAAAGGAAAGAGAGGATATGGGTATTCCACCACTTCCGCTAAATGCAAAACAGACAAATGAACTTATCGAAGAGCTAAAGGCTGGAAGCGAAGATAGTAATGAACTTTTAAATTTGCTTGAAAATAGAGTTCCACCGGGCGTTGATGATGCAGCTTTTGTAAAAGCTGGATTTTTAAACGCTATCATCGAAGATGAGGCAAAATGCGGTGTCATTAGCAAGGTAAAAGCAGTTGAGATTTTAGGCACTATGCTGGGTGGATACAATGTTGCTCCACTAGTAAATGCTTTAAAAAATGACGATGAAAATGTCGCAAATGCAGCCTGTAAAGCACTAAAAAATATCATTTTAGTCTATGATGCGTTTAATGACATAGAAGAGCTTTCAAAAACAAACAAATACGCAAAAGAGGTGCTTACATCTTGGGCTAATGCTGAATGGTTTTTAAACAAAAAGCCACTAAAAGAAAAAATCGAAGTTTGCGTTTTAAAAGTGCCAGGCGAGACAAATACCGATGATTTAAGCCCTGCTAGTGAGGCATTTACAAGAAGTGATATTCCTTTACATGCTGAGGCTATGCTTGTAAAAAGATTGCCTGGAAGCATAGAAAAGATAAAAGAGTTTAGAAAAAAGGGACTTGAAGTTGCTTATGTGGGTGATGTGGTAGGAACTGGGTCAAGCAGAAAAAGTGGTATTAACTCGGTTCAGTGGCACATGGGGCGAGAAATCCCATTTGTACCAAACAAAAAAACAGGTGGTGTGGTTTTAGGCTCAACCATAGCACCAATCTTTTTTAACACAGCTCAAGATAGTGGAGCGTTGCCAATAGAAGTAGATGTTGATAGTTTTGAAACAGGCGATATAATAGAAGTTTATCCATATGATGGAGTGATAAAAAAAGATGGCGAAGTTGTAGGAGAGTTTAAGCTCACTCCAAACACTTTACCAGACGAATTTAGAGCAGGGGGCAGGATACCTCTTATCATAGGACGCGGTTTAACTAGCAAAGCAAGAGCAAGTTTAGGAATGGAAGTTGAAAATATTTTCGCTCGTCCAGAACAACCAAAAGAAAAAAATGGAGTTGGCTACACCCATGCTCAAAAAATGGTTGGCATTGCGTGTGGCATGGAGGGAGTGAGACCAGGAATGTATGTGGAGCCTCAAACTCTAACTGTAGGAAGTCAAGACACTACAGGCCCCATGACAAGAGATGAGATAGTAGAACTCGCTGCACTTGGCTTTAGTGCAGATTTTGTACTGCAAAGTTTTTGCCACACAGCTGCCTATCCAAAACCAAGTGATGTTATCACCCACCACACTTTACCTGAATTTATAAAAAACAGAAGTGGAGTTAGTTTAAAACCTGGAGATGGCGTCATTCACTCATGGCTAAACCGCATGGTTTTACCTGATACTGTGGGAACAGGTGGAGATTCTCATACAAGATTTCCTATAGGCATAAGTTTTCCAGCTGGAAGTGGACTTGTGGCATTTGCAGCAGTAACAGGAGCAATGCCTTTAAATATGCCTGAGTCTGTTTTGGTAAGATTTAAAGGAGAGCTAAATGATGGCATTACTTTAAGAGATTTGGTAAATGCAATTCCATACTATGCTATCAAAAAAGGACTTTTAACAGTTCCAAAGAAAAACAAAAAAAATGTTTTTGCTGGTACTGTTTTGGAGATTGAGGGATTACCAAAACTAAAAGTAGAACAAGCCTTTGAGCTAAGCGACGCAGCAGCTGAGAGAAGTGCAGCAGCTTGCTCAGTGGCACTAGATGAAGAGCCGATAATCGAGTATTTAAAATCAAACATAACGCTGATTGAAAGCATGATAAAAGCGGGTTACGGAGATGAAACTACGCTTAAGAGAAGAGCTAAAAAAATGCAAGATTGGATAGATAATCCAAGCCTAGTAAAAGCAGACAAAAATGCAGAATATAAAGCTATAATAGAAATCGATTTAAGTGAAATCACTGAGCCGATTTTAGCTTGTCCAAATGATCCAGATGATGTGGCGACTTTAAGCGAGATTTTAAATGACCCTAACCGCCCAAAAGATATAAGCGAGGTTTTTATAGGTTCATGTATGACAAATATCGGTCACTATAGAGCTTTAGGAGAAGTTTTGAGAGGCGAAGGACAGCTTAAAACAAGACTTTGGGTAGCACCTCCAACCAAAATGGATAAGCACCAGCTTACAGAAGAGGGATATTACAGCATTTTTGGAGCAGCAGGAGCGAGGATAGAAGTGCCAGGTTGTTCGCTTTGTATGGGAAATCAAGCAAGAGTGGCTGATGGAGCTGTGGTTTACTCAACTTCGACTAGAAACTTCGATAACCGTATGGGAATGGACGCAAAAGTATATCTAGGCAGTGCGGAACTTGGCGCAGTTTGCTCCATTTTGGGTCGCTTTCCAACAAAAGAAGAGTATCTGCAAATTGTACCTAAAAAACTAAAAGGCAAAGAGGATAAGGTCTATAAGTATCTTAATTTTAATTTGATTAAAGATTATGAGCTAAAAGATTGATTTTTTAAGCCCTAAAAGTTCAAGTAATTTTTAGGGCTTATTATGCTTTATTAATTAAAAATTTGCTAAAATTTGGCTTTAAAAGGAGCTAAATTTGGAAAACAATATATTACCTACTATAAGTAAAGAGCAGTTAAAGCAAGATAAAAATAGCGGTTTAAAATCTTATGATTTTTTATGCTCTATCATAAATCACTACTTAAAATACATCTCTCATCATAAAAATCCAGAACTTGCGATAGGTTCATTTAGTGACGAGCAACACGCACTTTTAGGATATAATTATCTATACATTCAAGTTGGATTAGGCGGTTTTTTAGAACTCATTAAAAATGGATACGGACTTTACATTTTTGAAACTCCATTTTCGCAAAATATTTTAAAATTTGGAGCTGGTGAGCTAAGTTGCATAGTAAATGAAGCAAAAAAAGTGTATGAAAAATGCAAACTTGCAATGGAGAGTTTAAGCGAAGAGGAGTTTTGCAAAAAAGAAGATGAATTTGCAAAAGAGTTCGCTAGAATTGATGCAAAATTTTACAGTGCCATTGAAAATCAAACACAAATCATAAAAGATTATGTGATAAAAAACATAGAAAAGTTTGCCATTGTGGAGTAGTATTTTAGTTATAAACTATTTATATCAATATTTACTTCATCGATTTGCTCTTTTTTGAGATATTTTTTTGCATATTGTAAATATAGTTTTGAAGTGTAAAAAAACTTTACCAACTCTTTATCTAATTCGCCATTTTTTGCCATAGAAAATAAAATATTCATAGCTTTTGATATGGAGTTTGGTTTTTTATAAGGTCTATCAGATGAAGTTAGAGCCTCAAATATATCGCTAATTGCGAGTATTCTTGCCTCAAAGCATATCTCATCTCCTTTTAAGCCTTTTGGGTAGCCAAGCCCGTTTAATTTTTCATGGTGGCTACCTGATATTTGTGGAATTTTTTTATATTTTTTTGGTAGTTTTAATTGTTCTAAAATCTTTATGCTAACGGTTGCATGATTGTTTATGATCTCTCTTTCACTTTCAGTTAGTGAGCCTTTTTTAACTTTTAGATTATAAATCTCTTCATTACTTAAAAATGGTACGATTTTGTCATTATCTTGAAAAGTCTTTTGAGATATGGCTGTTAACTTTTCCATCTCTTCATCGCTTAAAAATCCTTTGTCATTTATTATGTTTAAAAATTCAAAATCGTCATTAATCTCTTTAATTTTGTTTTCATAATCATCTTTTAGCTTTTGGTGGTTTTGCGGGGTTAGGAGCATATTTTTAAGCATTGAAATTTCAGCACATTTTTTTGCATTATCAAAACGCAGTTTTATAAGCTCAATTTTATCAAAAATACTTTGCAGTTTTGTACCTTTATTTAATACATTAATAGGCGTTGTGAGTTTTCCGATGTCGTGCAGGAGTGCGGAGTATTTCATCTGCTTTTTTTCATCGTTATTAAATTTTTTATCCTTGAAAACTCCTTTATCTTTATCGATGGCTTTTACAAACATATTGCTTAGGTTTGCCATCTTTACCATGTGAGTATATGTGTGTAAAGACTCCTCTTTCATAGCACTAATCATCGCTTCAAGAAATGAACTAAATAGCTTTTCTAAGTTCTCAATCAAAGTAGTATTTGAAAATAAAACCGCAACTTGGGAGCTAATGGCATGTATGATTTTTTTATCTTTTATGGAAAATGGCTTAGCCCCAATGCCATGTTTTAGCTTTTTATTTGCTAATTGCAAGACTCCTATGATGTCTTTTTCATGGTTAAATAGTGGCATACAGATAACCGAGTAGCTTTTGTAAGATTTTTCAAAATCAAATATTTTAAAATTTTGTTTGTCATTATTTATGTCATCTATAATGATTTCTTTTTTATTTAAAACACAAGCACTTGCAATGTCTTCAAAATTTTTATTACCATTTTCATCATATATTTTTATACTTTTCCAACTTTTTGGCATACTATCAGGCTCGTAAGAGATGCCTAAACAGTATAATGCCACAAACAAACAAGACAATCTAATAAAGATTTATCTTCTTAAATGCTATAATACTAAATAATTAATTTTGGAGAAAAGATTATGAGTAAAA
>PDWI01009564.1_pt1 | contig 11090 bp, 7 predicted proteins | sample 1430891 | NCBI WGS metagenome assembly PDWI01 (sample SAMN01162508, study PRJNA174530) | Oral metagenome, whole genome shotgun sequencing project. | biome: Marine environment; feature: Marine mammal; material: Swab sample of the gingival sulcus; isolation source: swab sample of gingival sulcus... | reverse complement strand
GGAGGGCGCCTGCTGGTAGCAAGCAACCGACGAGCAACAACCGCCGTGATTTCGCAGACCAGCGCAGCGACGGGAGGTAAGTTGGTCAGCGCTCTAGAGTGCCGTTAAGAGCACCGCCACACATTCGGGACCGAGCCAGCCGGGTGCTGAGCTGCCGAGCCGATTTCGTAGCCGAAAACAGGAGCCATATGGGTGGTACGGCGAGCGTTCTGAGGCCTCGATAGCGGCCGGCAGTGCGGTGCCCGGCGACGGGAGGAAGTTGTGGGGGGTGCTCCTAACAAGCGCTCACCAGATCTCGACCTCGGCAGCGAGACCGAATTGAGCGATCGCGGCCAAGAGCTCATCGCCAGCGCTCTCTAGTCGCCCCACATCCCCCTGCAGCCGACTCGTGAGCTGGTTGATCTCCACCACGGCCTCGGCCGCTTCGTTGACTGACTTGGCGACATCTTCCGAGACCGCCGCAGCCTCAGATACGCCTTTGGCCATCTCCACCATGCTCTTCGCAGCGCCGTCAATGTTAGCCGCGACCTCCCGCGCCATGGACATCTGCTCCTGCGCGGCCTCGGCGACAGCGGTCACGAAGGTGTTGACCTCATTGATCACCCCCGCGACCTTTGAGATCCCTGCGATCGTGGCCTCCGACGAGCGCTGAATCGCCGTGACCCACCTTCTGATGTCGCCCGTGGCATCGCTGGTCTCTTTGGCGAGGTCTTTGACCTCCCGAGCCACGACGGCGAACCCCTTACCTGCTTCGCCGGCCCGCGCAGCCTCGATGGTGGCGTTCAATGCCAACAGCTTGGTCTGATCGGCAACCTCGACGATGGTCTCGATCACCTGACCAATCTCCGCCGCCGCCGTGTCGAGGGCGCTGACCTGTCGAGAAGCCTCGCCGACATCCTGAACGGCGTCGGCGGCGCTCGCCCCGGCGCGCTGCGCGCTCTCTGCCAAGGCCCCGATCCCGACCGCCATCGACTCCGTGGCCGCGGCGACGTTCGAGATGCTGACCTGCGAGCTCTGAGCTCCACGCGCCATGCCATCCATCGTCGCCGACAGCTCCTCGGCGGCGCCGGCCATGCTCGTCGTCCGCTCGAGGATCAACCCCGTTCGACGCCCCAGATCCGCGGCGATCTCGGTCGCCTCGACGACCACCGAACCTAACGTGTTTGCCCCATCACGAACACCCGTCTGGATCTCCTTGTCGGAGCGCCGGTCTTGCATCAACCCAAGACCAGCGGCCACCACACCCGCGCTATCGCGCAGCGGCAAGCTATCCAACGTGGCGTCTACCCACTCGTCGGCGTGGTTCTCGAAGCGAACGGAGATACCACCATCGCTGCAGCCTTCCGTCAGCAGCGCGACCATCGTCTCGCCGATCGTCCCCTGTTCCTCTCCACGGGCGAAAACATCCCAGATGGACGTCTGCTCGATCTCGTCTTGTGTCAGACCAACGAGCTGAGCGCAGGCGTCGTTACAGAGGACGACCGTCCGCTGCTGGTCGACGACAAAGGCCGCCATGGTGCTGTCGGCGAAGAGCTCTCGTAAGAATGAAACGCTAGACCTGAGCGGATCATCGGATGCGGGTGCTGACGCTTCTGGCCGGGTCATCGTCGGGCCATATGGGCTGTGAGCATCGAATACCAGAATGGGCCAATGTATTGGTGTGTCAACGGTTACTCAAGAGTGTGCGTGGTGGATTTCAGTGCTGTCTTGCTCAGGTGAATCATGCATCACATCTGATGCAGGTCGCAATCGTCTCGTGCATGAATAGCAATCGTCCAGCCGATTAGCGCGACCTTCGCCAGTGTGGTACGGCTAACGTCAGTCGGCTACCATCGGTCGGCGGCCTGACCACCAACGGCCATGGAGCCGACTCGCCAGGCAAACACTCCCTGGTCGCGGGTTTGATCGGTGAGTTCACATTCGACGGAGACGAAGTCGGTCCCCCACAAAACCAACCAAGGCCAACACGGCCCTTGCCTCGTGGAGCTGGCTGGCGCCTATGCCGGCCGAAAGCACCCGATTGCCGGACGCCAAGCCATCATTGGTCGCTCACCAGCGGCAGAGGTGCGCCTCGACAAGCTCGATGTCTCTCGAGAGCATGCCCGCCTCTATGTCGACGCTCGAGGGCATTGGAACGTCGAGGATCTTGGCAGTAGAAACGGCATCTGCATCAACGGCACGCCGGTCATCGGCGATCGGATCGAGCATGGCGATCGACTGCAGATCGGCGGCAACACCCTCTTCATGTTCGGCTGTTATGACCAGCTCGAAGAGCAGATCGCCCAGTTCCGACGCGCGGAGTCGTCAGGCACGGAAGCCGCTGGAATCGCTCATGATTTCAATAACTTACTATCTGTCCTGGTGAGCACCATCGACCTGCTGCAGCAACACCAACGGATCGGGACCGTTGCCTCGTCCTTGCTCGACGAGTGCCTCGCCGATATGCGAGACGCGACCAATCGCTCCAAAGAACTCGTCGCCCAACTCCTTCGACTCGCTCAGTCCAAGGGCAGCAACTCCCAGGCCCCTCAGATCGACTGCACTCGGCTGCTGGACCGAGTCGCGACGCTCTGTCGCCGCACGTTTGGTCCAACCTATGAGTTCAACGTCTCCATCGACGCGGGTCTCCTCGTACGAGCGCATCCGGTTCAGCTCAAACAGGTCGTGATGAACCTGCTGGTCAACGCGCGCGACGCGATGCCCACCGGGGGCAAGGTCCGCGTTCACGCCGACACTCAACTCTTGGAGGCCCCCACATCGAGCAACCTCTTTCTGAGCCCGGGTCGCTACGTCCGTATCGATATCGAAGACCAGGGCGAGGGAATGGATGCACACACCAGCAGCCGCGTCTTTGAACCGTTCTTCACCACCAAGGGAGCCGAGCGGGGCACGGGCCTCGGTCTCTCGATAGTGCAAACGTTGGTGCGCGAGAACGGAGGACGTATCCAAGTGCGCAGCGAACCGGGTGTTGGGACAACCTTCACGATCCTGCTGCCGGCTGCCACACCCGACAACAAACCAGCGAGCACGCCGACGCCATCCAGAGAGCCTGAGCGACACTCATTCACGTCGAAGCTGTTGCTGGTCGACGATGATCCTCATGTCTTACGCGCCTACGCGCGGCTGCTGCGCGAGATCGGCTACGACGTGCTCGTCGCCACCAACGGCCGTGAAGCGCTCAGACGCTACAGCGCTCACCACCCCGAAATCGAGCTGGTCTTGCTTGACGTCGCCATGCCGGTGCTCGACGGGTACGCGACCTTCTCAGAGCTGCGGAAGTATGATCCCGCTGCGAGGGTGCTCCTCTTTTCGGGCTGTGTCGACACTCGTGTCGCTACCCTGATAGACGCTGGTGCCTGCGGTTTCTTGCCCAAGCCGTGTGGATCCGAGGCCCTGAAACGAGCGATCTCCACAGCGCTCAATTAGGAGCGTATCAGGGGTGAGGTGATCGACCTGCCGCGCCCAGCTCGTGTCGCGATCGCGAATCGAGTTCAACACCCAAGATCTGCCAGCTTCCGCGTCGAGGACCTTCGCTTCGCGCGATCGCCTCCATCAGCGAGCGGTCGAGGGGAGGGGCATCCGATCGTCGCCACCGACGCTCTCGGCGACCACGATCGCGACGATGATCGCCGCGGCGATGCCGCCGACGACGGGCCAGAACCAGCCGCGCTCGTAAAACGGCGGCGCGGTGTCTTTCGGCAGCTCGATCGTCTTCAGCGCCCTACCTCGCGGCGCCTCGGCGTCGAGCGTAGGGATGGGATCGTTGATCCGATCCTTGTCGCCCTTTGCTGAGGCGACCACGGGCTTCGTGGGCGGCGTGGGCGTGGGCTTTGCGGGCGTGGGGGGCGCGGGCGTGGACTTCGCGGGCGCGGGTTTGGTCACCTTGGCCTCGCGCTTGGCCCCAGCCTGCTTCGTCACCGCAGGAGCCGCAGCGACAAGCCGCGTCCGCAGCTGCTGATCGCTGTCACGCGCCTCTGCCTGCGTCGGCGTCGTCGAGAGCACGATGGCGACACTCAGCGCGATCGTGCCGATGCTGAGATCTCGCATCGTCTCGCCTCCCTTTTCAGCCCAGCTGGCTCAGCGCGCGCTCTATCGCCTCGAGCTCGGCGCGGTAGCGCTCGGCGCGCTCTCGCTGTTCAGCGACCACCTCGGCCGGCGCGCGGTCGACGAACTTCGGGTTGCCGAGCTTCTTTTCGCAGACGGTCAGCTCTTTTTGCGCCTTCTTCTTCTCGCCCTCGAGCCGCTTGCGCTCCGCCGCGTCGTCGATCACGCCGTGGACGAAGATCTCGAGCTCGCCTGCAACCTTCACCGCGTCACCCTCACGCCGCGTCGCCGCGTCCACCACGGTCACCGCGCAGTTGGCCATCGCGTCGACCACGTGCTTGTGGGCAGTCAAGGCCTCGACGCGCGCGGCGGGCACCTTGGTCGTGACCTCGAGGTGCTGGCGCGGCGAGACGCCCGCCGAGGCCCGCACGTCGCGCACGGCGCGGGTCTGAGCCTGCAGCTCGGCGAAGATCTCGCGCAGGGCAGCGTTGGAGAGCGCCTCGCGCGACCGCGGCCAGGCGGCGCTGACCAGCAGCTCGCTGCGCTCGAGCTGCGCCCACTCACCCAGCGAACGCTCGGGGACGAGCTCGTCGAGCTTCTGCCAGAGGTGTTCGGTGATAAAGGGCACGAAGGGCTGCAGAAGCCGCAGCACCTGGTCGAGGCAGTAGGCCAGCACCCGCCGGGCCACCTGCGCGCTCGGACTGTCGGCCCCCCCTTCGCTCTCGGCTGAGAGTCGCGGCTTGATCAGCTCGAGGTACCAGTCGCAGAGCGCGTTCCAGAAGAAGTCGCGTACGGCGCCGATCGCGTTGGCTGGGTTGTAGTCCTCGAGGGCTCGTTGCACCGCCGCGACCGCCTCGTTGAGGCCATCGAGGACCCACCGGTCCTCGAGAGCGAGCTGCTCAGGGCTCACGCTCTCGGCGATCGCGCCGCCCTCGAGGTTCAGGAAGGCAAAGCGCGCCGAGTTCCAGAGCTTCGTGCAAAAGCCTCGGCCGACCTCAAAGCGCTTCGAGACCAGCTTCGCTGCCGGCACGTTGGGCATCGTACCCAGTACGTCAAACTCGCCCTTACACCTGCCGCAGACGCGAATGAAGACCGATCGTTCGGCAGCCTTCGCCTTGGCCAGATCATTCTCGGCGCCGCAGCTCGGGCAGTTCGCGATCACCGGCAGGCGGATGTCCTGGGTACCGGTCTGCATCTCGCAGAGCACGTAGCGCATCGCGTCGGTGCCGTATTGCTCGATGATGTCCACAGGGTCGATGCCGTTGCCCTTGGACTTGCTCATCCGCTCCCCCTTGCCGTCGAGGATGTTGGCGTGGATGAACACGTCACGAAACGGCACGTCGCCGAGGTTGTAGAGCCCAGCGAGCACCATCCGGGCGACCCAGAGGGTGATGATGTCGCGGCCGGTGACCAGACACGATCCCGGGTAGTAGAAGTCGAGAGCGTCAGGGGCTCCATCTACGACGGCAAGCGACGCCTGCTCCGCGCCAATCGGCGCCGAGGCCGGATCGGGCCAGCCGAGCGTCGAGTGCGGCCAGAGCGCCGACGAAAACCACGTGTCGAGTACGTCCGGGTCGCGCTCGTAGCCCTTCGCCTCGAGGGCCTGCACCAGCACCTCGTCATCGTCGAGCAGGCAGATATCGATCGCGCAGCGCTCATCTGCCGCTGGCAGGTCGACGCCAAGCTCGCCGGAGGCGAGGCGGATGCTCTGCTGCAGATCGAGACGCTGCAAGCGCACGGCGATCTTGTCTGTGCCTAGGTCGGTGAAAAAGGGCGCCAGCTCGCCGAGGTCGAGCTCGGAGAACGCCGCGCGCTTGGACCAGACCGGGATCCGATGGCCCCACCAGAGCTGGCGCGAGATCGGCCAGTCGCGCTTCTCGGCGAGCCAGTCGAGGTAGGTCTTTTTGTAGCGCTCGGGGTGGATCGTCACCCGACCGTCTTGCACAGCGTCCATCGCGGCCTGGACCAACCCCGGCGACGCGAAGGCCTTGGCCGTCCCACGCCCCATGGTCACGCCTCCCTCGACGTCGCCCATGTGCACGAACCACTGGTCCGAGAGGTAGGGCTCCACCGGCGTCTTGCTGCGATCGCTGTGACCAATCTCGACCTCTCGGTCTTCTACCGCGGCGAGCAGCCCCTCGGCGTCGAGATCGGCGACGATCTTGTCGCGCGCGCTGTAGCGATCGAGGCCGCTGTAGACGCCGCCGTTGTCGTTGATCGTGCCGTCTGGGGCGAGGATGTTGATCCGGTCGATCTCATCTTGGTGGCGCATCCAGACGTTGTAGTCGTTGGAATCGTGCGCTGGCGTGATCTTCACGCACCCAGAGCCGAGCTCGGGCTTGGCCCACTCGTCGGTGACCAGCGGGATCGGCCGCCCCATCAGCGGCAACCGCACACAGCGGCCGGCCTTGGCCATCTCGCAGAGCGTCTTCAGCTCAGCGAGCTTGTCGGTCTTGCGCTGCTCGATCGCCGCGAGCGCCTCCTCGGCGGCCCGGCGCTCCTTGTCGTTGGCGGCCTCGAGCTTGGCCTTGGCCTCGGCGATCTTGGCCTCGAGGGCGCGCTCCGGATCTGGATGCACGGCCACCGCCGTATCGCCGAGCATCGTCTCAGGACGCGTCGTCGCCACCTCGACGTGGGTCGGCTCGCCGGGCTGCGGGTTGATCACGGGGTAGCGCAGGTGCCAGAAGTGCCCCTTCACAGGCTCGTGGTAGACCTCGTCGTCGGAGACCGAGGTCTGCAGAAAGACGTCCCAGTTGACCAGCCGCTTGCCGCGGAAGATCAGCCCCTCGTCAAACATCCGAAAGAAGGTCTGACGTACGGCCCGCGCGCAGACGGCGTCCATGGTGAAGCGCTGCCGATCCCAATCGCAGCTGCAGCCCATCCGCTGCTGCTGGGCGATAATCCGCGCCTGGTATTGGTCCTTCCACTGCCAGATCCGCTCGACGAGCCCTTCGCGGCCCACGTCATGGCGGGTCTTGCCCTCCAGCTCCTTGAGGCGCTTCTCGACCACGGCCTGGGTGGCGATGCCAGCGTGGTCCGTGCCGGGCATCCACAGCGCGTTGTCGCCCATCATCCGATGCCAGCGCGTGAGTAGATCCTGCATCACGTTGTCCATCGCGTGACCCATATGCAGCGCCCCCGTGACGTTGGGCAGCGGCATCATGATCACGTAGCGCCGGTCGCGCGGGCGGTCGTCGGGGGTGGCATGAAAGGCCTTGGCCTCCAACCATTTGGCGTAGATCGCGCTCTCAACAGCGGCAGGCTCATAGGTCTTGGGCAGGGAGGTGTCGCTCATCATGCTGTCTTTCTTTGCTTTCGGTCGCGGCTCGCTGACGCGGCGCAATGTAGCGCAGGGACTCACGTCGTTCTAGCCGACCCGGACCAGTTGTGAACCCCCTCGTTACATCCAGATACCCACCGCAACGTTTTAGCGTATCATTGGACCATGAAACGTTTCGCGCTTGCTCAGACGCTGCTCGCCGCGCTGGTGAGCTCGCTCGCCTTGGGGGCCTGTTCCGACGACGGCGCCGCGACGACGCCCGACCTGGCGGTGGCCAAAGATGGGGGCGCCGACGCCGCGCCCGCTCCCGCTCTCCTCGCTCCAAAGGAGTTGCTCGATGCCTGCGTGCGCGCCAGCGCCTGCAAGATCAAGCAATACCCCTCGATCAGCGACTGCTTGAGCGCCTACTACGAGCTCTACGTCGATCGCGGCCAGACCTTGATCTACGATAAGATCTTCCGCTGCGTGAACGAGGCGACGGATTGTGACGGTATCGCCGCCTGCTACGGACGGCGCCAGACCTGTGACAAGAGCACGGCCGGCACCTGCGAGGGTGATGTCGCCGTCAGCTGCGATCTGCTCGACAACCGCATTTACACGCTGAACTGCGCCGACGCGAACCTCTCTTGCCGGACGCGGGTGGGGGGCGACGCGGTCTGTGTCGCGGGCGACTGCGCCGCCGGCTTCGAGACGAAATGCGTCGATGGTGTGCAGCAGACCTGCGGTGGCAACACCATCGAGATCGAAGACTGCGCCTCGCGGGGGCTGCTCTGCGGCAAGGTCTGGTACCTCGAACCCCAGTGCAGGGGCGAAACTGAGATCAAGTGCACCGAGGAGTTCAAGCCGCGCTGCGAGGGCAATAAGGCGGTCAGCTGTGTGGCCTTCCGCGAGCACGTCGAGGACTGCAGCAAGCGAACCTACCGCGAGACCCAATGTGTGAACGGCGCCTGCAAAGCCAAGGGCACAGGCTGTACGCTGGGCGAGGTCAACCGCTGCAAGGGCGACAAGCTCGAGGCCTGCCTCGACGGCGAGTGGCTCGAGATCGACTGCGGGGCGATGGGACTCGGGGTCTGCAAGGTCAACAGCGCCACCGGCGGCGGTCAGGGCGCCAAGGGCGCCAACTGCACTCCCCCAAAAACCACCAACTAGAGCGCTGACCCGCTGACCTCCCGTCGCCGCGCTGGTCTGCGACATCACAGCGGTTGTCGCTCGTCAGTTGCGTGCGACCAGCAGGCGCCCTCCTCGCTCCTACGCTGTCATTTTGCATCCTTCGCGCAGCTCGTCCGGTAAGCGGATCAGCGCTCTAGGCCTCAGAGAGTTCGCCGTACCACCCGTATGGCTCATGTCTTCGGAAACGAAATGGGCTCGGCAGCTCAGCACCCGGCTCAGCCCCGAACGTGTAGGGGGGCTCTTCGATAGAAGTCAAGCCGAGCGAACACACCCGCCTGGTCTAGAAGAGATGGTTGATGTCCAGGTACCACCCGATCGGCTCCGCGTCCGGTGAGTAGGCGATGTCGGCTCGGATCATAAACGCCTCGCCCCAGGCCAGGCGCAGACCGCCCCCAGCGCCGAGCTTCAGCCCGATCCCGTCGCCATCGAGGTGTGAGGTGCCGGAGAAACCGGCCCAGCTGCGGCCTGTGTCGAGAAACGCCGTGGCGCCAAGCTGGAAACGCTGGCCGAGGAGCGAAAAGCCCAGAAGACGCGAGCGAAGCTCGAGGTTGCCGAAGAGCTTGATCTTGCCGTGGTAGCGCTGAAGCGGGACGCCGCGGATCGCGCGCGAGCCACCGAGGGCGTCGGAGGCAAAGAGCCCGCCATGGCGCGAGAGCTCGTAGAAGGGTGGTTGGCCGACGATCACGTCCGCCATCACCCGCCCGGCCGCGATGAGGTAGCGGCCCACGATCGCGCGATAGAAGCGCAACGTCAGGTTGAGGCCACCATAGGCGTGGTCGGTGCCGATGGCCCAGCCCGGTGAGGCGCGCCACGAGATCTCGTGGAAGCTGCCGTCGCTCGGCATGTACTCGTGGTCGCGGCTATCCCAGATCCAGCCGACCGTCGCCTCGAAGACGCCGAAGTGGTCCTTGCCGCGGAGCAGCCGGCACACCGCGGGGTCTCGGCTCTCGAGGTCGCGGCTAAAGAGGCTGCCCTCGTAGGGGTTGATCCAGTTGAAGACGAATGAGGTGCCAAGCAGCAGCTGGATCCGCTCGGTGAGATACACTCGCGCCCGCGCTGCGGCCGTAGGATAGATGCGATCGACCATGTGGTAGCGCGGGTTGTCGTCGCGGGCGGGCTTGTCCACGGGGGCGGCGTTGCCAAAGCCGTAGTAGCCGCTGGTGGTGTAGCGGGAAAAGCCGACAAAGAGGTTGAGCCGCAAGCGGCCGCCGAGCAGCCCGGGCAGGTCGAGCTTGATGTAGTCGTCGTGGTAGGGCGACTCCACGCCGCCGTCGCCGGGCTTGCCCTTGAGGGTCATCAACCAGAGCACCTCGAGGCGCCAGAGGTAGGGCCTGTAGCCGCGGGAAAAGCGCGCGAACGAGCCGATCAAGCCGAAGCCAAAGCCGATGTCGGAGGTGAAGGTGAACGCGGGCAAGGCGCCCAACTCGTAGCGCTCGGTTTTCTTGATGTCCTTCGACGTTGGTGACGAGGTCGGCCCGTGGCTCACTCCCTTGGACGCCAGCGCGCCCGAGGCGGAGCTGACGACGAGGCTCAGCACGAGCGGGATGAGGGGTGGTACGGCGCGAGGTGCCATTTGCATGATGTTCGTGAATCGTCTGCGCGGTTCCAAGTTGTTGGTTCGTCGCCAATCCTCTCCAGTATATGCTGGCGTCATGCGGCTCTGGGCGATCAGCGACCTCCATCTCGGCTACCGACGCAACCGCGAGCGCCTGCCTGAGCTGCGTAACTACGGTAAAGACTGGTTAATCGTAGCCGGTGATGTCGCCGAGAAGCTTGATCAGCTCGAGGATGCGCTGCTCGTGCTCCGCGAGCGCTTTGCCCAGGTCCTCTGGGTGCCGGGCAACCACGAGCTGTGGCGCGGACGCGAAGCCGACGCGCTGGTGGGCGTGGCCAAGTACCGCAAGATGGTCCAGATCTGCCGTCGCCTCGGCGTATTGACGCCGGAGGACCCCTACGTGGTGTGGCCGGGAGATCCCGGGCCCCATAAGCTGGTGCCGCTCTTTCTGCTCTACGATTATAGCTTCGGGCCAAGCGAGCTCAGCACCGCAGAGGCGATTGAGTGGGCCGCCCAGTCCGGCGTGGTCTGCGCCGATGAGAGCTATCTGCTGCCCTCACCCCATGACAGCCGCGAGGCCTGGTGCGCCCATCGCTGTGAGCTCGCCGAGCGGCGCCTCGAGCACGAACGTGAGGGTCTGCCGACGGTGCTGATCAACCATTGGCCGCTCCGCGAGGATCTGGCCGTGCTGCCGCTGATTCCGCGTTTTTCGCTCTGGTGCGGCACATCACGCACAGATGACTGGCACCTGCGCTTCGAGGCGGCGGTTGTGGTCTACGGCCACCTGCACATCCGACGCACGCAGTATCGCCACGGGGTACGTTTCGAAGAGGTCTCCTTCGGCTACCCTCGGCAGCACGACGTCTCCCGGCCAATCGACCACTATCTACGCGAGATCTTTCCCGGCCCCGTCAGCTCACAGCAGCTGATCCGGCGCTATCCCTAGAGCGCTGATCAACTTACCGGACCGAGCTGCGCTAAGGATGCGGAATCACAGCGTAGGAGCGAGAAGGGCGCCTGCTGGTAGCAAGCAACCGACGA
>PDWI01022064.1_pt1 | contig 11091 bp, 9 predicted proteins | sample 1430891 | NCBI WGS metagenome assembly PDWI01 (sample SAMN01162508, study PRJNA174530) | Oral metagenome, whole genome shotgun sequencing project. | biome: Marine environment; feature: Marine mammal; material: Swab sample of the gingival sulcus; isolation source: swab sample of gingival sulcus... | reverse complement strand
GTGAACCCGCCGGGCAGGTTACCCAGCCGAAAGTGAGACATCCCACGTACCACGGCCACGAAGGCTGGTGCACCGGCCATCTGGTTGCGAACCGCCTGCAACCGCGCGCTAATCTCGCAGGTATGGAAGAGATCGTCAGCGTGTATGACGAGCAGGGGGTCCCGGTCGGCGCAGCGCCACGCTCGCGGGTGCGCGCGGAGAACCTGCGTCATGGGTCGACGGCCGTGGTGGTGCGCAACAGCAAGGGCAAGATCTTCGTGCACCGGCGCACCGCCACAAAGGACATTTTTCCCAACTTGTACGACTTCGCCGCGGGCGGGCTCATCCTGGACGGCGAAACGCCGCTGGAGGGCGCCTACCGGGAACTCGGCGAGGAGCTGGACATCACCACGGCCACCCTCGAACCCGTCGCCGAACGCGACTACGAGGATGAGCAGACCCGCTACCGCGCCTACTTGTATACGACCACCTGGGACGGCCCGGTGCACCCTCAGCGGGAAGAGGTGGACTGGTGCGGGTGGATGTCCATGAAAGACCTCCGCAAAGCGCTGGGCTCACCCGAGTGGGACTTCGCCCCGGACTCGGTGGCCCTGTGGAACGGATTCCTCACCGACGACACCGGCGCCGCCTGAACCTCGAGCCCGGCGGCCACCGCCTGCCTCAGTGGCCACGCACGTGCCTCAGTGGCCACCGCCGGCCATCAACCGGCCGATCTCGGCCCGGTCGGCCCCTTCGGCCGGCAACTGAGCCACCGCCCGGCCGGCGTGGATCACCACGATCCGGTCCGACAGGCTGAGCACCTCGTCCAGCTCGGCGGATACCAACAGCACCGCGGCACCGTCGTCACGAGCCGCGACGATCTGCTGGTGGATGAACTCGATCGAGCCGACGTCCACACCGCGAGTGGGCTGTGCGGCCACCAACAAGCGCGGCTTGGCGCTGAGCTCACGCGCGACGACGATCTTCTGCTTGTTGCCACCGGACAGTGACCCGGCATGGGCGTGGATCCCGGACGAGCGGATATCGAACTGCTCGCGCAGCGCCGTGGCGTTGTCGTTGATCGCGGACTCGTCGCGGACCCCACGCCGGGAGAACTGCGGGTAGGTGAACCGGTTGAGGATCAGGTTGTCGGCGATGGTATGCCCGGACACCAAGCCGTGCTTCTCCCGGTCCTCGGGAATGTGCCCGACACCGGCATCGTGAACCGCGAACGGATGAGCGGCGGTGATGTCTTTGCCCAGCATCGTGACCGACCCGGACTCCGGCTTACGCATGCCGGCGATCGCCTCCACCAACTCCCGTTGACCGTTGCCTTCCACCCCGGCCAGTCCCACGATCTCTCCGGCTCGCACGTTCACGCTGAAACCGTCGACGGCGGGCAGCTTCCGCTCGTCCCGCACCACGAGATCGCTCACCTGCAACACGACGTCACCGGGATCGGACGGTTCCTTGTCCACCGCCAGCACGACACTGCGGCCCACCATCATCCGCGCCAGCGCGGCCTGGTCGGTGTCCTTGGCGGCCACTTCACCGGCCACCCGGCCGCCCCGCAGCACGTACACCCGGTCGGCGACGGCGAGAACCTCGCGCAGCTTGTGGGTGATGAACACGATCGACGTTCCCCGGTCGGCCAAGTCCCGCATCACCGACAGCAGCTCGTCGGTCTCCTGTGGGGTCAGCACCGCCGTCGGCTCATCCAGGATCAGTAGCTCCGCGTCCCGCGACAACGCCTTGAGAATCTCCGCGCGCTGCTGCGCCCCGACCGGCATGTCCTCGACGCGGGCATCGGCATCGACCCTGAGCCCGTACTTCGTGGACAGCTCCCGCACCATGGTGCGGGCACTGTCCAGGTCCACCCGGCCGGCACGCGTCGGCTCGTTGCCCAGGATCAGGTTCTCGGCCACGGTCATCACCGGCACCAGCTGGAAATGCTGGTGCACCATGCCGACGCCGCGCCGGATGGCATCGGAAGGGTTCTTCACCGGTCTGGGGTCGCCCTTGATCTTGATCGTGCCGGTGTCCGGTTTCAATAGACCGAAGATCTGCTTGACCAGTGTCGACTTGCCGGCACCGTTCTCCCCGAGCAGGGCGACGATCTCGCCCCGGTCCACGTGCATGGTGATGCCGGTGTTGGCCTTGACCGCGCCGAAAGCCCTGGTTACCCCGTCCAGTTCCAGTAACCGCCCGGCCGGGTGGTCCGGTGACGCGGCCGTTGAACCGGGACCGGCCGGCGCGCTCATCAGGTGTCGCGCGCTCATCAGGTGTCCTCCTTGACGAACGGTTGGCCGACCGCGGCCGGCGGGTGCACCCGCTCCGCGGCCACCGCGAGTACCACCGAACGGTTGGCCGACCGCGGCCGGCGGGTGCACCCGCTCCGCGGCCACCGCGAGTACCACCAGCGTGAGCACGTACGGCAGCAGGTTGACGAACTGCGGCGGAATGTCGACGACCCGGTCCGCCTGCAGCTGAGAGGCCAGTGCGGCAGTGAAACCGAAGAACAACGCGGCGGCCATCGCCCGCAGCGGATGCCAGGCCCCGAAGATCATGATCGCCAGTGCCAGGAACGACAGGTACGCCCCGGCGGCACCGGCCAGTAGCCCGGCCGCGGACACGTTGAACAGCCGCAGCGCGACGACGTTCACCCCGGCGGTGTCGGCCGCGTGCGGGTGTTCGCCGATCGCCCTGGTCCGCAGCCCCCACCGGCTGGAGAACAGCAGGTACTGCAACACCAGCACAGCCACGATGGCGAACAGCGCGAACGCACCGTTGTGGAAGAACGCCGGCCCGATGAGCGGAATCTCGCTGAGCAGCGGCACCGAGAACTTCGGCATCGCCCGCGGCAACGTCTGCCCCTGGGAGTAGTAGAACGACGTCAGCCCGGTGGCCACGATGTTCAGCACGACGCCGGCGATGATCTGGTCCATCCGCCAGCGCACGGTGGTGACGGCCAGGAACGCGCCCATCAGGATGCCGGTGCCGATCCCGGCGAGCACGCCGACCAGCAGCGAACGGCTCACGGCGGCGGCGAAGAAGGCCGCGAACGCCGCGGCCAGCATCTGCCCCTCGATGCCGATGTTCACCACCCCGGACCGTTCACCGATGATGCCCACCATCGACGCCAGCACCAGCGGCACCGCGTACGCCCAGGCGAACACCAGCACCGACCTGGTGCGGGGACCGTCGATGAAGTAAGACAGGTAGGCCGCCACGACGACGGCGGCCACGATCAGCACAGTGGTGCGGTTGCGGTTCAGATACCCGACCATCAGGAACCCCACCCACTGGTCAGTGCCACGCCACTCTTGGCACGTTGACCGAACACCAGCCCGGCCAGGATCGGCAACGCACCCACCAGCAGCGCCGCCGGGATGGTTGCCCATGGGTTGGACCTGGCCAGCAAGGCGATGGTGATGCCGTCGAACCCGAGACCGGAACTGGACCCGGCCTCGTACCGGTGCACCACGCCCAGGGTTTCCACCGCCCCGCCGAGGCCGGCCAGCGCACCGGAGGCGAACATCGCCCCGCTGATCACGTACGGGATCCGGATGCCGGCGTAACAGGCGGCGTGCCGGTTCTTGCCGACGGTGTCGAACCGGAAACCCAATGTGGTGCGCTGCAGCACCCAGGCGGTACGCGGAATGGGTTGCCCCTGCTGTTTGAGCGGGTAGCTGACCAGATAGTCGATGATGCCGACCGCGATCGAGTTCAGCATGATCGTCGAAATCACCTCGTGCACACCACGGGTCGCCTTCAACACCCCGGCGATGGCCCCCCACAAAGCGCCGGCGAGCATGCCGGCGAGCATGCAGCTGGGGATGAGCAGCGCTGCGGGTAGCCCGGTCAGCGTCGTGCCGACGTAGGCGGCGGCGATCGCTCCCCACAACAGCTGGCCCTGGGCGCCGATGTTGAACAGCCCGACGCGCAACGCGACGGCCACCGCGAGCCCGGCCAGCACCAGCGGCGTGGCCTTCTGCAACGTGCGCAGCAGGCCGCGCTCGGTGCCGAGCGCGGACCGCAACAGCGTCTCGTAGGCGTACCAGGGGTTCACGCCCTGCATCCTGATCAGGGCGGCGCCGATCGCGAATGCGATCAGCAGAGCCAGCACCGGCACGATGAGGTCCTGGTAGCGAGCCAGCCTGTCCAGGATCCCGGACGGCGGTGCGGCCGGCGACTGATCCGCCGCTGGCCGCACCGCCGCGTCCGTATCGGCGGATCCGCTCACGCTCAGCTGAGGCTGACGCTGGTCTTGATCGAACCGTCCTGCAAGCCCTTGACCACGTCGGTGACCTTGGTCTTGGTCTCCTCAGGCACCTTGCCGTCCAGGTCGTGGTAGGGGGCGAGGCCGACGTCGCCGACGAAATCCCCGCCCTTGATCGAACCGTCCTTGGCCTGCGTGATCAGCTCGGCCACGCCCTCGTCGATCAGCTTCATCGCGGAGGTCACCAGGCAGGGACGAGCTTCTGGCACCGTTTCGTACTGGTCGGTGTCCACGCCGATGCAGAACACCGAGTCACCGGCGCCCGAAGCCTTGGCGATCTCACCGAGCGCGCCGTTGCCGGTCTTTCCACCGGCCCCGAAGATCACGTCGGCGCCCTGGGACAGCTGTTTCTTGGACTCGTTGGCGCCCCACACCGGGTCGGCGAAAGCGTTGGGGTCGGCCGGGTGATACACCTGGCTCACGCTGACCTGCGGATTGGATGCCTTGGCACCGGCGGTGAACCCGAGGGCAAACCTCTGCACCGGGGGAATCTCCGACCCGAGCACCTGGCCGACCTTGTTGGAGGTGGTCATCAGTCCGGCCAGATAGCCGGCGGCATATCCGGCCTGGTCCTCCGGGAATACCAGCCCGGTGAGGTTCTCGATGGTCTCGGCTTGGGCCTGATCCACCCCGATGAAGTGGGTGTCCGGGTATTCGGCGGCCGCTTCCGCGGTGGCGTCGATGTACTTGACCAGCGCGTCGGTCTTCTCCGCGGCGGTCTCGATGCCTTCCCAGGCGGACTGGTTGAAGGACTTGTCGTCGACTTTGCCGGCGTCGGTGACCATGCCGACACAGAACACCTCGTCGGTTCCGCAGTCGGCCTCCGACGACCCGCTTGCGCCGCCGGAGCTGGACCCGGTGCTGCCACCGCAGGCAGAAAGGGTGAGCGCAAGCGCTGCGGAGGCGGCAAGTGGCCCTCGGTAAATCTTCATGGATGCGGACTCCTCTCAAAACCTGCGTGTTCAGGTACTGGCACCACATGCTACCGCCGAAAGGGCACCCCTCACGGCGGTTCTGGGCGGACGAATCGCACGTGCCGATGCGCCGTGCGCGCCGCCGCGGACGCCACCGCCGGCGACCCCGGGGGGCAGCCTCGGGTCATGGTCCCGGTGGGCGCGAACGGACGTCGGCGTCTGCATCGCAGTCCGCGGAGGACACCGAGTCGCGAAGGGGCTCCATATGGCACATCAGCTGCACATCGGCCATGGTTTCGCGCACGCTGCACTCGATTTCCGCAGCCAACGCGTGCGCGCGGGCAACGGTCCAGTCGCCGGGCACCAACAGGTGCAGATCGGCGAATCTGGCGTGTCCGGCGACCCGCGTCCGGATACCCCGGATCTCCACCTCGTCGGTGACGAACCCTCTCAAGACTGTTGCCAGTTCGTTAGTTTCTTCTCCCGGCCAGACGTGGTCCATGAGCCCGTTGACAGCATCGCGGAGCAACCGGAATGCAGTCGTGGTGATGTACACCGCGACCACGATCGCCAGGATCGGGTCCAGCCGCTGGTACCCGGTCGCCTGCACCAGGAGCACGCCGGCAACCACGCCGGTGGTGGTGACCACGTCGGTGAGCAGGTGGTGCCCGTCGGCGCTCAACGTCGAACTCCGGTGTTTGCGCCCGGCCCGCAGCAGGACGATCGCGGTCGCCCCGTTGAGCAGTGCGGCAACCACCGAGACGGCGATCCCCACGTCGAGCTGTTCCAACGGTTGCGGGTCGAGCAACCGGCGCACCGCCGCCCAGCCGATCACCACCGCCGCCACCAGGATCATCTGCCCCTCCGCGGCCGCGGACAGGTACTCCGCTTTCGAATGGCCGAACAGATGGTTGTGGTCGGCCGGCATGGCGGCGGCCCGCAACGCCAGCAAGGCGATGAGCGCGGCGACGATGTTCACCACGGATTCGGCAGCATCGGCCAACAGGCCGACGCTGCCGGTGACCCACCAGGCGGCCGCCTTCAGCAGAATCGTCAGGACCGCGGTGCCGATGGACAGCCAGGCGAATCTCAGCAGGAACGAGCGGTCCGGGGACACCTGACCAGGATAGGCAAGCACCGGCACACCACCAGTACCCCCGGTACCCCGCCGGCACTGCTCAGCCCAGCCGCGGCAACAGGGTCACCACCACGGCGATGACCGGAATGCTGGCCAGGGTGCTCACGGCGACCACGCTGCCGGTGGTCCTGGTGTCGACCCGGTACTCCATGGCCAGCATGAGGGTGTTCACCGCGGTGGGCATCGCGAACGCGAGAACCAGGGACTGCCACACCAAGCCGTGCATGCCCAGCCCAGCCCCCACCGCGAGCGCCACCAGCGGCAGCAGGGACCTGATCGCGACCGCGGCCAGCACCGGAGCACCGAGGCTGAACCCGGCCTTGCCGGCCAACTGGGCCCCCAGGGCCAGCAGCACCACCGGGATGGCCGCATCGGCCAGCAGATCGATGCTGGTGTGTACTCCGGCGGGCAGTCCCCACCCGGCCAGCCGCAGCACCAACGCCGCCACCAGCGCCCAGGTCACCGGCAGCAGCCCGATGGCGCGCAACATCGGCATCGGCCGGGTATGCCCGCCGAGCACCGCGGGACCGACCGTCCACATCACCAGCAGTGAGGCGAGGAACAGCACCACCGCCGTGTCCAGCCCCGCCTCGCCGAGCGCCAGCAGGCCGATGGGCAGCCCGAAGTTGCCGTGGTTGCCGACCATCACCCCGGCCACCATCGCGCGCCGGTGGCCGCGGCCCACGATCCCGGACACCACGACGGCGACCAGTCCGGCCACCGCGGTGACCAGCAGGAAACCGGCGATCAGCTGGGTCGCCTGCGCCCCGGAGACCTCGATGTTCAGCAGCGACCGGAACGCCAGCGCCGGGGTGAGCGCGTACAACTGGACCTTGGCCAAGGTGACCTGATCGAGCGGGAACAGCGTGCCCAGCAGGGCCCCCACGGCGACGATCAGCACGACCGGCAGGACGACGGTGGTGACGGCCGTCAGCATCGCCGCGGCACCTGCGGCGCGCCCACCGCTGGTCAGGCCCGCGCCGCCGCCTCGGCGGCCGCCCGGCCCCGCTGCCGGGCCCGGGCCAGCAGCTCGGCCCGGTCGATCCGGGTGCTGGCCCGGTCGCGGACGACACCCCGGCCGGCGACGAACACGTCGGTGACGTCGCCACGACCGGCCGCGAACACCAACAGCGCATACGGGTCGTGCACCGGGGTCAGGTGCGGGGCGTCCAGGTCGAGGATGATCACATCCGCCTCCTTGCCCTCTTCGACGGAGCCGATGCGCTGGGCCATACCCAGCGCGCCGGCACCGTCGATGGTGGCGGCCCGCACGATGTGCGCGGCCGGGGCGACGTCCGGGTGCCCGGCGGTCAGCCGGGCCAACAGCGCCGCCTGCCGCATCGCCTGCCACATGTCCAGGTCGTTGGAGGAGGAGCACCCGTCGGTGCCGATGCCCAGCCGGATCCCGGCCTGCCGGTAGGTCCGCCACGGCATCGCCCCGGAGGCCAGTTTCAGGTTGGACCCGGGACAGTGGGCGACCGCGACACCGTTGGCAGCCACCACCTGCTGGTCCGTATCGTCAAGGTGTACCCCATGCCCGAGGACCACCGGCCAGCGGTTGCCGATCAGTCCGCTGTCGGCCAGCACCCGCACCGGGGTGCGGCTGTGTTCGCGGTGCACCTGCTCGTTCTCGGCCAGGTTCTCGCTGGCATGAATCGTCAACACTCCCGGCTCGTCCCAGGACTGCATCACATCGCGGATCTCTTGCAGATTCTCCGGGTTCACCGTGTAGGTGCCGTGCGGGCAGACGCTGGGCGGCACCCATGCATCGCCGGCGTCGTGCAGGTCGCGCAGCAGCGTGGGCCAGGCGGCCATCGCGGCCAGCCGCTGGTCGAAGTCCAACCCGTCCGGGCCGGTCCCGTCCAGGGCGGTAGGACCGGTGACGTGGCGGGTTCCCACCCGCAACGCTCCGGCGTGCGCGCGGTCGTGGTGGAAGTACATGTCCAGCTGGGTGGTGCACCCGCCGAGCAACGACTCCAAGGCGCCGAGTTCGGCCCCCACCTGCACCGTGCCGGGATCCATCACCGCACCCTCGGCGGCCCACACTCTGGCCAGGAACCCCTGCAGGTCAACGTCTTCGGCCAGTCCACGCAACAACGTCATCGGCGTGTGGGTGTGCAGGTTCACCAAGCCGGGCATGACCAGCCGGCCACGACCGTCGATACGTTCCGCGTCCGGTGCCGTTGCGGCCAGGTCCGCCGCGGCGCCGATGGCGGCGATGCGCCCGTCGCGGATCAGCACCGACGAATCACGCAGCACGGTGTCCTGGTCGTCGACGGTGAGCAGGTAGCTGATGTTCTCGATCAAGATCGGTGACGAAAGTGGCGGCCCCATGCCGGGAGACTACTCGCCTCGGCCGGTCGTGTCGCTGCCCGCAGGCTAGCCTAGGCGGGCGCGAGGAGGTGCGATGGCGACCCGGGTCAGCCTGCAGAACATCACCAAGAGCTACGGCACGAACACCGTCCTGGCCGGTGTCGACCTGCAGTTGGCGGCCGGCGAACTGGTGGCGCTGCTCGGCCCGTCCGGCTGCGGCAAGACCACCACCCTGCGGATCCTGGCCGGGCTGGAGCCGCAGGACGAGGGCCGGGTGTACCTCGACGACCAGGACGTCAGCCGCCTCGGGGTCCGCAAACGCAACGTCGGCATCGTCTTTCAGTCCTATTCCCTGTTCCCGCACCTGAGCGCCGCACAGAATGTGATGTACGGGCCCAAGCGGCACGGCAGCTCCAGAGCCGAAGCCGGTGAGCGGGCCGCCCGGTTGCTTGAGCTGGTGGGGCTGGGTGCGCTGCGGGACAGCTATCCGGCGCAGTTGTCCGGTGGGGAGCAGCAACGCGTCGCACTGGCCCGGGCGTTGGCGATCGAACCGCGGGTGCTGTTGTTGGACGAACCGCTGTCGGCGCTGGATGCCCGAGTTCGCAACCACCTGCGGGAGGAGCTGCGCCGCATCCAGCAGGAAGCTGCCACGACGGCACTGCTGGTCACCCATGACCAGGAGGAGGCCCTGACGATGGCCGACCGGGTGGCGGTGATGCGGGCCGGGCGCATCGAACAGATCGGCACCCCGGAACAGCTCTACCTGCATCCGCACACGCCGTTCATCAGCGAGTTCGTCGGTGTGGTCAACCGGATTCCCGGCACGGTGCGCGCGGCCACGTTCCACAGCACGGTGACCGCCGGAACCGCGTTGACGGCCAAGATCGGCAACCGCGAACCGGTGCCCGAGGGACCGGGCACGGCGCTGATCCGCCCGGAGGAGATCGAACTCGTCCCGGCCGACGGCAACGCGCCGGACGGGGCACGCGCCGCCACGGTGACCGGTCAGATCCTGCGTGGCCCGGTCACCTCGGTACTGGTCCGGGCCGCGGATGTGCCCGTGCGGGTGGACGTCGCCACGCCACGGGCCGGCGACTTCCCCACCGGTACGCCGGTGCATTGGAAGCTGTTGCGGAACAAGGTCGTCATCGCCGCGCCCGGCTAGCCGTGGCGGTGACGCCGATGCTGGCCACGGTGACCAGCAGCAGGGCCAACAGCTGGCGGGCACCCAGCCGCTGGTCCAGTACCAGCCACCCCGACAGGGCAGCCGCGGCCGGCCCCAGGCTCATCAGGATGCCGAACACCCTGGTGGTCATCCGGCGCAACGCGACGAGTTCCAGCCCGTAGCAGATCAGCGAGGACAGCATCGCCACCGCCAGCCCGCCCAGCAACAATCGCGGCGAACCGAACGCGGTCGGCATCGCCGATGCCCCGAGCGGCAGGATCAGCACCATGGCGATCAGCAGTGCCACCGAAAGCCCCTGCAAACCGGTCAGTTCCCGGCCGACCCGGGCCGACGCCAGGATGTACAGGGCCCAGAACAGTCCGGCCAGGAACGCGAACCCGAGACCGGTCAGGCGCACGTCGGCGTCCCGGTCCAACCCCAGCAGCAGCACCCCGGCCATCGCGGCGGCGGCCCAACCAGCGTCCACCCAGCGGCGGGTCTGGGCCAGCGCCAGCAGCAGCGGACCGGTGAACTCGACGGTGACCGCAACCCCCTGCGGGACGTCGCGCAGGGCCAGGTAGAAACTCAGGTTCATCGCCGACAGGGCCACCCCGAGGGCCAGAACGGCCCCCCACGCCGCGGATGACCAGCGGCCGGCCCGGGGGCGGAGGATCGCGGCGAGAATCAGCCCGGAGAATCCCAGCCGCAGCAACAAGGTGCCAGGGGCGCCCAGGTCCTCGAACAGCAACCGGGCGACCCCGCCACCGAACTGCACCGACAGCACCGAGGCGATGACCAGGGTCCACGGCGGCACGGCCCGTCGCCGGTGCAACGAAGGGGGTGGCACCGGTCCACGCTAGCGTGGGGCACGATCCGGATCCGTTCACCCGCATCGGAGGGCGACGATGAGGCAACTGAGCCTGCTGTGGTACGACTACGTGCCCGACATCATGGACCGGCGGGGTCCGTACCGGGAAGGTCACCTGGGTCTGCTGACGCGGATGCACGAGGCCGGTGAGTGCATCATGGCCGGCGCGCTGGGCGATCCCCCGCACGCCGGCGTGCTGGTGTTCCGTGACGCGCAGGCCACGCAGCGGTTCGTGGATCAGGATCCGTACATCTCAGCCGGACTGGTGACCGGTCACCGGATCGAACCGTGGACGGTGCCGGTCGGTTGACCGGTGCTCAAGAGGACACCGACGGTGCGGGTCGCAGGTCGAGTTCGTCGCGGGCCAGGTCGAACGCTGCGCCGGTCCGTTCATGCTGGCAGGAGATCGACTCGGCGGTGACCACACACAGGATC
>PDWI01009562.1_pt1 | contig 11091 bp, 8 predicted proteins | sample 1430891 | NCBI WGS metagenome assembly PDWI01 (sample SAMN01162508, study PRJNA174530) | Oral metagenome, whole genome shotgun sequencing project. | biome: Marine environment; feature: Marine mammal; material: Swab sample of the gingival sulcus; isolation source: swab sample of gingival sulcus... | reverse complement strand
AGCAATTTATTTTGCATATACCAATAACTTTTCGTTTAATTCTTTGATAGCTTTTCCTACTCGAGGACCGAAACCTGTTAAATAGAGTCCGTCCATATCAATAACTTGTTTCTTTTTTACAGCGGTTGTTTTTAACAATGCTGGCACTTGTTTTAGTCCGTCAAAACCACCTAAACTTTGTAATCCAGAAGTGAAAAACAACAATACATCAGGGTTTGCAGAAATAACAGCCTCAGCAGTTAATGGCTTGTAATCTTTGTACGAAGTTACAGCATTTTCGCCACCTGATAATGCAACCATTTCAGTTACAGGAGTATCTGTCCCTGAAACAAACAATGTTCCTGCTCCACGAGCATAAACAAACATTACTTTTGGCTTGTTTTTAATCTCTTTTAAACCTTTGATGTCTTCATCTATTTTTGCAATAATTTCATCAGCAATTTTTTCTTGATTAAAATCTTTAGCAATAGCTTTTATCAATTGTTTTGCTCCCGCTACGCTTTTTTCTTTTTTGTAATATGTTACAGGAACTTTTGAGTCTTTTAATTGTTCTTTTAACTTATCAGGAATATCGCCTTCTTCAGCAAAAATTTTAGTTGGCTTTTGAGCCAAAATTGCCTCAATGGTAATTCCTCGTGTATGTCCTAATTGTTTAATGTTTTTGTTTTCTCTTAAACGCTTTGGATACATACTTGTAATATCGACCGCTACAAGTTGTTTCTCGTAACCAAGTGTTACTAAAACCTCTGTAATTGTACCGTTTAAACTTACAATTCGTTCTACTTTTTCAGGTTCTTTTTTGTCCTTTTTCTTGTCAGTTTTACACGAAATTATCATCAATGCAATAAGTGTAATTGTAATGTATTTTAATGTTCTCATTTTGGCTAAAATAATATTTTACTTCGCAAATTTACTATTTTATTTTTAATTAAATCTAAATAATATTATATTTAATTAATGTTATAAAAATCGCCTAAAACATTCATTTTAAGCGATTTTTATCAGTATTTACTTCAAAAGTTCATACTCAAATTTTGTATATCCTCTTTCTCCTTGCTCGTTGACCATTTGTAATATTCTTAATTTATAAATATTTCCTTCAGGATCTTGAATAATAAAATATACAGGTTGTATTTTTTTCTTAAATACACTTCTCCACATTGTACCCGGCATCATTCGAGTGTTTTTTAATTTAGATTCGTATTCTGCCAAATTATCTTTTGTAAATTTTTCATAAGTAAGATTTGGATTATTCTCAACAAGTCCTGCTTCTATAAAATTTTTGTACTTTTGGTTAAATTTATCTAATTTTTCTTCTGGAATTTTGAAAATAGCATATAATTTTACACCTCCAAAGAAGTTAGCATAACAATAATCAGAAAAACCATAAGACCATTGTCCCATTTTATTAGTAAAAACAGTAAATGAAATATCCCAATCTGTTTTTCTTGGTGCTACATTAACTATTTTTTCAGTTTTAAAATCAAAATAAGTAAATGCGTACTCTGTTGTAGATTTTGAGATAAATACTTCTTTGTGAGTTGTATCATCTAAATCAGCATATTGTAATAAGTAGCCGTTATCTTTTCTTAAAACTCTGATTTTTTTATATCCTAATGGTTCTCCTGCTCCATTAACAGAACCTGTTTTAGGTTTCTCTGTTGGCACTGAATTTCCTAAATACAACAGATAAACTTTATTATCACTTGCTGTAGCACTAACTTCCGCAATAGCATTTTTAGAAAAATCACCATCAGGAGAATCTACATATTTAGCATCTCCCATAGCTCCTTTAACTTTTGGTTTTATTGCATCAAAATCAGTTGCTTTTACAGCATCAATATCTGTTGATTCAATAGCTCCTGCAGAAGAATAGTTTGTTTGATTTAATATAACATTAAATGTTTCACCCGAATAAAAACCTAATGTCCAAGTATCTCTTTTTACTATATGCTCTGATTTACCACTCAAATCAATAAATACTTGGTTTGGCTCATTAGGACCTCCTATTGTTGGTTCAAAAATACCACCTTTTGAATCTTCAAAAGAGAAAACAAACTCCGTAAATCCTTGAATTAAAGAATTACTATATTTGATTTCTGAAATCTGTAATGTTAATTTACGTTTACTACTTGCTGGTGGAATTAAACTCACATAAGTAAGTTTCAAATTATCATTTTTTCCCTTTACAAAAGGAATTTTCACTTTTCCTCCCTCTGCCTCAGGAATTGTTTTATAATCAACTCCATAAGTCATATTTGTTTCTTTCAAAGAAATAATTACCGAGCCATTTTCTGTTGGATTTTCAGAAAGTGTTAAAGGTACTTCAAATTTATCTTTAACCTGATTAAAATTAATACTTTTTTCCTTGAATGAAACCACCAAAGGGTCTTTAATTACTGGGGCATCTTGTGAACAAGAAGTCATCATAAAAACGATTGCCAAAAAGGCATAAAAATACTTAATTGTCTTCATAATATATTTATTTAAAAAAAATTAATGATTAAAAATTAAACGTTATTTTACTAAAATAAGACCTTCCATAGCCAAATTGTCTTGTTGTAACTGGCGAAGAATGTGCTTGTTTGTTATAAAAAGATTTGATTTCGTTAGTGTCTGTGAGGTTTCTAGCACCTACTATTATATTGAGTGTATTATTGAAAAAACTCTTTTTAATAGAGGCATCTAACCAATGATAAGGCATTTGCTCTGTTTTTATCAGTTTTCCGTCTGAACCATAGGCAAATCGGCTTTCTTTTCCATTATATTTATAGTACGATGAAAGCGTAAATCCATAAGGAAGCCTAAACGACAAACTCGAATTTAACTGCAACGAGTATAAATATGAATCATCCCAATCACGACTTTTTAAGTTTTGTGAAACACCGAGATACATTCCTCCAACCGAAAATTCTAACGATTTGTAATGAAATTTTTCGTTTAAAGCTACGCTCCACGCTTTGTATTCATCAATATTTACAGGAGTAAACATATCTCTTGATGTTTTTTCATCTTTTTTAGAAACCCACGTTATTCGGTCATTAACATCAATGAAATTCGCTGATAATTTTATACTATTCACCATATCATCATTGATAAAAAATACTTTTTTGATATTAGGCGTAAATGAAATTGCTTTTTCGGCTTTTAAAGCGGAATTACCAACGATATAGTGATTTACATCTACAAAAGAATAGTATAATTCTTCAAAATTCGGATTTCTTGGTGAATTACCAAATACAAATCTGAATTGCCAATCTTTATAAGTATATTTCGAACTTACATTATAGGCTACTTTGGTAGAAAAAACCTCCGAAAACATTCCACGAATACCTGCTCTTAATGATAATTTTGGCAAAATTTCATATTCTGAAAATCCGTAAAAATCGTAATGATTTAAGTGTTTGTTCTTTACATTTTCGTTTTCATTTAAAACTGCCAAGCCTGACAATAATCCACTTTTCAAACCAATATCATAACCTAATCGTCCTTTAAAACTCCCTGATTCTGTTTCAAAATTATACGCTCCCAACGATGTAAATACATTCATTTTTGATATCGTTTCAGTCTTTTCATCTTTTGATTCGTGTGTTTTTATGTAAAATATGTAATCTTTTTGCTTACGTTCTTGTATTTGTAACGAAAAATTAAAATGTAAATTCGACCTATCACTCAACTCCTTATTCAATCCTAAATTATGATAAAATCGTTGTGTTTTAAATTGTCTGTCATTTGCAAACGATTTTTTAATTCCTGTTGCTGGGTCAAAGTTTGTTGTAAAAGATTTGTTGTAATCATCAATAACATCATTCATAAATGAAAATCTATAAAATCCGCTCCAACCTTTTTGCTCCGATACATTTATCAATAAACTCGTATTATATTGTTCTCGTGGCAACCAATGATGACCTCTTAACCCTTTTTCTCCAAGATAATATTTTCCTTTTCTATTTTTGTAATATCCCGCAAAGTCATTTCGATTAAATGACACAGAAGTAAATATTTGGTCAGTCAAATAACCACTCACATTTGCAGATTGGATATGTTTTCCTTTGTTAAAAAATTCAAATTCATTACCGACAGTTTCTTCCAAAATACTTACAGAAACATTGAGTTTTCTGTTTGATTTTTTCTTTGTTACGATATTCACAACTCCTGTAACAGCATTCGAACCATATTCAACAGCCATTGCTCCTTCCACGATTTCAATTTGCTTGACATCTTGTAAATTTATTTGTGATAAATCGGCATCATTACCATAACTTTTATCATTTACAAGCGGAATATTATCGACCAAAACCTTTACATACTGACCGTCCAAACCAAATAAACTAATACTATTTTTACCCGTAGCAGGGTTTGGAATTACTTTTAAATTTAGTGATTGTCTTAAAACATCTTCTAATGAAGTCGCCGCAAGAAGTTTTATCTTTTTGTTTTTAATGACAGATACATTATATACCGCCTTTTTTATCGATTGAGGATTATGTTGTGCTGTTCCGATTACCGTTACCTCATCTAACTTATACTGAACCGTCCTAATTGAATCCTTTACCTCCTCTTTATGTTGAGATAATACCAAAAAAGGAATGATAAAGAATAATACCGAAAATTTTATTCTAAACATTTTTATATTTTTTTTGACGGTGCAAATATATGAATTTTTATTAAATCTAAATAAATTTATTATTTTTCAAAAAAATTATTAGCATCTATTATTGTACATCAAACAGCTATTAATTTTCATAAAAACTCATAAATAAAAAATAAAATAAATATCTTTGCGGTATATTTTTACAAAATAATGAATAGAAAATTTAAACAAATAGGACAAAATATTGGATTGCTTTTGGGTGTCTTATTATTTATTCCGTCATTGATTGCAGGATACAAAAAAACTGATTTTATCATTAGTAATACTACTTTTATAATCATCGTATCATCTATTGTTTTATTAGGAATCATCGCTATTAGTCTTGCAAAAAAATCACTTAACGGAATCATTAGTTTCAAGCAATGTTTTGCAACTTATTTTATCATGATTCTTATAGGTTTGTCTTCTGTTGGAATACTTAATTATTTGTTTTTCAACTATGTAAAAAAAGATTTTGTCTCAAAAATCAGAGTTATACAAATCAATAATCTTAAAGAACATAAAACAAAAATCATCAATAATGAAGATTTGACAGATGATGAAAAAGATCAAGAAATAAAAAGCATAACAACAAATATTGAGCATATCAAAACAATCAATCCGTATAGTATTTCGGGGACTTTTAAAAATACAATTTCATTTATTGCGATGTTTTCTATACTTGGATTATTAATAAGTCTGATTTTAAAAACTAAAAGATAATGAACATTTCAATAGTCATACCGCTTTTAAACGAAGATGAATCACTGCAAGAATTACACGATTGGATTGTTAAAGTAATGCAAACTAACAATTATTCATACGAAGTGATTTTTATTGATGACGGAAGTACAGACAATTCGTGGAATATTATTGAAAAGTTATCTCAAACGAACACGAATATTAAGGGAATTCGTTTTCAGCGAAATTTTGGAAAAAGTCAAGCCTTACACGCTGGTTTTGAGAAAGCAAAAGGCGATGTAGTTATCACAATGGATGCTGATTTACAGGACAGTCCTGATGAAATTCCTGAATTATATAATTTGATTGTAAAAGATGATTTCGACCTTATTTCAGGTTGGAAAAAGAAACGTTATGATAATGTTTTAACCAAAAATATTCCGTCAAAATTATTTAATTGGGCGGCTCAAAAAATTTCAGGATTAAAACTCCACGATTTTAACTGCGGATTAAAATCCTACAAAAAGGAAGTTATCAAAACAATAAAAGTTAGTGGTGAAATGCACCGTTATATTCCTGTATTGGCAAAAAACGCAGGATTTAACAAAATTGATGAGAAAGTAGTACAACATCAAGCACGAAAATACGGCGTCACAAAATTCGGTATCAGCCGATTTACAAACGGTTTTTTGGATTTAATTACAATCGCTTTTTTATCAAAATTTGGTAAACGCCCTATGCACTTTTTTGGCTTGTTCGGAACGCTAATGTTCGCCTTTGGATTCTTTTCGGCTTTTTATATCGGTGCAATGAAATTGTATCGTTTAGCAAATCTACAAAAAACTATTTTAGTTACCAATAATCCTTGGTTTTACATTGCTTTAACCTCAATGATTATCGGAACATTACTATTTTTAGCAGGTTTCTTGGGCGAATTAATCATCAGAAGTAATCCAAAAGAAAAACATTATATTATTAAGGAAGTTATTTAATATAAAAACATTTTTAAAATGAATGATATTATAAACAAAGCAAAGTTATGGTTATCAGATACTTTTGATGCTGATACTCGTAGTAAAGTACAACAATTAATTGATGAAAAATCACCTGAATTAACTGAAAGTTTCTACAAAGAAATGGAATTCGGAACAGGTGGAATGCGTGGCGTTATGGGAGTTGGTGTAAACCGAATGAACAAATACACACTCGGACGTGCAACGCAAGGTTTGTCAAATTATATGCATCAAGTTTTTGACGGAAAATTGCGTGTTGCCATTGCTCACGACTGTCGACATAACAGTAAGGAATTTGCAAAACTCGTTGCAGATGTATTTACCGCAAACGACATTGAAGTCTTTTTATTTGAAGACTTACGACCTACACCAGAATTGTCATTTTCGGTAACCGAACTAAATTGCCACGCAGGAATTGTACTAACAGCATCGCACAATCCGCCTGAATACAATGGTTACAAAGTCTATTGGCAAGACGGAGCACAAATTGTTCCGCCACACGATAAAAATATTATTTCAGAAGTTGGAAATGTTGATTTTTCGGAAATTAAATTCAACGGAAACAATGAATTGATTACCTATCTTGGTAAGGAAATGGACGAAAAATTCTGGAATGCTTGTATAAAAAACGGAAGTTTTGATGTAAAAGGTCGTGAAGATTTAAAAATTGTTTTCACATCGTTACACGGAACGTCAATCAAAGCAACGCCACAGGTTTTAGACCAAGTTGGATACCAACAAATTTACGTTGTTGATGAACAATCCGAGCCAAATGGCGACTTTCCAACAGTAAAATCGCCAAACCCAGAAGAGCCAGAAGCTTTAAAAATGGCATTAGAATTAGCCGAAGAAGTTGATGCTGATATCGTTATCGGTTCAGACCCTGATGCCGACCGAATTGGTATTGCGGTTCGTAATAATAAGGGAAAAATGGTGTTATTAAATGGAAACCAAACAATGTCCGTAATGGTGGATTTCTTACTGAAAAAATGGCAAGAACAAGGAAAAATCAAAGGAAAAGAATTTGTAGGTTCTACGATTGTTTCGACACCTTTAATCGGCGAAATATCAAAAAGTTATGGCGTTGAAACTAAAATTAGTTTAACAGGTTTCAAATGGATTGCAAAGTTAATTCGTGAAAATGCCGACCTTAATTTTGTTGGTGGTGGCGAAGAAAGTTTTGGGTTTATGGTTGGCGATTTCTTACGTGATAAAGATTCGGTAACTTCTACCCTACTCGCTTGTGAAATTGCATCAGAAGCAAAAGCAAACGGAAGTTCATTCTATAAAGAATTGCAAAATATTTACGTGAGAAACGGATTTTACAAAGAGCATTTGATTGCTATCGTTAGAAAAGGAATGAACGGAGCAAACGAAATCAAAGAAATGATGCGTCAGTTTAGAGAAAATCCGCTTATGGAAATTGATGGAGAAGATGTTTTGTACATTTATGATTATCAATCATCTATAAAGAAAAATATCAAAACTAACGAAGAATTTAATATTGACGTTCCAAAATCAAATGTATTGATTTACGAAACTGAAAACGGAACTCGTGTGGCGTGTCGTCCAAGTGGAACAGAGCCAAAAATTAAATTTTATTTTAGCGTAAATAGTAAAACGACTTCGGAAAGTTTAGAGCAAACCGAAAAAGAATTAGACGCTAAAATTAAGAGAATAATTGATAGTGGAAGATTTACTATTAATTAAATTTACAAACCACAAATTACACTAGTTTTCACTAATTAGTGTAATTGTGGTAAAAAAATAAAAAAAATGAATTTTTTAAATCGAATTTTACCATATATCATTCCTGTAAAAAGATACGCATTCCTGAATATCTTTTTTAATTTTTTATATGCAATTTTTTCAGGATTATCATTATTTCTGATAATGCCTTTGCTTAAGGTTATTTTTAATCCTGAAAATGAAATAAATACAGTGCCTGTTTGGAATGGTGAATTGAGTAAACTTATCAGTTTTTTAAAGGATAAAATAACTTATGATGCCGCTGTTTTAGCCGAAAAAAGCGGAAGCAATGTGTTAAGTTACATCATTCTTGCCATTGTTATTGTCTTTTTATTAAAAAATATTTTTTCTTATTTGGCAAATTATAATATGGTATTTCTTCGTGAAAAAATACTACATAAATTAAGAGTACAATTTTATAATAAAATTTTAGAATTACCTCTTGGCTATTATTCTGAAAAACGAAAAGGAGACATCATGTCAAGGATGTCTTCAGATATCAATGTGATGCAATGGACGTATCTTGATGCTTTACAGGCTTATATACGCGAGCCCTTAACCATATTAGGATCTTTATTTATTATGGTTTCAACAAGTTTGCAATTAACTTTATTTATTTTAGTTTTCGTCCCTTTTGCAAGTTTGATTATCTCTAAAATAGGAAAAACGCTAAAATCAAGTTCACGAAAAGCCCAAGAGGAACAAGGAATCTACAACGCTTTATTGGAAGAAACATTGAGCGGACTGAAAATAATAAAAGCATTCAATGGCGAAAAAGCATTTTCAAAAAAAATGAATGGCTCTTCTTATCGATTATTCGAAAGATATAGTAAGTTGCAAAATAAAAACAACTTAGCTTCTCCGATGAGTGAGTTTTTAGGAATTGTTGTATTTAGTGTTTTGCTATGGTATGGAGGGAATTTAGTCTTAGTAAATCATTCTTTAGAAGGCGATGAATTTATAGGTTTTTTATTGCTTGCATATAATATTTTAACACCCTCAAAACAACTTTCCAAAGCAAGTTATAATTTAAAAATAGGAAACGCATCAGCCGAACGTGTTTTCGAAATTATTGATAAAGAAACCGATATTCCTGAAATAGAAAATGCTATTAATAAGACCGATTTTAATACCAATATCGAATTTAAAAATATTTCTTTCAAATATAAAGACACCTACGTTCTTGAAGATTATAATTTAACCATTCCAAAGGCTAAAACCATTGCATTAGTCGGGCAATCAGGAAGTGGAAAATCTACCATTGCAAATCTTGTAACTCGTTTTTATGACATCAATAAAGGGGAAATTTTAATTGACGGAACAAATATCAAAAATGCATCTAAAACATCGCTACGAAATCTTATTGGAGTCGTTACGCAAGACGCTATTTTATTTAATGATTCCATAAAAAACAACCTTTTATTGGCTAATGAAAAAGCAAGTGATGAAGAAATTATAGATGCCCTAAAAGTTGCGAATGCGTGGGAATTTGTTAAGGATTTACCACAAGGCATTGACACGAATATTGGCGAAGGTGGTGGAAACCTTTCAGGAGGACAAAAACAACGCCTTTCGATTGCTCGTGCGGTGCTTAAAAACCCACCAATTATGATACTTGACGAGGCAACATCTGCACTTGATACCGAGAGTGAAAAACTCGTGCAAGATGCTCTTGAAAAAATGATGAAAAACCGTACATCTATCGTAATTGCACACCGATTATCAACCATACAAAATGCTGATAATATTGTAGTTATGCAACAAGGAAAAATCATAGAGCAAGGAAATCATCAAGATTTAATCAGTGAAAACGGAATGTATAGAAAATTAGTTGAAATGCAACAACTTTAATAATGAAAAGAATAGAAAGCGTTCAAAATTCGTATATAAAATCCTTACTAAAACTACAAGAAAAATCCAGAGAACGTAAAAAATTAGGGCTTTTTATTGTAGAAGGAAAACGAGAAATTTCATTAGTCCAAAATAGTGATTATGAAATAGATACAATACTTTTCATAGAAAATACACTTACTGAAAAAGAACTAACTGATTTTTCGTGTGTGAAGATACTCATTTCTAAAGAAATTTATCGAAAACTTGCTTATCGAGAAACAACTGAAGGAATTATCGCGGTTGTAAAATCAAAAAGATTACATCTAAATGACATCCAGTTTAAAACTGAAAATCCTTTAATTTTAGTTTTAGAAAGTTTAGAAAAACCGGGGAATATCGGAGCAATTTTAAGAACTGCTGATGCAGGAAATATTGATGCTATTTTTATAGCAGACGCTAAATCAGATATTTATAATCCTAACATCATCCGTTCGAGTGTTGGTTGTTTATTCACAAATCAAATCGCTTTAGGCACCTCTGAAGAAATTATCGAATTCTTAAAAAAAGAAAAGATAAATATTTATAGTGCTACACTACAAAATTCGAATGATTACGCTAAAATAGATTATACAAAATCAAGTGCGATTGTGGTTGGCACAGAGGCTACAGGTTTAACCGATATTTGGAGAGAACAAGCGACTAAAAATATCAATATTCCGATGCGTGGACAAATCGATTCAATGAACGTTTCCGTAGCAACTGCAATCATTACATTTGAGGCTGTCCGACAAAGAAATAGTGAATTATGATACATTTCAAACTTAAAAAATTTACAGATTTTACAATTAATGAACTTTATAACATTCTGGAAATCAGATCAGAGATATTTATTGTAGAGCAAAATTGCCATTATCAAGATTTAGATAAAAAAGATCAAAAAGCAATTCATGTTTTAGGATATAAAAACAATGAATTAGTGGCATATGCACGAATTTTTAATATAGGCGATTATTATACCAAAGAGGCAAGTATTGGACGTGTTCTTGTAAAAAAATCCGAACGGAAATTTGGCTACGGAATACAATATTCTAAACTAACTTTCATACCTGGTTGTATAGGTCTAGGAATATATTTTGGAGCATTAATAGGAGGTAAAGAACTTAATCCTGCTTTACTTGTAGG
>PDWI01009561.1_pt1 | contig 11093 bp, 11 predicted proteins | sample 1430891 | NCBI WGS metagenome assembly PDWI01 (sample SAMN01162508, study PRJNA174530) | Oral metagenome, whole genome shotgun sequencing project. | biome: Marine environment; feature: Marine mammal; material: Swab sample of the gingival sulcus; isolation source: swab sample of gingival sulcus... | reverse complement strand
TGAGACAAAGTATCATTTTAAAATTCGTGCTGTCAAAGGTAAAACAGATAAAAAAGGCTGTTCTTCTTATTGGACTGAATTTAGTGCAACAACCAAATCTAATCCATTAGAATTTGCGATAAAAGGCATTTCTGCAACGACTTCTTGTGAAAATCAAGGAGGACAAGAAATTGAGAAATTATTTGACTTTGATGAGGGCAATATGTGGCATACCGATTGGGGTAAAAAAGCATTACCGTTTGAAATTGTGATTGACTTAAAAACGGTGAATACATTGGATAAATTAGAATATTTACCTCGCCAAACGGGAATGAATGGAATGTTGTACGGAGGTGAAATTTTGGTAAGCCACGACAAAATGAAGTGGGAAAAAGCAGGTGATTTTGCATGGGAACGAGATACGAATACAAAAATATTTGAGTTTAAAAATCAGCCGACTGCACGATTTATAAAAATTAAAGTTCTTAAAGGAGTGGGCAATTTCGGCTCTGGACGAGAAATGTATATTTTTAAAGTTCCGGGTACCGAAAGTTATATTCCGGGGGACATCAACCACGACCGTTTGCTTGATATGAATGATTTTACTTCTTATTTGAATTATACAGGGTTACGCTTGGGTGACTCTGATTTTGAGGGCTATGTGAGTAAGGGCGATTTGAACAAAAATGGATTGATAGATGCGTATGATATTTCGGTAGTAGCAACGCAGTTAAAAGGGGACGTTTCAAAGAAAAGTGAGCCAAAAGTGGCTGGGGAAATTTCCTTAATTCCGAATAAAAAGTCATATCAGAAAGGCGAAACAGTTAGTATTACGGTTAAAGGAACAGATTTACAATCGGTAAATGCGTTGAGTTTTGCGATGAATTACCATCCAAAGGAATATCAATTTGTTGGGATTAAGCCATTAGCAACCAAAACAATGGAAAATATGACCAATGACCGTTTGCATACCAACGGAGTCAAGGCACTTTATCCAACTTTTGTAAACTTAGGCGACAAACCAACTATTAATGGAACAAAAGATTTATTTATTATCAAATTTAAGGCAAAAAAAGATACTACTTTTGATTTGAAGATGATAGATATGATTTTGGTGGATAAGAATTTGAGAATTATTAGCAAATATTAAAATTACATTATAAAAATATTGAAATTTAGTTGCCTAAACAATAATTGTATTTATAAATTAAAAGTCTTGTTTTCAGTTGTTTTTTTATGATTTTTGTGTAATTTTGTGACCAATTATCAAACTTTAATAGAAAGATGTCGAAAACAGTAGAAAGGTTATTTGATTTTGCTTATTATCAACTGGAAACATATAATTTAGAAAAGGCTTTTGTAACTAAAAAAAATGAAAAATGGGAAACTATTTCCTCAAAAGATTTTATAAAAGAGGGAAATAAATTTAGCAGGGGATTATTGGAACTGGGTGTAGAAGCGGGAGATAAAATAGCCATTATTGCTTCTAAAAACTCAACAGAATGGGTGATTACTGACTTTGGCATATTACAAGTAGGAGCTGTTGACGTACCTATTTACCCGACAATTTCTATTGAAGATTACGAATACATATTCAATCATGCAGAAATCAAATATTGTTTTGTTTCTGATGCAGCATTATATGAAAAAGTAGCTTTTATAAAGGATAAAATACCGACTTTAAAAGCCATTTATTCTTTTGAAGAAGTAGAAGGTTGTGGAAGTTGGGATAACATTTTAGAATTAGGGGAAAGTTCTGAAATGCAGGAAGAATTAGACAAACGCAAAAACAATGTAAAAGCTAAAGATTTAGCAACACTTATCTACACCTCCGGGACTACCGGAAATCCAAAGGGGGTAATGCTATCACACAAAAATATTGTTAGTAATGCTGTAAACTCTACTTCAAGATTACCTATTGAGCAAAAAGGAGCATTTAACACATTGAGTTTTTTGCCTCTATGTCATGTTTTTGAAAGAATGGTTCTTTACGCATATCAATACAATGGTTCTTCTATTTATTTTGCAGAATCAATGGATAAGATAAGTGATAATTTAAAGGAAGTGAAACCTGAGTTAATGACAGTTGTACCACGTTTATTAGAAAAAGTATATGATGGTATTATTGCAAAAGGTTCTGAATTAAAAGGAATTAAAAAACTGATATTCTTTTGGGCTGTAGGGATAGGATTGCAATATAAACCTTATGGTAAAAATAGCCGATGGTATTATAAAAAATTGAATATAGCAAATAAATTAGTCTTTAGTAAGTGGAAAGAAGCTTTAGGAGGAAATTTAGATAATATGATTTCAGGCTCAGCACCATTACAGGAGAGATTAGCTAGAGTTTTTACAGCAGCAGGAATGATTGTTGCAGAAGGCTATGGGTTGACGGAAGCATCTCCGGTAATTTCTGTAAATATGTATAAAAATGGGCTTTTAAAATTTGGCACAATAGGAAAACCAATAGACAATGTATCTGTCAAAATAGCTGAAGATGGAGAAATTTTAGTCAAAGGAGATAATGTAATGATGGGCTATTACAAGGATAAAGAACATACAAAAGAAGTTATTTCCGAAGATGGCTATCTTCATACGGGAGATAAAGGGGAACTTGATAAAGATGGTTTCTTAAAAATTACAGGACGTAAAAAAGAAATTTTTAAAACTTCAGGAGGAAAATACATTGTTCCGGCAGCATTGGAAAATGCTATGAAACAATCTCGTTTTATAGAGCAAATTGTGGTAATTGGAGAAGGAGAAAAACTTCCCGCAGCATTGATTCAGATAAATTTTGAATTTGTTAGAGAATGGGCAAGAAGACATGATTTAAAAATGCCTGAAAGCGATGAAGAATTGGTAAAAGAACCTAAAGTAATTAAAAGAATTCAAAAAGAAGTAGATAGAAAAAACCAAAAGTTTGGAAATTGGGAACAAATTAAATTATTTGAATTAACTCCTGATATTTGGACAATTGAGAATAAATTATTAACCCCTACCCTAAAACCTAAAAGACGAGTTGTATTATCAAAATATAAGCATTTGTACGATAAAATTTACAATACACAAGGATAATTATTTTTTGAGTCCAAAATAAGTAAGCCTTAAATAGACTCTATGCTATTATCATCTGAAATACATACCAAAAACTAAATCCAAGCAAAAAGAATATACCGAACAAGCTATATATTTTCATCCCTTTTGAAATACGGTGTTTTTCAGGTAACTTTTTGGTAATAAGAAGATAGTTTAATATGGCAAAAAAAGGAGTTGTTAAAAAAGACAAGGTTGTTGCTATCCGTATTAAAATTCCCATTTCACTCATAAAAAACAATAATATTACAATCGTGCCTATAGTTAAAAAAGAAATCCACCACCAATAGGATTTTAGTATTAAATTTTTCTTTGTAGGAATTAGAACTTCAATGGCTCTTTTCATTGCTCTTGGCGAGGCGTCTAGTGTAGTAATCGTCGTGCTAAACATTGTTGTAAAGGCAGCAATAGCAATGATAATAGAAAATTGATTTCACCAATTTTTAGTATATAATTCTATCAATTGATGAGAAAATACAACGGCTTTTGGGCTAAAACTTTCACCACTATTAAACATCACAAGAGCTCCTAATGTCAAAAAGCAAAATCCCACTAAAAGCGTTCCTACATATCCAATGTTAAAGTCAAAAAGAGCTTGTTTTAAATCTCTTTTTTGCTGTTGTTTTTCCAAAGTCCAAAGCGATTGCCAAATGGAAACATCCAACGGTGCCGGCATCCAACCTAAAAAAGCAATTAAAAATACAATTTCAGTTGTTTTTTGAGGAAGTATTTGTTCAAAAGAAAATGTGTTGGTATTACTATTAATTGCAATGATTAAAGTAGTAACAGTACTAAGTGTTAGTATGATGATGATTACTTTCATCAATTTATCTAAAAGTTGGTATTTTCCTATGATAAGAATGATAAAACAAACAACTGTTATAATAATACTCCACAATACGGAATTACTGCTAATACCAAATAATTCAGAGGCGAGCCCGGCAGTTACAATAGTTACTGCCACTTGTATGGTAAACATAATAGCCATATTGATGATAAAATAAGCCACTACGAATCCTTTTCCAAGTTCACGATAACCATCTATAAGGCTTTTCCCTGTAAGAGTTGCATACCGAGTTCCAAATTGGAAAAAAGGATATTTTACAATGTGAATAATAATCAAAGCCCATAATAATCCAAATCCAAAATCAGCCCCGGCTCTTGTAGATTGTACCAAATGTGATACACCAATAGCCGCTCCTGCAAATAGCAATCCGGGACCTAATTTTTTTATCATTTTTTAGTATTCATTATAGAATCTGCTAGTAATCTTTTTGCTCGTAGGAGTTTTATTTTTACATTACTCAAAGGTTCATTGAGTTTTAAAGAAATTTCTTTATAACTCAACTCCTTAAAATACCGAAGTTCAATGATTTCTTTATAATGAGGTTTTAACTCTTTAAGATGTTGTAAAAGTTTTTTTAAATTCTGTTCCTTAATTAGTTGGTCTTCAATACTTGGAGTTTCATCAAAGAATTGATATGCTTTAATTTCATCTTTATCAATAGATATTGTTTGAGCTTTTTGCTTTCTAAGATGGTCTATAAAAATTCTATTAGAAATAGTTATTAACCACTTTTTAAAGTCATAATCAGGATTGTAAGCATCTATTTTGGCAAATGCTTTTGAGAATGTTTTGATTGTAATATCCTCTGCCTCATCAACAGTGTTATTTTTAGACAATTGAAACCTATAAATGTCACTCCAAAAAGTATTTAATAAAATATCAAATGCCTTTTGATCATTCTTGAGAGCTTTATTCACAAGATTTTGAATGGCTATTTTGTCTTTATCCAATGTTTATTTATTTGTTATCGCACTGGTCAGGCGTTCTTCCACAATATCCACAAGGCTCATTATTTTTATTGAGATGTGGATTCTGGCTGGCACAAGTTCCTGCAAATTTTCCGTCTTTTTTTGTCCAAATTTTAATGGCAATACCTGTAATGCCTAATGCCAATAAAGCAATTGTAATGATTGCTAATTTCATACTTAACAAGTTTTATCAGTGTGCAAAGTTATATATTTCTTCTCAATAAAGAAGCTATTTTAAGGTTAATTTTTCACTTCTTAAATATTTATAATCCAAATATAATACCGATATTAGGAACAAAAGGACTGCTGAAAATAGATTTATCTTTATCATAGAGAACATTATACGTAGCTCCTATCTGAATATATGTATTTGAACCAATTCTCCTCATATATCCTGCTCCTATATTGAGTGCTGTCTCTTTATTAGAATATTTATGATTATTATTCACTCCTTTGATTTTGCTATTTATAAAATATTGTCTAAGATTGGTTGATGCATAAAATGTTCTTTTAAAATAATAATCTACAAAAGGTCCTATTCCAAGCATAGTTGACGAAACATATTTAGAGCTATTCCAAGAAAAAGTTCCATCAACTCCTGCTATTAAATCTTGAGTTATTTTATATCCTGCACGAGGACTAATATGTAATGTCATTCCTCCGCCATTACCAATTAGACCGTTTAAACCTGCATATCCTCCAAAAATCCATTTAGAGTTTGAATTAGAATATGATGGAAGAGACATTCCCACTTGTGCCTTTAACGTTATTGTAAATAATAAGGCTATAATAAAACTGATTTTTTTCATTTTTAGTTGTTTTAAATTTATATGTTCATTTGATAAGTTTGGGTTTCGTTATTTGAAAGATTTTTATTAAAGAAAATTACTATCAAAAGAAAAAGGCAACATTACTTGTATTGAATTTACTTTATAAATCTCACCCGAAATACTTCCAAAATAAATTTCAATTTTTGATTGTTGCTTATTTTCGTATTCAGATATTGTTTGTCTGCAAACTCCGCAGGGAGGTACTGCCTTTATTTTTTTTGTAACATCCTTTGGAGCCCCAACGATAAATATTTTTTGGATAAGCTCATTTGGAAAATTTGCTGAAGCCCAATTTAATGCAACTCTTTCAGCACAAGTACCAACCGGAAAAGCTGCATTTTCTTGATTATTTCCCGTAACAATTTTGCCGTTTTTAAGCAAAACAGAGCATCCTACAAAAAAATCAGAATATGGAGCATAAGCTTGACTTCTTGCGTTTTTTGCTGCTTCATAAAGTTCTTGTTCAATTTCATTTAACTCTGAGCCATCTGCAAAAACTTCATAATTAATATTAATTTGTTTATTCATCTTAATTTAATTTATAAATTTTATATCAAAAATTATACCTCAATTTTTATATTGAAGAGAAGTAATCTATCACAATTTATTTCTAAATTTCTTAGGCAATCCTTTTTTGTTTAATAATATTGCCGTTGTTTTATATTGTACAAATGCTTTTGTAACGTATAGATAGCCTTTGTAATCATTATTTGTTCCCCAAGAATTCTTTACAATATAATATTCTTTGCCATTTTGGTCCTTTGCTAAACCAACTATTTGCATACCGTGATCATCAGTAGTTGTATAATTATCAAAAGCCTCTTGTCGCATTTCATCGGTAATTACGCGTTCTTTTTTAGGAGAATTGAATAGATTTAATTTTTCATCTCTACTCATATTTTTATATTCTTTTTCAGGAACAAAAGCAATACCGTTTTTCCAACTGAAATATTTTTCACTAACATCAGTTGCCCAACCTATAGTATAACCCTCTTTCAATGCATTATCAATAATATCTGTTAAATCTTTTGTTTTTACATTAAACGTATAGCTAAAACTCCAGTTATCGGGAACAGGAAAGAACACATATTTGTACAAAGATTCTGCGGGGATAGCACTCAATTCGATGTAATCTTTAGCCTTTAGACCAACCACTTCTTCAGCAAAAGATTTAGGTGTGTACATTTTCCCCTCATAGAAAAAAGATTCAGGAACTTTACCCAAATACGTGTCTAAAACAGCAGTAAATGCAGGTAGCCAATTTTTAGTGAGTTTTCCATTTTTATTTTTTATAATTCCATCAAGCATTCCCTTTAGAGCAGCTTGCATTTCTCCAAACTTGTTGATGTCTGTACCATAATGTAGTCCCGTATAAGCTACATAAGGAAGAGCACCATATTTGTCAAAAATATTAGTAACATCGTGAAGTTGTCCTCCATCTCCCCAAGAGAGGTTTCCGTGCATTCTTACATAGTTCTTTGCCTTTTCAATATAGGTGCAACGAGCGGTATAAATTTCTGAAATATCTACCGTTTTTTTTCCGTTTTTAATCATTTCTGATTCTAGAAATGAATTTCCGGAATAACTCCAACAAGTTCCACTACTTCCTTGATTTTTAACAGGATTATGTGATAAATTGATGATTGTAGTAAACTGAAAGCCCTCTTTGGCTTTGTTTGATTTATTTTTAGAAAGAGAATTTACCAAATCATCTTGTGCAAAAGCTGAAAAATTCCAAATAAACAATGGAATTATCATTATAAATAGTCGTTTCATAGTTATTTTTATAGAATAATACTTTTGCAAATATACACTTTTTAAAAGACTATTTAATGAGGGTGTTGAAATTATAATTACAAAAATTAAAGCAAATCAGGGCGTTTATTTTTAGTGTTTTCATAAGCTTTTTGCTGTCGCCATTCTTCGATTTTTGGAAAATTTCCCGAAAGCAATATTTCAGGAACTTTTAACCCCTTATATTCTGCCGGACGTGTATAGACAGGAGGAGCTAATAAATTATCTTGAAAAGAATCTGTAAGTGCAGAAGTTTCATCATTAAGTACTCCGGGAATAAGTCTTATAACACTATCACAAACTACTGCTGCTGCCAACTCCCCGCCACTAAGCACATAGTCACCTATAGAAATTTCTTTGGTAACAAACAAATCTCGCACCCTTTGGTCAACTCCTTTATAATGACCGCAAAGAATAATAATATTTTCTTTTAAGGAAAGTTGATTGGCAGTATTTTGCGTAAGTGTTTCCCCATCAGGGGTCATATAAATTACCTCATCATAATTCCTTTCGGATTGTAATTTTGATATACAAGTATCTATCGGCTCAATCATCATAACCATTCCGGCTCCTCCGCCAAATTGATAATCATCAACTTGACGATAGTTTCCCAATCCGTATTCTCTAAGATTATGGAAATGTACTTCCACTAATCCTTTGGATATAGCTCTTTGTAAAATAGAGTGTTCAAAAGGACTTTGCATCAACTCGGGGCTAACAGTAATTATATCTATTCGCATTGGACAAACATATTATAATTTTATGATATGAGCAAATGTGATATATACCCTTTAATTTTCAACCTCTTATTACCGAAAACGGTATAGAAAAAATAACCTAAATTTAACAGTAGAAAGTCATTAAAGTTTCGTAAATTGCACTCAAAATTTATAGTAACTAAAAATAATAAAAAATGAGTTTAATTTTAGATGTACACGCGCGTCAAATCTTTGATTCTCGTGGTAACCCAACCGTAGAGGTAGATGTAATAACTGAGAACGGTGCTTTTGGTAGAGCAGCAGTTCCATCAGGTGCTTCTACTGGTGAGCACGAGGCTGTAGAACTTCGTGATGGAGGTAAAGATTATATGGGAAAAGGTGTTTTGAAAGCCGTTGAAAATGTAAACGAAATCATTGCACCTGAAATTTTAGGAATGTCTGTTCTTGATCAAAATTTGATTGATGAAACAATGATTGAGTTAGACGGGACACCTAATAAATCAAAATTAGGAGCAAATGCTATTTTAGGAGTTTCTTTGGCAGTAGCTAAAGCAGCAGCAGAAGAAGTAGGAATGCCTTTATACAGATATGTAGGAGGAGTTTCAGCAAACACATTGCCTGTTCCTATGATGAATATCATCAACGGAGGTTCACACTCTGATGCTCCGATTGCTTTCCAAGAATTTATGATTATGCCTGTAAAAGCGAAAAACTTTACACAAGCGATTAAAATGGGAAGTGAGATTTTCCATAATTTGAAAAAATTAATCCACGACAGAGGATTGAGTACTGCTGTGGGTGACGAAGGTGGTTTTGCTCCAACTTTTGATGGAACAGAGGATGCTATTGAAACTGTATTGAAAGCTATTGAAAAAGCAGGGTATAAGCCTGGTGATGAGGTTAAATTAGCTCTTGACTGTGCTTCTGCAGAGTTTTATGTAGATGGAAAATATGATTATACAAAATTTGAGGGAGCAAAAGGAAAAGTGCGTACTTCAGAAGAACAAGCGGATTACTTGGCTGAATTGGTAGCAAAATATCCTATTATTTCTATAGAAGATGGAATGGATGAAAATGACTGGGAAGGTTGGAAATATCTTACTGAAAAAATCGGTGATAAAGTACAATTAGTAGGTGATGATTTATTTGTAACAAATGTAAAAAGATTGTCACAAGGTATTGAAAAAGGTATTGCTAACTCTATTTTGATTAAAGTAAACCAAATCGGTACACTTTCTGAAACAATTGCAGCAGTAAGTATGGCTCAAAATGCAGGTTATACAACAGTTATGAGTCACCGTTCAGGAGAAACAGAAGATAATACAATTGCTGATTTAGCAGTTGCATTGAATACCGGACAAATCAAAACCGGTTCAGCTTCTCGTTCTGATCGTATGGCAAAATACAACCAATTACTTCGAATAGAAGAAGAATTAGAGGATACAGCTTATTATCCACAAGAAAAGGCTTTTAAAATCTAATTTTACAAAATTTTAAAATGTAAAAAGGGAACTGTGAAGTTCCCTTTTTTATTGTCTTAGAATAAAATACCATCTTTTTTTAAAGAGATAATTTTTGCCTCAGTTGCTTTTTTAAATGCTTCGTATTGAGGTGTGTTGGGGAATAATGGTTTATGCTCTAATGCCTTTTGAACAGCATTTACCTTGTTTAGTAAAAGTTGCGTTTTTTCATCCATATAACTGTGGATAAATTTTTCCCAAATGTATTTGATGGCAAGTTCATTGGGGTGAACCATATCCTCTGCATAAAAGCGATAATCACGCAGTTCATCCATTACAATTTCATAAGCAGGGATGTAATGTGTGTCGTTGGTTTCTAACGATTTATGAATTGCTGTTAATAAATGAGCCTTACCGCGTTGATTTTCTATAAAACCGTCTTTTAAATGACGTACAGGGCTTACGGAAAAAGCAATGGTAATTGTAGGATTTATGCTTTTTACCAATGAAGTGATTTGGTTGATATCTTCTGTTATTTCCTCTATGGAAAGCAGTCTTTTGTCAAATTCCCTTTGAGGTATTTTATGACAATTTGCTACTATTTTATCTGTTTTTTTATAGGTGTAAACCCAAGCGGTTCCTAAGGTGATGAATAGATGGGTTGCTGTTTTAAGTGATTGATAAATAACGTCTAAGGATTTGTTGAGGTCTTTTAATAATGCCTCTTGAGAATCCCTGCTTAAAGAAGAATGAGCCTCTAAAGAAATCCAACGATTGTTATAGAAAATAGTATCTTCTTGGGTGTAATATTTTTGATGTACAGCCCTTTCAATCAAATTTTTAATTGCTTCTGAATGAAACAATATTCCCAAAGGATTGACTAAAATATCAAACTTATGATATACCAACAAACCTCCGATATTTTCTGAAAAACAAGACCCTAATGAGATTATTTTTGAGGAATAATCAATGCTAAAATCACTTGGGATATTTAAGGTGGTTTGTAGTTTCATTTTTATTGTTTAATTAAATTTCTGTCAGTTCGAGTAATTTTTCTGACGATAGGATGAAAAATCGTATCGAGAACTTTTATTTCTCAACACTAATCACAACCATAATTAAAACTATACCTCTTTACTTAACATTTCTTTTAACAAAGCAATTTGCTCATCTTTGGACTTCAAAAGTTCTTGGAAAACTTCTTTGTTTTCTTGGTGTAAATTATGAATTTCTTGGTAATTTTGATTGTGTGAATAATCACTAAAAGATTGATTATAAATAGTTTGATTTTTTAAATCTAGTAATTTTGATACTTCCGTTTGTAGTAATTTAGAAATATGAAACAATCTATCTACGGTTATTTTTGTAGAATCATTTTCTAATTTAGCATAAGAAGATTGACT